>Ga0247763_1000714_pt1 | contig 19955 bp, 17 predicted proteins | sample UWRJL141409B4_FD_179926 | JGI IMG/M metagenome (GOLD analysis project Ga0247763, IMG submission 179926) | Plant litter microbial communities from Arlington Agricultural Research Station in Wisconsin, United States - UWRJ-L141-409B-4 | ecosystem: Environmental > Terrestrial > Plant litter >...
GCAAGAGCCACCTCGGCCTCGACGCCGCGAGCTGCACCGACACGGGCTGTCACAAGTACCACGACAACCGCAGCACGTATGAGGAGTTCCTGGTCGCGCACGCGGGCGAGCCAGCCCGGCTCGAGCGCGCGCAGCTCGCCTTGCAGCCCGAGCAACAACCTGCCGAGCAACAACCCGCCGTGCCGGCAGCCGGCGCCAGGCCCGCGTTGACCTCGACCGACGCCGACGCGCCCCTGTTCGTCGAGCTCGACGTCGAAGAGCTGAGCGCCTGGGCTGCGAGCGCCCACGCTCGAGGCGGCGTGAACTGTACCGATTGCCACGGAGCGCCCGAGCGCTGGACGAACCGCGTCTCGATCGACGCCTGCGCGCGCTGCCACGCCGACGAACGCGCGGGCTGGGTCTCGGGCAAGCACGGGCTGCGCGTGGGGCTCGGGCTCGGCCCCATGCGACCGAAGCTCGCGCGCCTGCCGATGCAGGCGGCCGCGCACGACACCGAGCTCGACTGTACCTCGTGCCACGGAGCCCATAGCTTCGATCGGCGCGCCGCGGCCGTCGAGGCGTGCCTCGCCTGCCACGCCGACACGCACAGCCAGGCCTACTCAGCGAGCCCGCACGCCGCGGCGCTGCGGGCCGAGCTCGATGGCGAGGCGCCGAGCGGCAGCGGCGTGTCGTGCGCCACGTGCCACCTGCCGCGGGTGAAGCGCGCGTCGGGCCAGCATGGCGTCGAGCACGATCAGAACGACAACCTGCGCCCGCGGGAGAAGATGATCCGCAGCGTGTGCCTCGACTGCCACGGGCTCGCGTTCTCGATCGACGCCCTCGCGGACCCCACCTCCATCGCCAACAACTTCGCGTCGCCTCCCGCACGCCACATCCCCAGCATCGATTGGGCGCTCGCGCACGCGCGGCGCGCCACTCCCAACCCATCTGGAGCCGAGCATGATCCCCCATCGACACCCTGAGCCCCGTACAGCCCTCGACCCCATCAAAACCCGCCTCGAGCGATCGCCCCGCCTACGGCCGCTGCACGTCGGCGTCGCTGCGCTCGGGTTCATCGCGCTCGCGTGCAAAGCCAGCGGCTCGGCCGCTGGCGCGGGCGTGCCTCCGAAGCAGCTCGCCGACGCGGTGCACGCCGTGCTCGAGTCCGACCGCGCCGTCTACACTCGCGAGGTGGTCAACCGCCTGCAGAACGAGCTCGGCGTGATCAAGGCCAGCGAGCACTGGAGGGAAGACAAGGCGCTGCCGCTGCCCGCGCAGATGTTTCGCATGGGCGCCGAGCAGGCCGCGCAGAAGGAAGCGGGCGTGCACTACGCGCTGCTCTCGCCGTGGCCGATCAGTCGTCAGAACATGCCGCGCACCGAGGCCGAGAAGGCCGGGCTCGACTTCGTGGTGAAGAACCCGGGGCAGAACTACTACGCGAGCGAGAAGCTCGGCGACGGCACGTTCTTCACGGCGGTGTACCCGGACAAGGCGATCGCCCCCGCCTGCGTGGAGTGCCACAACGCGCATGCGAGCTCGCCCAGGCGCGACTTTGCCCTTGGGGACATCATGGGCGGGGTGGTCGTGCGGATTCCTCAGTAGCCCGCTCAGACCGCCCGCAGCTTGGTCGTCTCGCCGATCTGCACGTCAAATCCGCACGTCTTGTGCCCGAGCCCCCCGATACAGGTGACCTCGGTCGCGGTGACGGGCTTCTTCACGATGCTCTCCATCACGCCCGCGATGAGCCCGCCCTCGAACGAGCACAGCTTGCGACCGACCGGGGTCAAGCCCGCGCACGTCACGCACTCGTACACGTCGACGTAGAGCGAGCGATCGTCTTGCTTCGGAACCCGGATCTTGCCGATGTTGAGGTCCTCACAGAGCTTGAGGAACGCCGATACGTCGGGCAGCCCGAGCGCCTTTCCCAGGCGCTTGCCCGCGATATACGCGGGCCCCGCGGCGCCACGCCCGAGGATCTCTTCGAACGCCACGAGCCGCACCAGCCGAAAGAGCGCAGCCGGGATGTTGGTCCCGAGCTCCGGGCGTTCCACTTTCAGTGCATTATCGACAGTCACTGGGTCCATGGCTTCCCTTCCCATTGCGCCTCGCTCTTACATACGTCCATCACACGCTGCGATTAACCGAGACTCGCTATGTATGGACTGCCGCGTTCATCTCGAGAGGCCCATCCAGGGCCAGATCGCTCGGAGAAAACCGCGACACCGCCACAGAATGAACGATCGTCGCTCACCGCTACCGTATTAACCCGTTTCTTTCATAAGGCTCGGTTTCGGTGCGTGAAGCCTGCGACGTAACCGGTGGAAGACGAGGGCGACACCCCGTTTTGTCAAGACGTCGACCGCGTCCGAGCCCGAAAAAAAAGCACCACGGAGGGCAAGCATGGAGGGGCGCATGTCCACAGCACCAACACAGCTACGGCGCACCGATCAAATCCAGGATATTTTGCGCGGGCTACGCACGTCGTCGTCGGAGGTCATCGGCGCGGCGATCGTGAGCGCCGAGGGTTTTACGGCCGCTTCGCTCTTGCCGAGCGAGGTCGACGAAGAGGTCGTCGCGGGCATGGGGGCAGCGCTGCTCGGCGTCGCCGAGCGCATCGCACGCGAGCTGATGCGTGCCGATATGGTGCAGACGTACGTGCGCAGCACCAACGGATATATCATCCTCAATCAGGTGGGTGATGATGCAGTGCTGGTCGTGCTGACGACCGAGCATGCCAAGTTGGGACTGGTCTTTCTCGACATCAAACGTCGAATTCCGGATCTGCTTCGTCTGCTCTGACGACGCCGGCGAGGGGGTCCTTGGTTCGTGGAGTTTTTGAGACGCCTGTTGCGTGTGCATCGCGCACGGCACGGGCGGGGGAGTCGCGCTATCCGTCATGCAGCCACGCTTCGCAGCGCTACTGTTCGTGCTCGGTCTCGCCGACCTCGCCTATGTGAATCTCGGCCTCGGTCACGAGGTGTTCGGTGATGGGTCAGGCGCCGCCAGCGGGGCCGCTGGCGGCCCCACGCCCGCCCCGGCACCTGCTCCACGCGCGCCAGAAGCCGCTCGCACGCCGAGCCCCCCGCCGGCGCCCGCTCCAGCCCCGCAGCCCCCTCCCGTCACGGCGCCGAGCGGCGTGAACGACGAGCCGTCCGCGGCGAACGTGCCCGCGCCCGAGCCGCCCGCGGCGAGCCTGCCAGCGCCGGATGTGCCAGCGGCTGATGTGCCCACTCCTGGAGCGACCGATCCGAGCGCGCTCGGGGCCGCTGCCCCGGCCCCGGAAGAGGTGGCCCTGCCTGCGCCGACAGCGCCGGTCGAGCCTGCGCGCGACCCGGCTCCGCCGTCGAGCGCGCCGCTGCCCGCTCGCCGCGAGGCGTCTCCGAGCGAGCCTGCGCCGGGCGCCGTCGCCCTTCCGAGCACCCCACGCCCCGCGCAGGCGGGCTTCGCCGCGGCACCCGTGGCCAGCGCCGACACGGCCTCGGGGATTGCCGCCGCCGCGCGCCCGCGCGCCGAGCCCGAGGCGCCCGTGGCCAGCGCCGCCGCTCTGCCCGACACGGCGATGACCGTGACGTTCCCCGACACCGCTTCCTCGTGGCTCACCGACGAGGCCCACGCGCAGCTGATGGCCCTCGCGGCCAAGCTGCGCGCCAACCCCGAGTATCGCATCCACATCGTGGGCCATGCCGACGCGCGCGGCAGCCGCGAGTTCAACCGTGACCTCGGCGCCCGACGCGCGCGCACCGTCACGGAGCTGCTCGCGCGCGCGGGTGTTTCCCGCCAGCAGCTGCTGACAGATTCTCGCGGCGAAGACGCTCCGCTGGCGGTCGGTGATTCGGAGCGGGTGTGGGCCGCCAATCGGCGGGTAGAGATCAGCATCGGCACCGAAAGGAGTCCCTCACCGTGAGTCCGTTGACCGCGCTCTGGGTTGCCTCGACCATTGGGGCAATTCTCTTCTTCGCGAGCGGCGTGCTGTCCGCCCAGATGGTACAGCGCACGCTGGGTATCCAGGTCGAGGCCGGTCCCGAGCTGCAGCGGCTGCAGGAGGCCGAGCTACGCAACGCCGAGCTCTTGCAGATAGCCGAGCAGAGGGCGGTCGAGGAGGAGCAGCTCCGCGCCGCAGCCATGGCCCGCCAGGAGCGCTTGCTCAACGACATCGCCGAGGCGCAGTCGATCGCGCACAACCTGCGCCGCGAGGTCGAGGCCCTGCGCCAGCAGCTGGAGATGGAGGTCCAGACCAAGGCCGCGATCGATCACGAGCTGACGCAGACGCGCACCCGCGCCGACGACGCCAGCCGGCGCCTGACCGACAGCCAGAAGTCCGCGACGCTGGTGCCCACGCTGCGCAAGCGCCTCGAGGACATCGAGCAAGCGCAGGCGACCCGCGTGCGCGCCGTCGAGCAGGCCGAGGAGAAGAACCGCTCGCTCGAGCGCGACCTCGCGCGCGCCCGGGGCGAGGTCACCCGGCTCTCCACGCAGCTCTCGGCGCGCGTCGACACGCAGACCCTCTCGCTCGAGAACGACATCAAGCGGCTCAACAACGGGCAGCAAGAGCGCAACCTGCGCATCAAGATGCTGACCGACCGCGTCGCCGAGCTCGAGGCGTACGCCGAGGAGAACACCTCGCTCAAGGAAGAGCGCGACGCGCTCCAGCGCGACCTCGACCGGCTGCGGCGAGCCACGCGCGAGGTCGCGGCGCCAGCGCCGCCGTCGGCGCCGCCGCGCGTCCAGGTCGACCCCGTCGGCATGGCCACGATCGCCCGCCCGAACCAGAGCGGAACGACCCGGCGCGCGATCGACACCGAGGACACCCTGGAGGCGAGCCTGAAGCAGCACCTCTCGGGTCTGCTCGGGCGCGAGCCGGGCCTCATCGCGGTGCTGTGCGACGACAACGGCTTCCCTGTCGCCGGTGTCGGGACCGACCAGCAACAGGAGAGCGTGGCCGTGCTGACGTCGCTGGCTCAGGTGCTCGCGTTCCGTGTCAAGGAGTTCGTCGACCTCGAGCGCATCGAGCGCATCGAGCTCGCCGACGACGCGGGTCGCGCCCTGCGTGTGCGGCTCTTTGACTGGGAGACTCAACCACTGGCTCTGGCCTGCCTGGGCCGGCGCAGCCTGATCGCCAACCCCGACGAAGAGCTGGTCGTGGCGGCGTTCCCCAAGCTACTCAGAAAGGCCTGGTCCGCGTGAGGCCCCCCTCGAGGCATGCCTCTCGTCCCTGCCCTGATCCACCATGACGCCCGCCGCCCGTAAACGCATTCTCCTCGCCGAGCTCGACGACCGCCTGGCCATCTCGCTGCTCGCGAGACTGTACGAGCACAACCGCGCTTACGACGTGTTGCTCTCCCGCACGGCCGACGTCACGCACAACCTGCTCCAGATGGAGCGCTTCAGAGTCGTGGTGATCCACGCTCACCCGAGCAAGCCCGGTGACATCACGCAGCTCGAGAGCGATCTGCGCAGCACGGGGGAAGCGCGCATCGTCGCGCTGATCGACGGCGAGGTCGACGCCAGCGCGGCCGCGCTCTACGCCGCAGGCGCCGACTCGGTGCAGCGCGCGTCGCTGCCGACCGCCGAGCTCGCCGACGAGGTGCTGCGCGTCTCCAGCGCAGACACGCTGCTCGAAGGCCGCATCGACCAGGTGGGGGCGCCCGAGCTGATCCAGATGCTGTGCCTGTGCCGGCGCTCGCTGATGATCCGCGTCGAGACCGAGACGGAGCGCGCGGCGGTGTGGCTCTCGAACGGCGAGATCCACCACGCCGTCAGCGACAGCGTCTCGGGTCAACGCGCGATGAGCCGCATCGTGCGCGCCGAGAGCGGGCGCTTCTGGGCCATCGCCAACGCCGCGCTGCCGATGCGCACGATCCATCAAGACTGGCAGCACGTGATGCTGGAGGCAGCGCGCGAGGGCGACGAGGCCGCGCTGCAGTCGGCGCAGCGGCAGAAAGACGCCGCGGTCGACAGCTCACCCCCGCCCGCGCAGAGCGTGGTGCGCAAGCTCGGCAAGACCTATCGCGAGCTGACGGAGCTCGGGCTGCAGAGCATCAAGGCGGGAGATTTCGCGAAGGCGCGCGAGTACTGGGCCGCGGCGCGCTCGATCGGGCCCGACAGCGGCCAGGCGGCGAGCGCCCCGACCTTGATCAAGCCCGCGTCGAGCGCTCCGCCGAGCGCGCCGACCTTGATCAAGCCCGCGTCGAGCGCTCCGCCAAAGCGCGCCGAAGGCCGCTGAACACCCGCCGAGAGCGCCGCGCCCGAAGGCCGCTGAAGAGCCGCGCGCCCGCGACGGTCAGCGCACGTCTTTCACCAGAATGCAGGCGTCTTGCCCGCGATCGTAGAAGCGCTCGCGACGGCGCACGAGGCGGAAGTCGTGCCGCATGAAGAGGTCGATGGCCGCGAGGTTGTAGTCGGCCGTGCACAGCTCCAGCCGGCGCGCGCCCCGCATGCGCGCGAAGCGCTCGAACGCCTGCATCAGGTAGTGGCCGATGCCCCGGCCTCGCTGGCTGCGCACCACCGCGATCGCGTTCAACATCACCAGGCCATCCCCCTCGTCGGAGATGGCGGCGAACCCCACGCGCTCGAGGCGCCGAGCGCCCTCCGAGCTCGGCTCTTCCCGGCGCGAGCTCGGCGGCTCGGCGGGACCCCCGCGCGCCCGCTCGACCACCTGCCGCCGAGGCCCCTCGCCGCGCTGCGCGAGCTCTCGCAACGCGACGAGTGTGGTGCAGCGTCGCACCATGCCCAGCGTGTGCGGCACCGCGTACGGCGTATATTCGTCGAACGCCTCGTACGCCAGGGCGGCGATGAAACCATCGTCGTCCCGATGGTAGGGGCGAATCGACAGCCGATCCTTCGCGAGCATCGCCCCGGAATGTAGCGCGTTTCGGCGTGGCCGGTGCCGAGCCCCCCCAGATTTGTTATGCTGGAGCGCCATGACCGCGACTGCCCAGACCACGCCCGCATTGACCACCATCAGTGAAGAGGAACGCCTGCTGTCGGATTCGGTGCTCGGTTTCGCGCGCGAGCGCGTGGCGCCGCTCGTCGCCCGGATGGACGAGGAGAGCCGGCTCGAGCCCTCGCTGCTGCCGAGCCTGTTCGAGCTCGGGCTGATGGGCATCGAAATCCCGGAGAGCTACGGCGGCGCCGGCGGAAGTTTCATGAACGCCATCCTCGCGGTCGAGGCCCTCGCCCGGGTCGACGCCAGCCTCGCCGTCGTGGTCGACGTGCAGAACACCCTGGTCGACAACGCCGTCCTGCGCTGGGGCAACGCCGATCAGAAGCAGCGCTACCTGCCCAAGCTCGCCAGCTCCTGGGTCGGCTCCTATGCCCTCAGCGAGCAGGGCTCCGGCTCCGACGCCTTCGCCCTCGCGGCGCGCGCCGAGCGCAAGGGTGACGGCTGGGCGCTCCACGGTCGCAAGCTCTGGATCACCAACGCCGCCGAGGCGTCGCTCTTCATCATCCTCGCCAACGTCGACCCGAGCCAGGGCTACCGCGGCATCACCGCGTTCCTGGTCGAGCGGGGTTTCCCCGGGTTCGAGGTGGGCAAGAAAGAGAACAAGCTCGGCATCCGCGCCTCGAGCACCTGCGAGCTCATCCTCGAAGGCTGCGAGGTGCCAGCCGCGAACGTGCTCGGCGAGGTCGGCAAGGGCTACAAGATCGCGATCGAGACCTTGAATGAAGGCCGCATCGGCATCGGCGCGCAGATGCTCGGCATCGCCCAGGGCGCGTTCGACTACGCCATGGGCTACATCCACGAGCGCAAGCAGTTCAACAAACCCATCGCCGACTTCCAGGGCGTGCAGTTCCAGTACGCCCGCATGGCCACCGAGATCGAGTCCGCCCGCCTGCTCGTCTACAACGCCGCGCGCCTGAAAGACGCGGGGCAGCCCTTCGTGAAAGAGGCCGCCATGGCCAAGCTGATCGCCTCCGAGGTCGCCGAGCGCAGCGCCTCGCTGGCGGTAGAGCTGCTCGGCGGCGTCGGCTTCACCAAAGACTACCCCGTCGAGAAGTTCTATCGCGACGCCAAGATCGGCAAGATCTACGAGGGCACGAGCAACATGCAGCTCGCCACCATCGCGAAGCTCCTGCAAGCGAACTACAAGGGCGGCTGAAAGGGAAAGGCAGCTGAAAGGGCGCCGGCTCGTCGCATCGAGCATCGAGGCGCCGGCGATGGCGACCTCGGGGGGCCCTCTCCGCGTCCATCACGGCGCGACGTGGGGGGCCAGGCGGCGATCACCCCTCACCCCTCCGGTGGCTTCTCCATTTCGCGCCCGACCGTCGCGACGCCCCAGGCCAGCGACATCTCCTTCGAAACATCCCCATGTGCCCCCCAGAGCTGGCGGTGAGAGCGCGACCCAACGTAGGTCACGGCGGGCGGGCCTCGCGGATGCTCGCGGTGAGAGCGAGACCCAGCGTGGGTCACGACATCCAGTGCGTGAGGGTGGCGACCGCCAGCGCCGAGCCGGCGATCGCCACGTCCTTGCATGAGCGACCATCGCTAAAGCGCGCCACTCGCTCGCACATAGCGGCGGCACGCTTCTCGCTCCTGCACCGGGCGTGTCCGCTCGCGCCGTAGCCTCCGGCATCCGCATCGACCCCGTGCTCGTGGTGGTGGCGAGCCTCGCCTTCGGCGCGGCGGGCGCCGTCGCTCCCGCAGCGACGGCCGTCGCTGCCATCATTGCGCTCGCGGCGCTCGGCCGCCGGCTCGAGCGCAGGGCCCTGCTGTTCGCGGTGCTCGCCCTGTGCGCTGGCAGCGCGCGAGCCAGCTGGCAGCTCAGCGAGCACGCGCGGCGCTTCGAGCTCGCCCGCCAGCTCTTGCCCGCGCCGAACCGCTGCGCGGCGCGCGGCCGCGTCACCTCTTCCCCGACGTGGCTCGACGGCACGCTGCGCGTCGACGCCGAGCTCACCGCGCTCGACTGCGAGGGTCGCTTCGATCAGCAGGTGTGGCCCGCCCGGCTGCATCTGCCAGGCCAACGCACGGCGCGCCCAGCGCTGCGCGACCCATCTCACGTCCCTCGCGACGACCATCCTCCGATCGCAGGCAGCGCCTCACCGCTCAGCGGCAGCGACCCTCGGCGCGCAGGCGCCGACGATCATCCCCTCGCGCGCGGCGACGAGTTCTCCGTCGTTGCCGATCTCGCGCCCGTCAGCGAGTTTCGCAACCTCCTGCTGCCCGATCCGCGCCCGAGCGCGGCCCGGCGCGGCGCGCTGCTCAGCGGCGGCGCGCTGTCGTTCGAGCTCGAGGCGCGCGCCAGCGGCGTGCGCGCGTGGATCGATCGCGCGCGCGGCCACGTGCGCGATCGCATCCTGGCCACCTTCAGCGCACGCGTCTCCGGCATGGCGCGCGCCCTCGTGCTCGGCGAAAACGATCTCGACCCCGACGACGATCGCGCCTTTCAGCGCAGCGGGCTGTCGCACCTGCTCGCCGTCAGCGGAACACACCTCATCCTGGCCGTGCTGGCGCTCCTGCGCGGCGTCGAGGCCATCGCGCGCCGCGCGGCGTGGCTCTCCTCCCGCCTCGACGTGCGCCGCCCCGTGGCGCTGCTCGGCTGCTGCCTCGGGCCCCTCTACGCCGACTTCGCGGGCGGTAGCGGGTCGGCGTGGCGCGCCGCCTGGATGCTGTGCGCAGTGCTCGGCGTGCGCGCGGCGGGCCGCCACGTCTTTCCGAGCCGCGTGCTCGCCGCCTCGCTCGCGGTCGGCTGGCTCTGCGACGGCCTGGTCGTGTTCGACCCGTCGTTCTCGCTCTCGGTCGCAGCCACCAGCGGGCTGCTCGCTTTCGGCCAGCGCCACGAAAGCCAGCTCATCCAGACGTCTGCGCTGACCGAGCCGCGCCGGCCCGATCTCGGGCGCCTGGCCACCGCCGTCTCGCACGCGGCGCTCACCACCCTGGCCGCGACGCTCCCCTGCGTGCCGATCCTGCTGTCGATCTCGCCGGGCCTCAGCCTCGCGAGCGTCGCCGCCAACCTGCTCGCCGCGCCCCTCGGCGAAGCCGTCGCCTTGCCGCTGTGCCTGGCTCACGCGCTGTGCGCCCCGCTGCCACCGCTCGAGCGCGGCCTCGCCCTCGTCGCATCCGGCGCGCTCGGGCTGATCCGCGCCGTCGCCCATGGCGGAGCCTCGGTCGAGTGGCTCTACTTCCGCATCCCACCGCCGAGCGAGTGGCACCAGGCCGCCGTCGTCGCCGGCGTCAGCGCGTGCCTCGCCGCAGGCGGGCGCGCGTGGCTCGGCCCGAGCGAGCGGCGGGCCCCCGGGGCATGCAATGGTCCGGGGGCGGCGAGCGCTACCGCCCGAGCCGCGATGGCGACGCTGCTGGCGCTCGTCGCGATCGAAGGCGCCACCCGCTGGCGGCACTCGGCGGCGCGCGCGCGCCAGGCCCATCGCCTGCGCGTGACCGCCCTCGACGTCGGCCAGGGTGACGCCACGCTGGTCGACCTCCCCGACGGTCGCCTGATGCTGATCGACGGCGGAGGCTTCGTGGGCATCCCGATCGATCCGGGCGAGCGCGTCATCCTGCCGACCCTCCGCGCCCGCCGCCGTGACCGGGTCGACATCCTCGTGCTCACGCACCCCCACCCCGACCACTACGGGGGCCTCGCGTCCGTCGTGCGCGAGGTCGACATCGGCGAGTTCTGGTACGGCGGAGCCGACGAAGACGCCGGCAGCTCGCACGCCGAGCTGGTCGCTCTCCTGCGCCAGCAGGGCGTCCCGATGCGCACGGCGGCCGAGCTCTGCCAGAACGACGGCCACGTCGGCGCCGGCATCCGTCTGCTCCACCCCTGCCCCACGCCCTCCCCGGCACCGAGCGCCAACGACGCCTCCCTGGTCCTGCGCGTCAGCCACGGAGAGCATTCCGCCCTCTTCCTGGGCGATGCCGAGCACTGGGCAGAGCAGCGCCTGATCGCGACGCGCGCCGACGCCCTCGACGCTGACTTCCTCAAGGTCGGCCATCACGGCAGCCGCACCTCGAGCAGCGCGGCCTTCCTCGCCCGGGTCACCCCGAGCGTCGCCAGCATCTCGGCGGGCATCCGCAACCGCTTCGGACACCCTCACCGAGAAGCCCTCAGCGCGCTGGCCGCAGCTGGCGCGCACATCCTGCGCCTGGATCAGACGGGCGCCGCCTCCTGGGAGAGCGACGGCGCGAAAGCGAGCGTGGCGACCTTCGCGCCCGAACCCGCGCGCTGAGGTTCGAACCCCCGCGCGGGTTCGAACCCCTGCACAGACCTCACCAGTCGAGCCCCGAGCACTCCAGCCGGGCACCCGCGGGCAACGCGATCCCGAACTCTCGCTCCAGCACCGCCAGCAACTCCTCCGGGCTCTTCAGCTCGCGCGCGTCGCTCGTCCCGTCGTTCGTGCGCCGCGTGAACCGACGGTTGAGCAGGTTGAGCCGCCCGTGGGGCGTCGCTCGCGCGACCATCAGGCGCGACCTGAAATGCGACTGGGGGTGCGTGCTCGTGTACCAGTTGCCGAGCTCACGATCGATCTCCGGCATGCCTTCGAGCGTGAACTCGTAGACGTCTTGCCAGACGCCGTCGAGCAGCGCCTGATGGTAGAGCTTGGCGCTCGGCGCCCGCAGCGACAGGCCGTGCCACTCGCCCTCGCTGCACAGCCGGCGTGGTTCGTGGGGAATCTCCTGTCGCTCGTCGAGCACGAGCCGCAGCGCAGCGCTCGGCGAGAGGCCGCCGACGCCGACGTCGACGAGCCACGACCCGTCGGGGAGCTCGACGCGCAGGAACATGTGGGTGCGCGGCGGGATCTCCTCGCGCGGCCGGTTGACGCGGACGCGCGCCGCCAGCGGCGCCACCGGGTAGCCGAGGGCGCGCAGCACATGCATCAAGTAAGTGTTCTGCTCGAAGCAGTAGCCGCCGCGCCGGCGGGCGACGAGCTTCTCTTCGACGCTCGCCGGATCGATCACGATGTGCCGCCCCAGCAGGATGTCGAGGTTCTCGAAAGGGATGGCGCTCACGTGCGCCAGGATCAGCGCGTTGAGGTTCGCGAGGCTCGGGGCGGTCGGCCCTCCATAGCCGATGCGCTCGAAGTAACCGGTCAGATCGGGCTCGAATGCCATGGCTCGAGGCTAGTCGGAGAAACCCGACGTCCGCGCCGGGTTTCTCCGACGGTAGAGCGCGCCTCACGCGCCGCCGGGCGGGGCGAACCGGTCACCGATCGCGAGCAGGGGCCTCGAGCGCGCATGGTGCGCAACACCTACATCGACACCATGCTCTCTCGGAGAGGGCGCGCCGAGGCTCCGACCAGCGCTGGAATGTCGATGAGAGTCGCTGACTTCCGGGCGGTGTGATGTTGCGTCGCGAGCGACGCGTACACCTCGCTCGAGGCGCACGCTGGCGCGATCGGCGACGTCTCCACCGTGGGGGGGCGACGCCCCGGACGACGACGCCACCGCGAGAATGTTTTCGTCTGCGTTCCAGGATGTGCGGGCGTACCGCGCGCGGGTCATCGCCGTGTCCGTGATACCCCGGTGGATCAGTCACCCCCTAGGGGGCTGGGGTTCATGCTGCGAGGCAGGCAAACTCCCAGCGGGATTGGAGGGAGAGGTTTGGCCGGCCCGAGCAGGGTCGCGAGTTTGCATCGTGTCGGGTGGCTCCGGTGTCTCAACCTTGAAACGCCGACAAAAGGCTTGGTTGCAAAAGGGAAAAAGCATGCACTCGGCAGTTTTCCCTGCACGAGTCATAGAGTAGTTAGAGCGGCTCAAGGAAACGCCACCTACCCCGGGGGTTCGAGATGCTTCTCGATAAGGACAATCTAAACACCGATGAGCAAGAACAGACGCGGGGGTCGCGACTTGAGGTCGCATCGTGTCATCGATGCGACCATCGGCTTTCACCGCCTGGCCGAGGGCTCGGTGCTGTATCGCAGCGAAGGCACCGTGATCCTCGTCACGGCCTCCGTGGATGAGAGCGTACCGAGGTTCATGGAGGGGAGCGGTCGTGGCTGGGTCACGGCCGAATATCAGCTGCACCCGAGAGCAAACCCGCAACGTCGCGAAGCCCGCGACGGGCGAGCCAAGCCGCTTTCGGGGCGCTCCAAAGAGATCGAGAGGTTGATCGGGCGCAGCTTGCGCGCCGCCGTCTCGCCCGAGCGGCTCGGCGAGCGCACCATCGTCATCGACTGTGATGTGATCGAAGCAGACGGGGGAACACGCACGGCATCGATCACCGCAGGCTGGATCGCTCTGACGCTCGCCGTCGAGCGGCTGCGCGTGCGCGGTCTGCTCGAGGGTCCGCCGCTGCGCGATCAGGTGGCCGCGATCAGCGTGGGCCACGTCGACGGCGAGCTGGCGCTCGACCTCTGCTACGCGGAAGACAGCGCGGCGCGTGTGGACCTCAACGTGGTCGGCACGGCCTCCGGCAACATCGTCGAGCTGCAGGGCACGGCCGAGGGCGAAGCGGTCTGTCGCGCCGACATGGACGCGATGATCGACCTGGCGCAGGTGGGCATCACATCGCTCTGTAAGGTGCAGCGCGAGATGCTCACGCGCGCCGGCGTCGACCTCAAATCGCTGATCCTGCCCGCGCGCGGCTGAGCGAGAGCACCACACGGCGACGGGTCGCCCCTCGGAGGCGGGGCAGATGGGCGACCCGACGCGGCGCGCTTCGAGGCGCTGCTGGCTCGGGCTGCGCGGCGCGCTTCAGGCCGCCCGCTCCTCGGGCAACTCCATCCGCCGCAGCCGCTTCACGCGCCGCTCGAAGTCCCGCTCCTCGTCGATGGTCAGCTCGCGCCGCCCGAAGCGCGCCTCGAGGTAGAGCTCCGTGAGCGCGAGCACCTCGGGCGCCGCGGGGTGGTTGAGCGCCTCAAGCGCGCGCGCGTGCGCGAGCGGCGGCGTGGTGGGCTGACGCCCGACGCCCATGCTGCGCAGCGCGTCTTCCAGCGACCGATACAGGGCCACGGCCCGCGTCACCGCTGCCCCTTGCCCGATCAGCTTGCCAGGGCGCACGCGCACGCGCCGGAACTGGAACCGGCGCCACAGGAAGTAGGCGAACCCGCCGACCGCCAGCGCCGTCAGCGCCGGCGCGAACGGCATGAGCCGGCGTTTGATGTCGGGCCCGCCGTAGTCGCGGTAGCGCTGCTTCACGGAGCGGAACAGCTCGATCTGCTGATCCAGATCGTAACCGATCACGTGCCGGCTCCAGCGCTGCGCCGCGGCCTCGATCACGTCGCGCAGGAAGGCGACCATGCCGGTCACCTCGCTGCGGGGCGCCGAGCTGGAGGGCGGCGTCGGGTCGAAGCGGGTCCAGCCGCGGCCCTCGAGGTACACCTCCACCCACGAGTGCGCGTCGCCCTGGCGCACGGCGTAGAACTCGCCGAAGCGGTTGTAGGTGCCGCCGATGAAGCCGGTGACGTTGCGCGTCGGCACGTTGAGCGTGCGCAGCAGCATCGCCATCGCCGTCGAGTAGAACTCGCAGTGGCCCGACTTCGACTCGAACAGGAAGTGGAGCAAGGGCTGCGGCGCGCCGCCCGAGGGCGAGTCGAGGTCGTAGCGGTAGTCGCTGCGCAGCCGCTCCTCGATCGCGTCGGCCTCCTCGACGTCCGTCGCGATCGGACCCACCCAGCGCTTCGCCAGCTCGCTGATCGGCCCCACGATCGCCGGCGGCACCTCCAGGTAGCGCTTGCGCTCGTCGAGCGGCAGCGGCTCAGGCCGCGCGCGGCCACGGTACACGCTGTACTGCAGGCCGCGCTCGTCGGCCCGCTCGTACTTGTACTCGTCGTCCGCCGCCACCGACACCTTGGGGGCGCGCATGCCGAGGCCGTCGCCGGGCTCGTTGATGCGGATGCCGACCGCGTCCGTGGGCAAGAAGATGATGGGCGGGTTGATCGGCTCGAGGTCGATGCTCATCGCCTCGCTCTGCGGCCGCGTGGTGCCCGCGATCCAGACGTAGTTGCCGTCCTGGTTCGGAGCCTGCGCGTGCAGGGGCCGGGTGCGCGTCCAGCTCGATCCGTCGTAGTGATCGAACGACGTTCCGCGCAGATAGAGCGCGAGCCGCGCCGCCGGCGTCGGCGGAGGGTCGTTCAGGTGCACGCGCATGGCGATGGTGGGGTCGCTGCGCAGCTTGCCCACGCCGCCCAGATCGACGCGCGTCGAGAACCCGATCATGCGCGACGAGCGCGAGTGGTTCAGGAGCAAGAGCGACAGCCCCACGCGCGGGAACAAGAGGAACAGCACCGCCGTGAACAGGAACACGGGGATCGACAGGCTGCACGTCACCAGCAGGAAGCGCCGGCTGATCACGCGGCGGCTGCGCAGAATGCGCGGCACGTCGACGGGCAAGCCAGTGCGATCGCGAGCGCCCTGCCGGTAGTTGCCCTCGACCTCGCGCCGCAGGTGGCTCAGCACCAGCGCGCCCGGCGCGATCACCAGGAACCCGACCAGGCTCAAGCCGTACGCGAGGCCCCCGCCGAGCACCGTGCCCGCCACCAGGTGGAGCAGCGCGAGCAGGATGATCTGCTGGTCGTGCGCCGCCCCGCGCCGCGTCGCCACGCGCACCACCTGCAGCGCAGCCGCGAACTCCACCGAGAGCTGGAGCAGGTCACCCCCGCTCACCGCGCGCGTCAGCTGCACGCCGAGCAGCGTGAGCGAGGCGAACACGCCGAGGCTGCGCAGGCGCGGGTGCTCCTGGTAGCGCTCCGGGATCAGCACCGCCATCACCATGCAGACGCCGGTGATGATCGCCATCGCCAGGTCGAGCTCGCCGCCCGTCAAGAGCGACAGCAGGCCGAGGACGGCCAGCGCGTCCGTCATGATGCGGTGGACGAGACCGAATTTCACGCCCGCCCCCGCTCGCTCAGGCCCACCCCTGCGCGGTTCACGCTCGCCCTCGCTGCGTGACGGTCCCCGGCGGCGTCAGCTCGTTCGTCGCCGCGAGCGGCGCCGACAGCACGGTCGCGAGCGGCCCCGTGCCGCTGGCGGCGTTGGCGCCGTGGGCGACAGCGGCCCCGTGGGCGCCGTGGGCTGCCGGCGCGCCGTGCCCCCCGCGGCCAGTCGCCCGCGGCGGCGTCGGCGTCGGCCCCTTCTGCGAGGGCTCCACCAGCGCCAGGAAGCGCAGCACCGGATCGGCGCCGACGCTGCCGTTGCCGGCGACGCTCTCGCCGGCCGAGGTGCGCACGTTCACGAAGTCGCCGCGCTTGATATGGGCCACCGCGCGGGATGCCACCTCGCGGATGCGCACCTCGAACCCGTCCAGCCAGGCCGCGTCGGGCGCCTGCCCCGAGTACTGCGAGTCGAGCGCCAGGTTCACGTGCCGCGACGTCTCGCGCGCCCGCTCGCGCAGCACCATCTGCCGCCCGAGGGTGCTCTTGCGCCAGTAGATGTCGCGGTGGTCGTCGCCGTCGCGCATCGGCCGCACGCCGAGGATCTCGTCCCCCGTACCCTGCCCGAAGCGCCCGTCGTTACCGAGCCACGGCCCGCTCGCCTTGGGCGGCAGCTGCAGCGGATCGGTGGCGGGGTAGATGATGATCTCGCCCTCGGCGGCCGTCTCGCGCGATTTCTCGAACAGCCCGAACGGGAAGCGCGTCGCGATGCGGAAGCCGATGTGCCGATCGCGCCCGCGCCGCGCCGGGGTGCGCCGGTAGGCGGCGATCTGCGCCGAGTCTGGGCTGATTTTCAGGAAGAAGCAGCGCTTGTCGGCGGGCTGCCCCTCGCGCAGGTCTTCGATCTCGATCGCGTAGCTCGGGATCTTGCCCTTGTGGTTGTGCACCTCGACTTCTACCAGGTGCGGGCGCCCCACCTGCGCGCGCGGCGGCAGGCGCCGCACCACCGTCAGCCGGCGCAGCGACAGCTCGCTCATCACGCTCGACACCACGATCAGCGCGAGCAGCATGCCGAGCAGCAGATACAGGAGGTTGTTGCCGGTGTTGATCGCGGCGAAGCCGACGCCGAAGGTGATGCCGATGAAGTACTTGCCCTCGCGCGTCACCCGCAGCTTGCGCGGCGGCCGCCACCAGGCACGGCGCCCGAGCAGCGTGGGCGGCTGATAACCGCGCGCCCGCTCTCCGACGCGGCTCGCGCTGGCCCCGCTCGGGATCGGCCGCGCGCCAGAGCCGTTCGCGGCGGCCGTCGGCGGCACCGACAGCGGCCGCGGCGGGGTCGAGTCTCGCGCATCGCGCGGACGCGCCGAGCGCCGCGACGCACGCGATGGGCGGGCGGAGGGGGGGGTTGCGACGGCCACTTACAACGGCACGGGGACTCGCCCAACGATGTCGCGCACCACGCTCTCCGACTCTTCCCGGCTCGGCACGTAGCCCTCGGCGTGAGCGGCGAGACGCACGCGATGAGCCAGGAGCGGCACGGCGAGCTCCTGGATGTCGTCCGCGATACAGTAACCGCGGCCGTGCAAGAGCGCCCGCGCCCGCGCCGCCTGCGACAGGTTCTTCGCGGCGCGCGGGGAGGCCCCGAGCGCGAGCGCCGAAGACGAGCGCGTGGCAGCGATCAGCGCCTGCAGGTACGTGGCGAGCGCGTGGTCGATGTCGACGCCGTCGACCTCGGCCTGCAGCGTCACGAGCTCCTCCGGGTCGAACGGCCTTCACTCGATCCACCCGATCGAGCGCGGGCTCGAGGATCAAGCGGGTCTCGACCTGGGCGGGCGGATAGCCGATGCTCAACCGCAACATGAAGCGATCGAGCTGCGACTCGGGCAGCGGAAACGTGCCCGCGAAATCTTGTGGGTTCTGAGTGGCCAGCACCAGGAAGGGTTCAGGCAGGGGCAGCGTCTGCCCGTCGATCGACACCTGCCCGTCGCCCATCGCCTCGAGCAGCGCCGACTGCGTGCGCGGGCTCGAGCGATTGATCTCGTCGGCGAGCAGCACGTGGCTGAAGATCGGGCCCTTGCGCAGGAAGAACTCCGAGCGCCGCTGATCGTAGACCGACACACCGATGAGGTCGCTCGGGAGCAGATCGCTCGTGAACTGCACGCGGTTCATCTTGGCACCCACGGCGCGGGCCAGGGCGCGGGCGAGCGTGGTCTTTCCCACGCCCGGAACATCCTCGATCAGGATGTGACCACGCGCGAGGAACGCGACCGTGGCGAGCTCGACGACGCCCGGCTTGCCTTCGAGCGCGCCTTCAACGACGCGCCGCAGCTCTGCCAAACGCGCAACCCTCTCGGCCTCCACGGCGACGGCAGATGAAGACATTCTCGGCAATCGTAGCACGGCGCGACACGCCGTTCGCACGAACAATACGGACGACGACTCGGGCGGGGATACTACCTCGGACCGAAAACGCCGGTGAAGATCTCTCTACTGTCTGCCCTTGGGATCTCCGGCTCAGCAGGCGCGAAGGCGCATGACCGGTGCGATCCCCTCGCGGCCACGTCCATTCTGCGACATCGAAGCACTGAGAGACGTTCAGAGCCGATACCCTCCCACACCATCGAAGCCTGATAATCCGCCGGCTCCGGATTTTTCCCGGACGGGCCCGTCGCCCCATCGATAAGAGTTGGAGGGGCCTGCCCGCCCGCTCACTCATGCCGCGCGCAGGGGCCAGGCGTTGTCAGCCCGTCGCCCCGGGCGAGCTCTCGGCTCCGCCGGGCGCGCCACCCTCGCTCCGAGCGCCTCGCGTCGCGCGAGAAGCACTCGCCGCCGGGTATCGAGCGCGGCCGGCTCGGTGTAGATCGGCGAGCGGCGTGTCCGGCATCACCCACATCGAGCTTCACAACGTTACCCGCCTCTTTGGAGGCCATGTCGCCCTGCGGGCCGTCGATCTCACCTTCAGGCCGGGGCCCCTGACGTTTGTTCAGGGTCACAACGGGGCCGGCAAGACGACGCTCATGGCGATCGTCGGCACCATCCTCAGGCCCACCAAAGGCCACGTGATCTACGCGCCGCACGGCGTCTCGCGGCAGGTGGCGAGACGCCACATCGGGTGGGTCGCACACGACTCCCATTGTTATGGCGAGCTCAGCGGGCGCGAGAACGTCGAGCTCGCGGCGCGCTACTACGGCTTCGATCCCCGCGCGGCGTGGGAGGCCGCCTGCGAACGCGTGCAGGCCCATCGCTTCGCCGATCAGCCCGTGGCGACGCTCTCGCGCGGCCAGCGCCAGCGCATCGCGCTCGCCCGCGCGCTCTGTCATCAACCCTCTGTCTTGTTGCTCGACGAGCCGCTCACCGGGCTCGATCAAGCCAGCGTGCAGCGCATGGAGAGCATCCTGCTCGAAGAGCGCGACCGCGGCACCATCGTCATCGTCATCAGCCACACCGCTGGCATGGCCGAGCGCCTCGAGGGGCGTCGCATCTTCATGCAACAGGGCCGTATCTCCCGCATCGAAGAGCCGTGACGGCGAAGGGCTGACGAACACCACCGATGAAACAGCGCGCGCGGGTCAACACGACCCATCGTGCGCAGTCGTCGCGCGGGCCGTTTCGTTGTCGTTAGGCGTTCGCCGCTGCGCCTATCGGCGCGCCACGCACCCCGCCAACGAGCCGCCCCCCGGGAAGATTCAAAAAGCCAACCGCTGCGCTGGGTAAGCTCAGTTTGGCTCGCTCGGCATCACCTTTCCGGTGGATGCCCCTTGCCCGATCCCAGCCGGAGCACGACACTATTGGCCTATGCATCGCGGGTCCTGGTTTGGCGTCGTCCTCCTGGTTGCTGCTCTGGTGTTCCAAATCTGGGTCACGCTGCGTCTCCGTCGCTCGACGATCTACGATCGCTCGCAGAAGAACGCGCAAGCCAAGCTGATCTGGCTGCTGCCCGTGGTCGGAGCGGCCATCGTCTTCTCGGTGCTCGTGAGCGAAGAGGCCTACGAGCGCAAGGACAGCGGCGGCCAATCCAGCTGAGGGCCATCTCGCTGAGACGTTTCCGCTGAGGTCGCTGCGCGAGCCCTGATCCCATTGAAGGATCGAGCGAGCAAGGTCCGCATTGAGCGAGCCAGCCGCCGACGAGCCAACCGGGTCGCCTCGTCAGCGGATGACGTCACTCGCGTCGGCGAGCGGGCCGTCGAACGTCAGGAGCAACCTGATCTTTCCTTCTGCGTCCACCTCGC
>Ga0247763_1000716_pt1 | contig 19952 bp, 13 predicted proteins | sample UWRJL141409B4_FD_179926 | JGI IMG/M metagenome (GOLD analysis project Ga0247763, IMG submission 179926) | Plant litter microbial communities from Arlington Agricultural Research Station in Wisconsin, United States - UWRJ-L141-409B-4 | ecosystem: Environmental > Terrestrial > Plant litter >...
CTCGCGCGCTTGCTCGGCGAGCTACCGCCCGACGCCTCGGAGATGCCGACCACGTTGATGCGCCTGGGCGAGCTCGAGTGGGAGGAGTCACGCGAGGCGTTCCTCGCAGCGTTCGAGCGCTGGGAACGCACGCCGAGCGATCAGCGCAGCGACCCGCCCGCGCCCAACTACGCCTCGCCGCGCGCGCGTTTTGAGCGCGTGCTCACGCACTATCCCAACTTCGAGCGCTACGACCTCGCGCTCTACGTGGACGGGTTCCTCGCCACCGAGGAGGGCAAGACGGAAGAGGCGCTCGAGCGCGTGAACCGGATCCTCGCGGGCCACCCGAGGAGCCCGTTCGTACCCGACGCGCACATGGTGCGGGCCGAGGCCGAGTTCGTCCAGGCGGCGCCCAACTACGCCTTTGCCTACCGAGAATACGAGGCGGTGCTGGCGCTGCCCGACAGCGGCTTGCACGATCTGGCCCTGTTCAAGAGCGCCTGGGCGCTATGGCGTCTGGGACAGACCGACGAGGCCGCGCGCCGCTTCCTGCACGTCTTCCGCGCCGGCGCGGAGCGCACGCAGCGCGGCGCCTTCGCCGAAGGTCGCGATCAGCTCGACCAGCTGCAGGCCGAGGCGCTCAAGAATTTGGTCGCGGTCTTCGTGGAAGACGAGAAGAACAGCGCCGACGACATGCACCGCTTCCTGGTCAAGGCGGGGGGCGAGCGCTTCGCCGGGGAGATCGTTCGTGCGCTCGGCGATGCGTTGTACGATCAGGCGCACTTCACGCGCGGCATCGAGGCCTACCGCCTGCTGATCCGGCTCGAGCCCACGAACGCCGCTGCCTTTGAGTACGGCCTCGCCATCGCGATGGGCCACTCGACGCTGGAGATGTGGAAAGATCTCGAGCTCGACCATGCCTGGCTACTCGACGAGTACGTCGCCAAGCCGCCAGCCCCCACCGCTCAGCCGGCGTCGGGCGCAGCACCCAGCCCAAGCGCGCCCGCGGCGGGCGTACCAGCGCCAGCGGACTCTAGCGGCGGCGCTGCGGCGGTGGCCAGCAGTGAACGACCTCTCAGCAACGGCGCCTGGCTCGCCCTGCAGGATCGCGCGACGCTCGAGCGTGCCGCGGCGGCGATCGAGCAGCGCATCTACGACGACGCCGTCGGACTGCACGCGAAGGCGCAGACGGACAAGACGAGTCGCGTCGAGTTCGAGAGCGCCGCGGCGCTTTACCACGTCTATCTCAGCCGCTTCGGCGCGTCGCCGCGCGCCTACGAGGCCCAATTCAACCTCGGCGAGATCTACTTCCATCACCTCGCCCAGCCGACGCTGGCGGCCGAGGCCTACCTCGCAGCCGTACGCCTGGACCCCAGAGGGGCCTGGTCCCGTGGGGCACTGTACAACGCGCTCGCCGCGCTCGAGGCGGCGCGTGAGTCGGAGTTCCGCGCGGCCAAGGCAGCGGGGCAGAAGCCAGCGGAGACGCCTACCGACAAGCAGCTCACGGCGGCGATGGAGCTCTACTCCAGCACCTACCCCGACGACCCCGAGGTGCCCGAGTTGCTCTTTCGTCAAGGGCAGCTGTATTACGACTACGAGCTCTACGACCCCGCGGTGCGCCAGTGGGGGCTGCTGCTCGAGAAGCACGCTCGCAGCCCGCACGCGCGCGAAGCGGGGGAGCTCATCCTCGACTCGTTCAACAAGAGCAAGGACTACGCAAACATCGAAATCTGGGGTCGGCGCTTGCTGCAGGCGCCCGCTTTCGCCGAGCCGAAGGCGCAGGCGAGGCTGTCGACCCTGATCGTGCAGGCCATCTTCAAGCAGGGGGAGCAGCAGTCGGCAGACGGGCAGCACGCGCTCGCCGGCGCGGCCTACCTGCGCGCGGCTCGAGAGTTCCCAAAAGATGAGCGCGCCGCGCAGGCGGCCGTGAACGCCGCGGTGGAGGCGGAGCGCGCGGTTGACCCCGCCCTGGTGCGGCAAGCGGCAGACCTGCTCGCCTCGAGGTACGCAGACCGTCCGGAGGCCGCGCGCGGCGTGTGGATCGCGGCCGGCCTGCACCAGTCGCTCGGGCTGCTCGGAGAGGCCGCCGGATACTACGAGTCGCTGAGCGCGCACTGGCCGAAAGACGAGCGCCAGAAGGACGCCGCCTATAACGCGGTGCTGCTCTACACCTCGCTCGGCAACCGCCCCCGCGCGATCGCGATGGGGGAGGGTTTCCAGCGCCGCTACGCGGGTGATCCGCTGACCGACGAGGTGACATTCCTGATGGGCAAGGCGCACGAGCAGGCCGAAGACTGGCGCGCCGCCCAGACACTGTACGCCCGCTACGCGAGCTCGGCGAAGCTGCCGAGCCGTCGCATCGAGGCGCTCGTGCGGCTGGCGGTGGCTCGCGTCGAGCTGGGCGACGAGGGGGCCGCGCGCGAAGCGCTCGAGCGCGCCGTGAAGGAGCACAAGACCCACCAGCGCGCCCTCGACGAGCGCGGGCGCTACTTCGGGGCCCGCGCGCATTTCATGCAGGCGCAGCGCACCCTCGCGGAGTTCGAGCAGATCAAGATCGAGGGTGACGTCAAGCAGCTGAGCCAGCGCCTCAAGCGCAAGGCGGATCTGCTCAAGCGCGCGAGCTCGGCGCTGCTCGACACCGCCAAGCTGGGCGTGGCCGAGTGGACGACGGCCTCGCTCTACCAGGTGGGCTCGATCTACGAGTCATTCGCGAAGGCGCTCGTCAACTCGCCGGCGCCGAGCAACCTGAGCCCGGAACAGGCCGAAGAGTACCGCATGCAGATCGATGAGTTCGTCGTGCCGATCGAGGAGAAGAGCATCGAGGCTTACGAGAGCGGCTATCGCAAGGCGCTCGATCTCGGCATCTTCAACTCCTGGACAGCCAAGATGCGCGAGGCGCTCGGGAGGCTCAACACCGAGATGTACCCGCCGCTCTCCGAGGTGGGCTTCAAGCTGCGATCCGAGGCGAGCGGTCGCATGCCCGGGCTGATCGGCACCACCCGCCGCACGGAGCAGGGCCAGTCCCAGGACTACCTGATGGCGCCCCCACCGGCAGCTCCGACGGCGGCCCCGACGAAGCCGGCGGCCGCCGGGCGCGTCTCGCAGGTGAGTCGATGAGCGCACGGCTCGCCGCAGCCGTGTTGCTGATGGCGGTCGGCTGCGGCTCGAGCGAGGTCGTGCAGCAGGCCCCGCGTGTGCCCGACGCGCGCAAGACCGCCGTGAACAAGATGATGCGCGCCGTGGAGCAGGCGCGGCAGCCGAGCTCGGCCGACGCGGCGATCGCCCTCCTGCGCGAGGCGGTCGCGGAAGACCCGAGCCTGTGGGAGGCCCGCTACGATCTCGGGGTCCTCCTCGCCCAGCGGGGAGACCTGGTGAGCGCTCGCGAGCAGCTGGAGAGCGCTCATGAGCTCGCGCCCAACGCCGAGGACGTGGTCTCTGCGTTGGGTGAGGTGCTGCGGCGGAGCGACGATCAGAAAGGTGCCGCCGAGGTCCTCACGGCCTTCGTCACCCGCTTTCCGCGCGCGAGCCAGGCCCGCCGCGTGCTCGTCGCCGTGCTACGCGAGAGCGGTCGACCCGACGCGGCGCTCGAGCAGGCGCGCGAGCTCTTGAAGCAGGATCCCAAGAACCCTTCTGCGCTCGCCGAGCTCGCGCTCACACACCTGGAGCTCGGCCAGGCGGAGGTGGCCGAGCTCTTGATCCAGGAGGCGCTCGAGGTCGAGCCGCGCACCGCCGTGGTGGAACGCGCGGCAGGCCTCATCGCGCTGCGCCGAGGCGAGGACGCGCTCGCGTTTGCGCATTTCGCCAAGGCGACCGAGCTCGATCCCACCGACACGGCGGCGGGGCTGAACACTGCGACGGTGCTGCTGCAGGCCGGACTATACGATCGGGCCGAGAAGCACTTTCGCGCGGTGCTCGCCGTCGAGCCCGACGCCGACGCTGCCAAGCTCGGCCTGGCCGCAGCGCTGCGGGGACAAGGCACTCGCGACAAGCCGGCGCCGTATGAGGCGGCCGAGACGCTGCTGAAGGAAATCTTGAGTGTCACGCCTCGGCACTGGGCCGCTGCTCACAACCTCGCGGTGCTCTACTCGGAGTCGATGGATCGTCCTGCCGACGCGACCGCCCTGTACACCGAGTTCCTGAGCTCTGCCCCTGCCGAGCACCCTGCTCGCGCAAAGGCACAAAAATGGGTGAATGAGCACAATTCCGCCCCATCGGAGCCGAGCCCGAGCCCGAGTGCAGCGCAATAGTTCGAGGCAACGGCGCCGGGCCGCCGGCCCGAGCACACCCGTGTGGCGCGTCGACGTCGCGAGCTACGGGGTGGAAATCGACCCTGCACCCGACGTACCTTGTCGGCGGGAACAGTGGTGACAGCGGAGGGAACGATCCAAACGGTTTCAGGCTCGCGCGGCCATCGCGTGCGATGTCTCTGCGTGCGATGCCTCGTCGGGTGTGGGAGAACACCGCTCGCGATCGTCTCGAGGGTGCTCGTCGCGCGGGAGTCCGCAGTCCAATCGGATGTCTGAGGCCGAGGTGCAGCGCTCGCTATCAGCCGCAAATGCGGCCGGCATTTTCGCTGAGGGCTCCAAGTTTGGGGCCTATGTCGTCGGGCCCTGCATCGGCCACGGTGAGACGGGGCGCATCTACCGCGCCGAGCACGAGGCGATCAACAGTCCGCTCGCGCTGAAGGTGTTCACCGACGAGTTCTCGCGCAGCACGCTCGGCCGCAATCGTTTCCTGCGCGAGGCGCGCCACGCGGCGACGATCCGTCATCCGAGCGTCGTGAACGTCTTCGACGTGGGCGTACAAGCCGGCGTTCCGTACATCGTCATGGAGCTGCTCGATGGGGAAGACCTCGACGCGCTCCTGCACTCGCGCGGCGCGCTCGACGAGGCCGCGATCGTCGACCTGATGGTGCCGATCGTCGCCGGGCTCTCGTCGTTGCACGAGTCTGGCATCGTCCACGGTGACATCAAGACCAAGAGCATCTTCCTCGTGTACCGCTCGCCGCGCGAGCGCGAGCCCAAGCTGCTCGATTTCGGCATCGCCCGGGTGGCGGCGGCAGAGAAGCTCCGGCGCACCTCCGGCACTCGCGGCATCTTCCGCGGGGGCGCCCTGTACGTGTCACCCGAGGCCGCGCGGGGCGACGACGTGACGGCGCTGTCGGATCAGTACTCGATGGGTGTCGTGCTCTATGAGTGTGCGGTGGGCGTGAACCCGTTCGCAGCCTCAGCCGGAGACGACGCGATGAGGCGCGTCATCCTCGGCGAATATCCGCCGCTCGCGCGCCACGAGGCGCGCCCCTCGGAGGCGCTCGTGCGGATCGTCGAACGAGCGATGAATCTCGACCCGGCCGCTCGCTATCCAGACTTGAAGGCGCTCGGGCGTGACCTGTTGATGCTCTCCAGCGAGCGCACGCGCATGACCTGGTCGCTCAGCTTCGGGGAGGCGAGGGGAGTCGCGCTGCAGCGGCGCCCCGGCCTGTCGCCGCTCGACGTCGTCTATCACTTCATCGACAGGCAGCGCGCGCTCTGGCCACGAGATTTCGACTGGAGCAGCGCCGCCGCCATCGCGTTCGGCGTGATCACGTTCGCTTGGGGGATAGCCATCCTGCTGAGCCGCTGAGCCGTGCCCCCTCGCGGCCCGCGCTCAGGTGAACACCGACTCGCATAGATAGGTGGGGGTGATGCCCTTGGCGTCGATCATCATCTGGGCCTGATCCGGGCGGGTGTTACCCGAGAGCACGAGCGCGGTATCGAGGCCGAAGGTGTTAGCACCGAGGATGTCGGTCTCCAGAGTGTCGCCCACCATCAGGATGTCGCTCTTCTTGAGATCGGGCAGGTTATCGTGAGCGCAGGCGAAGGCGTGGGAGAACATCATGGTGTCTGGCTTCCCGAACCGGATGAACGATTTGCCGACGATGCGTTCGAGCATCGCCGCGAGGCTGCCGACGGCCAGCCCCACCTCGTCGTCGTTCACGGGGTAAGCGAGATCGGGGTTGGCGACGATGACCGGCGCGTTCACTCGGCGCATCAGGTTCAAGGTCAGGTTGATGTCGCGAAACCAATCGAAACCTTCGTCGTCCAGCAGCGCGATCGCCGCGACATCTTCGTTCGAACGGCACGTGTTGATGTGCATCGGGGTCAGGCCCGCGCTCTCGATGTAAAAAGCCGAGGTGGGCTTACCGAGGTAGGCGACCTTGCCCGCCCGCACCTTGGAGCGCAGGAAATCCTTCGCCAGCAGGCCGGAGGAGATGTTGCGGCTCGCCGGGATCAGCACCCCATACTCCGGGTGAGTGTACGCCGCCGCCATCTGCGCCGGCGAACGTGAAGCGTCGTTCGTGATGACGTACACGTCCTTACCCTGCCGCAGGATCCAGCTGAGGAGCTCGTGCACCCCTTGCATCACGCCGCGCGCGTTCTTCAGGACGCCGTACGCATCGAAAAAGATGACGCGATAGCGTCCGACCAGGGAGGAGAAGGATTCGAGCATTAGGATCGCGAGACTAGTCCGAAGCGGGAGCACTGCAACGGCCAATTGGCCGACAAGGAAAGATGGATGACCGTAACTTTTGACCTGAACCGTCCCCCAACACTGCGGTAATTGTCACCGCCGAATTGGAAGCCCCGATTTTAGATACATTTTGGAAACGTTGGATCGCTAGTTATCGGGCTGCCGCGGGGCAACTTGGCAGATTTAACTGCCCCAACAGTTTTTAAGGAGAAGCGATGACGACCGCAGCGGATGTTCTGAAGCTCATTGGCGAGAAGGGCGTTAAGTTCGTTGACTATCGCTTTGTCGATACCAAGGGCAAAGAACAACACGTCACGGTGCCGCACCACCAGGTCGACGCCGGCGTCTTCAAAGACGGAAAGATGTTCGACGGTTCATCGATCGCTGGCTGGAAGGGCATCGAAGCCTCGGACATGATCCTGATGCCAGACCCCAACACGGCGGTCATGGACATCTTTTTCAAGGATCCGACCCTCATCGTCCGCTGCGACGTCATCGAGCCGACCACTGGCAAGGGCTATGAGCGCGACCCGCGGTCGCTCGCCAAGCGTGCTCTGGCTTACCTCAAGTCTACTGGCATCGCGGACACCGCTTACTTCGGTCCGGAGAACGAGTTCTTCATCTTTGACAGCGTCCGTTACAAGACGGACATGAGCGGCACCTCGTACGCGATCGAGTCGAGCGAGGCCGCGTGGAGCTCCGACCTGCCGTACGACGGCAAGAACAGCGGCCATCGGCCGGGCGTGAAGGGGGGTTACTTCCCGGTGCCGCCGGTCGACGCACTGCAAGATATCCGCGCGCACATGTGTACCGCGCTCGAGCAGATGGGCCTCAAGGTCGAGGTGCACCATCACGAGGTGGCCACGGCCGGGCAGTGTGAGATCGGCGTCGGCTTCGGCGACCTGATCAAGAAGGCCGATGACGTGCTCATGCTCAAGTATGTCGTCCAGAACGTCGCGCACCTCTACGGCAAGACGGCGACGTTCATGCCGAAGCCGATCGTTGGCGACAACGGCAGCGGTATGCACGTGCATCAGTCGCTGGCCAAGGAAGGCAAGAACCTCTTCCAGGGTGACGTGTACGCTGGCCTGTCCCAGGAAGCCCTGTGGTACATTGGTGGCATCATCAAGCACGCGCGCGCGGTCAACGCCTTCACCAACGCGAGCACCAACAGCTACCGCCGCCTCGTGCCGGGCTTCGAAGCCCCGACCATCCTCGCCTACTCGGCGCGCAATCGCTCCGCCTCCATCCGTATTCCGTGGGTGCAGAACCCGAAGGCGGCTCGCATGGAGATCCGCTTCCCCGACTCCACAGCGAACCCCTACCTGGGCTTCACCGCGATGATGATGGCCGGGCTCGATGGCATCAAGAACAAGATCGATCCGGGCAAGCCCGCCGACATCGACCTGTACGAGCTCTCGCCCGAGGAAGAGGCAAAGCTCGTGCTGGTGAGCTCGAGCCTCGACATGGCGCTCGACAATCTCAACAAGGATCGCGAGTTCTTGATCCAGGGTGACGTGTTCACCAATGATCTGATCGACGCTTACATCGACCTCAAGATGAAGGAAGTCTCCGCGATCCGCCGCGCGACGCACCCGATCGAGTTCGACATGTACTACAGCCTCTGATCGGCGCTCGCCGAGCGAGCACTCGCTCGCTTCAGCGCGATCGATGACGGCGCGTCCAGCGGGACGCGCCGTTCTCGTTTGGTGCGCTCGTCGCGGGTGACGCCGACGCGGCGTCATCACGCGATCGGCATCAGCCCTTCGACTACAAAGCACCGCGACCCCTCGAACCGAGGCTCGAGAGGTCGCCGTATGCAGGCTGGCGCTCTGCGCCAGCCTCGAGCGGATTGCGTGTGGGAGGGGCGCTCAGGCCTGGGCAGCGCGCGCACGGCGTGCCGGAGCGCGAACCCCGTTCTTCACGGGCGCCTCTGGCGCAGCAGGAGCGGCTGCGGCTGCCTTCGCGGCACGACCGTTGGCCTTGGCCTCGGCGCGACCGTTGGCCTTGGCCTCGGCGCGACCGTTGGCCTTGGCCTCGGCGCGACCGTTGGGGCTCTTGGGCTCTGCGGTGCTCTCGCTCGCGACCGTCGCTCGCTTCACACCACGGAGCAGCGCCGCCGCGATCTCCTCGGCGCGATCCGTCTTTTCCCAGCTGAACTCGGGGCGGCCGAAGTGACCGTAGGCCGAGGTCGCACGGTAGATGGGGCGGAGCAGATCGAGCTGCTCGACGATGGCGCGCGGGCGCATGTCAAAATTCTTCGTGACATAGGCGCTGAGCTTCTCGTCGTCGACCTTGCCGGTGCCGAAGGTCTGCACGTTGACGCCGACCGGCTTCGCCACGCCGATCGCGTACGCGATCTGCACCTCTACGCGCGTTGCCACGCCGGAGGCGACGATGTTCTTCGCCACGTAGCGAGCGTAGTACGCTGCGGACCGATCCACCTTCGAAGGATCCTTGCCGCTGAACGCGCCGCCGCCGTGCCGGCCCATACCGCCGTAGCTGTCGACGATGATCTTTCGACCCGTGAGGCCTGCGTCACCGTGCGGACCACCGATCACGAATCGACCCGTCGGGTTGATAAAGTACTTGGTCTTGTTGTCGAGCAGCTTCTTCGGCAGCGACTTCTTGATCACGAGCTCCATCACGGCCTCGTGGATCTGCTTGTTCTTCGCCTCGGGGCTGTGTTGAGTGGAAACGACCACCGTCTCGATACGAAGCGGTTGGTTGTTCCGGTCATACTCGAGCGTGACCTGGCTCTTCGCGTCCGGACGGAGGAAGTCGACCTTGCCAGATTTGCGCACCTCGGTCGTGCGGCGCATCAGCTTGTGCGCGTACATGATCGGTGCCGGCATCAACTCGGGCGTCTCGTCGACGGCGAACCCGAACATCAAGCCCTGGTCGCCGGCCCCTTGCTCTTTGTAGGTGCCTTCGCCTTCCGTCACGCCCTGCGAGATGTCGGGAGACTGCGGCTCAATCGCCGTCAGAACGCCACACGACTCCCAGTCGAAGCCCATGGCCGAGCTGGTGTAGCCGATATCCTTGATCGTGCCGCGCGCGAGCTTTCCAAAGTCGACGCTGGCCTTCGTCGTGATCTCACCGCCGACGATCACGAAGCCCGTCTTGCAGAACGTCTCGCAGGCGACGCGGCTCAGCGGATCTTGCTCCAAGCAAGCATCGAGCACGGCGTCGGAAATGGCGTCGCAAACTTTGTCGGGATGTCCCTCGCCGACCGACTCCGAAGTAAACAGGTAACTAGACATGAACGTGGCTTTCTTTCCTCCAAAGGCCCCCCGGCGGGAGCGGACCCTAACACGATCGGAATATCCCGACGACGGCGTCCCACTAGAGTGCTGAACTTTTGGTGAGCCGTCAGCCGTGGAGCCAGAGCGGCCCCAACGGTACGGCGCGGGGCTGTGCCCGCCGAAGCCTCCCGCGCGACCCAGCTCGAGGGGATGACGGTCACGGGCTTCGGTTAGCAGCGCTCGAAACATCCACGTCGCGAAGCAAAGGTTCGACCAATCGCGCGAGCCAAGGGTCGGGGGCTCGCCGGGCTGCGCGGGCAGCCGAATCGCGGCCGAAAATCGCAACACCGTCTGCCGCGACCCTTGGCCGGCGCCGGCGGAAGTGGTAAGGGCTGCCGGCCTCCGCTTTTACTGGGTATCGGAGGGCCAGGTTAACGCATGAACGACATCGATCAGAATAACGACTCGGGCCCCGGCGGCCCATTTTCGTCGGTGGGCCGCGGCCGCAAGGTGGCGAGCCGTCTCGGTATCAAGGCCGACGAGCTGACGTTTGACTACAAAGATCCGCGACTCTTGGCCTACTTCATCACTGATCGCGGGCGCATCATGCCGCGCCGAATGACGGGGCTCACCGCCAAGCAGCAGCGTGCGTTGACGACGGCCATCAAGCGCGCGCGAGAGATCGCGCTCCTGCCGTACACCAAGCCCGAGTAATTCGAGGCGGGGGGATGGAGCCCGCTGGGCGCGGTCCTCAAACCGCTCCGCTCGCTCCGTGGGTTTGCGCTGGGTCGCTCGCGCTTCAACGGCGCGCGGGCGGACCAAACACTCCATACCCACGAGTGTCGTAGCGGCGGAGCTGGAAGCCCAGCGGTGGCCGCGTGCAGCTGGCTCGGAGCAGCTCGAGGTCACGGCTCGAGACCGCTCGCCTGCACGTCGGGCCAAGGGGAAGTACTTCTGGCGAGATCGATTCGGGCGGGCAGGGCCAGCGCCGTGTGGCGCCGCGCGCTCGCCCAGCGCGACCAGGGAGTTCGCCGCGAAAAAACTACCGATCGCGGTCCGACGGCCCTTCAGGCCGTCGGAAAGTTCTCGTTACCCGAGATTTCGCCCTCGTCGTCGTCCCACCAGACGGAGAACGGATCGGCGAATGACTCCCAACCGAGCTGTCCGAGCTGCATCTCGACGTCGTCCAGCAGGCAGTGATCCAGGCGTTCCTCGATGAGGGAACGGTCCATTCCCACGCCGATGAACACGAGCTCCTGGCGCCGATCTCCGTATGGCTCTTCGTGCAGCCGGTGGATTTCTTCCTGCGCGACGGGCTCGTCCGGCCACTCCTCGCGAGGCAAGCTCGCCCACCAGCGCCCGGCCAGATCGTCTCGAAATGCGCGACCGGCCTGCGACCAGATGCCCGCGTGATTATGGCGCGACGCGAGCCAGAAGAAGCCCTTCACTCGCAGCACCCCGGGCATGTTCTCCTGCAGGACGTCCCACAGGCGACCCGGGTGAAACGGGCGGCGTGCGCGATACACGAAGGACGCGAGATCGAACTCGGCGGCGGGCGGTGTCTTCTTGCCCACCAGCGCGCGTTGCCACCCTGACGACTGGCTCGCCTCCTCGAAATCGAATGCGCGCGTGTCCAGCAGCAGCTCCATCGGCACCATGCCGTGCGTCGCGCGCACCAGCTTTGCCTTGGGGTTGAGCTGGTTGAGGATGGCTTCGAGGCGGCGAAGCTCGACCTCGCCCACGAGATCGACCTTGTTCAGCACGATGATGTTGGCGAACTCCACCTGCTCGGCCAGCACGTCAGAGACGCTCCGATCGTCAGCTGGGTCGAGCGCGATGCGGCGGTCGCGCAGCGTGTCGCTCTTCTCGAAATCGAGCGGAAAGTTCAGCGCATCGACGACCGTGATCGTGGCGTCGACGCGCACGACGTCTTCCAGCGCGCTGCCGAGGTCATCGTCCGCGAAGAAGCCGGCCGCAACGGGCATGGGCTCGGAAATTCCCGTCGACTCGACCAGCACGTAATCGAACTGATCGCTCTTGACGAGCTGGGTGATGTGGTCGGTGAGCTCTTCGCGCAGGCTGCAGCAAATGCAGCCGTTCTTGAGCTCGATCACGTTGCGATGGTGCTTGAGGCGCGCACCCTCGAGGAACCCTGCGTCGGCGCTGAATTCGCCGAGATCGTTCACGATGACAGCGATACGCCGCCCGCCGGGATTGTTCAGGATGCGCTCGATCAGGGTGGTTTTGCCGGCACCGAGGAACCCGGAGACGATCGCGACCGGGATGCGTCGCTGACTCACGCCGTCCACGTTCCTCCATTCAAGGCACCCCGCAGGTTCGATGCAGCGAACACGGCCAATGCCGCGCGCACTACCTCGATTCCGTGCCGCCCTTCGTCGGGGGCCCCACCGCGACCGGCAACCGTGTCCCGGACGGCATCATTCGGGCATCTGCACACCACCCGACGAGCCTCCGCACACCACCCCGGGGGTAGTACCGGATCAAACGCGGCTGTCATTCCTGGTGCGGTTACTTCTTGTTGTAGCGAGCCTTGAAGCGCTCGATGCGGCCCGCCGTGTCGACCACGCGGTGCTTGCCCGTGTAGAACGGGTGTGAATGCCCGCTGATGTCGACGTGAACCACGAAATAATCGACTCCGCCGATGCTCTTGGTTTCGCCCGAGCTCATGGTGGAGTGCGTCACGATCTCGTTGCTGCCGTCGACGAAGACTACGGGGTTCAGCTTGGGGTGGATTTCAGGTTTCATACTTCTCGAGGCGGAGGCCCGACGGGGGCCTCCGAACCGGCGCCACAGAGCCGATGGCCCAATCGTGAGCCTCGCCCTTGCGTTGTCAATTTGTAATTGCGGCCTGTCCCAGCGGCAGGCGGCCCGCGCTTGCTCCTCAGCAAACGGCTGAGAGGCCAAGGCGGTGCGCTAAGCAAGGCCGGCTTTAATCACGGCGGGCCGCGGTTGTCCAGTGCGGCCGCGCACGGGTGGATGTTGGGCCGGCGCTCGCATTCGGCCGAAACTCGCTCGAGGTCGAGGGGCGCGTCATGCCGGCGCCGAGCCGCGCGCGATGGGGGCGTAGAGGCGGAATAATCGAGCCTTGCCGATGGTCCGTCACGCGCGGCGACACGGTGCGCCCGATCCTGGCATCCGCAGGTGCCCGACGCCATGCGCCGGATATGCACACCCGCGGCGTGCAGGCGCGCGCTGCGGAGAAGGAACGCAGACGGTCAGGAGAAGGAGCGGAGAAGGCAGGGGAATCAGCGCTTGAAGTTTGAAACATCGACTACTACGTTGCCGCGCTCTTGCGAACACGAGGCCTACCAGTTCAGGGGTGTGGCGCCGATGCGACCCTCTCAGTTGGCTCGCGGAGCGACGGGCGTGACGGCTGGCTCTGCGCTGGCGCTGGCGCATGCTTCTGCTGTGGTTCGTAGACGCGGATAATTGATGGAAGCCCTGCATGTTCAAGCTGCCCCGCCCGAGCGGTCGGGGCGTATGGCGCTGGCCAGTCTCGATCGAGCCCTCGCGGCTGCGCGGTCGGGCGAGGCGGTAGAGCCCCTGCACCGGGTCGACGCCGAGGCCTTTCGCGAGCTTCCGATGGCCGAGGTGCGGGCGCGGCTCGACCTGCTCCTGGTCGCTCGGCACGCAGACGTGGGCCTGGAGGTCCTGCTGGAGGTGGGCTTCATCGCGGCGGTGATGCCCGAGCTCACCAAGATCGTCGGCTTCGGCGACGGCGAGTCTCACAAAGACGTCTGGCGCCACACCAAGCAGGTCGTCATCCAGTGTTTGCCGCGCCTCGCCGTGCGCTGGGCGGCCCTGTTTCACGACGTCGGGAAGCCCCGCACGCGTTCCGTCGCGCCCGATGGTGCCGTGCACTTCTTCCATCACGCCGAGGAAGGCGCTCGCATGTTCGAGCGTCTCGATCGTCGCCTCGGTCTCTTCTCGAAGGACCCCGAGCTCGGCGCGGCGATCCGCTTCTTGATCCTTCACCACCAGCGGGCCCACCAGTACGAGGAAGAGTGGACCGACAGCGCCGTGCGGCGCTTCGCCCGTGAGGTGGGCGGCGCGCTCGACGATTTGATGGCCCTGTCGCGCGCCGACATGACCACCAAGCGCCGCGAGAAGCGGCGCCGGTTCCTGTTTCAGCTCAAGGATCTGCAGGACCGCATCGCGAACCTGGCCGAGGAAGACGCAAAAGAGCCGCCGCTGCCGAAGGGCCTCGGCGACGAGCTGATGCGCGCGTTCAGCCTCCCGCCGAGCCGCCTCATCGGCGACTTGCGCCGTGCCCTCGAGTCTGCCGTCGAAGCCGGCGAGGTGCCTTCTGGGCAACCCGCCGAAGTCTACATCGACTTCGTCCGCTCCCAGGCGGCTAGGTTCGGGCTACCCACCTGAGCTTGGCGTGAGGCGACCGGGCCCCGTCGTGGGAGCCCGGTCACTCGGGGAGACCGACTCCCCCGCCGGCGCTCAGGGGCAGTCGACCTGACCTTTGCCGTCGTCCACGCGCAAACAGACGAGCTGCCGATCGCCGCGCGCGTTGTCGATGCGCCCGACGGGCGGCCAGTACTTGTGCTCTAGCTGTGCTGCCGTGGGGTAGGCGGCCTGATGGCGAGGGTAGGGGTGCGCCCACGCATCGCTCGACACGTGCGCGGCGGTGTGAGGGGCGTTGCGCAGCGGGTTGTCTTCGCGATCGAGGCGCCCTTCCTCGATGGCTCGGATCTCTTCCCCGATCGCGATCATCGAGTCACAGAACCGATCGAGCTCGAGCTTCGACTCGCTCTCGGTCGGCTCGATCATCAACGTGCCCGCGACCGGGAACGACATGGTCGGCGCGTGGAAGCCATAGTCCATCAGGCGCTTGGCGATGTCGTCGACCTCGATGCCGCTCTTCTTCTTCACGGGTCGAAGGTCGATGATGAACTCGTGGGCGACGCCGTCGCGCTCGCCCGTGAACAGGATCGGGTAGTGCGGCGCGAGCCGCTTCGCCATGTAGTTCGCGTTCAGGATGGCGACCTGAGTGGCGCGGCGGAGGCCTTCGCCGCCCATCATGCGGATGTACGCCCACGAGATGTGAAGGATGCTGGCGCTGCCGTACGGCGCCGCCGACACGGGACCGATCGCGCCATCGGGGCGATCCAGGTTGGGGTGGCCCGGCAAGAACTTGGCGAGGCGCTTCTTGACGGCGATCGGCCCCATGCCGGGGCCGCCGCCGCCGTGGGGAATGCAGAACGTCTTGTGCAGGTTGAGGTGGCAGACGTCTGCCCCATAGTCTCCCGGGCGGCACAGGCCGACCTGCGCGTTCATGTTGGCGCCGTCGAGGTACACCAGCCCGCCGTTGTCGTGGATGATCTGGCACACCTCGCGCACGCGCTCCTCGAACACGCCGTGCGTGGAAGGATAGGTGAGCATCAGCGCACCGAGCTCCTTCTCGTGAGCGATGGCCTTGGCTCTCAGATCCTCGACGTCGACGTTGCCGCGGCTGTCGCACGCGACCGACACCACCCGCATGCCTGCCATCACGGCCGTGGCGGGGTTCGTGCCGTGCGCAGAAGTCGGGATCAGGCAGACCTGGCGGCGCTCGTCGCCCGCGCTGCGATGATAGGCGCGGATCACGAGCAGACCGGCGTATTCGCCCTGCGCGCCCGCGTTGGGCTGCAGCGACACGGCGTCCATGCCGGTGATCTCTGCCAGCCAGCCCTCGAGCTCGGAGAACAGCCGCGCGTAACCCGCGGCCTGCTCCGCGGGCGCGAAGGGATGCAGCTTGCCCAGCTCGGGCCAGGTGAGCGGCAGCATCTCCGCCGTGGCGTTGAGCTTCATGGTGCATGAGCCGAGCGGGATCATCGAGGTGGTCAGCGACAGGTCGCGGTTCTCGAGCCGCTTCATGTAGCGCAAGAGCTCGTGCTCGGAGTGGTGGGTGTTGAACACCGGGTGCGTGAGGTAACGGCTACGGCGCTCGAAGGGAGCCGGGTAGGCGAGATCGAGGGGTAGCCCAGCGGCGAAGCTGCCGGCGTCCACGCTCTGGCCCAGGAAGATGGCCAGCAGCTCGCGCACGTCGGTGTCGCTCGTCGTCTCATCCAGAGAGACGCCCAGGCGATCGGGCGAGTCCTGGCGCAGGTTGACGCCCGCTTGCCGCGCGCGCTCGAGCACCTGCTCGCGCTCCCTGCCGGAGATGCGCACCGTCAGCGTGTCGAAGAACGCTCCTCCGCCGAGCAGCGAGAGGCCGCGCTGCTCGAGACCCTTGGCGAGCGCCAACGTGAGCCGGCGGACCCGTTCCGCGATCACGCGGACGCCGTGGGGCCCGTGGTAGACGGCGTACATGCTGGCGACGATGGCGAGCAGCACCTGGGCAGTGCAGATGTTGCTCGTCGCACGGTCGCGCCGGATGTGCTGCTCGCGCGTCTGCAGCGCCAGGCGATAGGCGGGGCGGCCGTGGCTGTCCACGGACAGCCCTGCGATGCGCCCGGGCAGCAGGCGCTTGTGGGCATCGGTCGTGGACAGGAAAGCGGCGTGGGGGCCGCCGTAGCCGAGCGGAACGCCGAACCGTTGGGACGAACCGATCGCGATGTCTGCCCCGAACTCCCCCGGCGGGGTGAGCAGCGCCAGCGCGAGCAGATCCGTCGCGACGACCACGCGCACGTCTGCGGCGCGCGCTCGCGCGCACAGCTCGCGGTGGTCGTTCACGCTGCCGCTCGAGCTCGGATAAGAGACGAGCAAGCCGAACAGCTCAGGGTCGTCGAACGCCACTCGTGCGGCGTCGCCGACCACGATCTCGATGCCCGCCGGCTCGGCGCGCGTCTGCAGCACGGCGAGCGTCTGCGGGTGAACGTCGCGATCGACGAAGAAGCGCGACTTCTTCTGGCGGCTGATGTGGTGACACATCGTGACCGCCTCGGCGGCGGCCGTGCCCTCGTCGAGCAGCGAGGCGTTGGCGAACGGTAGCGCCGTCATGTCGGCGATCAGCGTCTGGAAGTTCATGAGCGCCTCCAGACGCCCTTGCGCGATCTCGGCCTGGTAGGGCGTGTATTGCGTGTACCAGCCGGGGTTCTCCAGAATGTTGCGCTGGATCACGGGGGGCGTGAGCGTGTCGTAGTAGCCCGTGCCGATGTACGAGCGGAACAGCGTGTTCTGGCTCGTCAGCTCCGCGAGTCGCGCGAGCTGCTGCGCCTCGCTCACCGCCTCGGGGAGCGCGAGCGGCGCGCCCGCGCGGATCGAGCGCGGTACACATCGCTCCACGAGCTCGTCGAGGGATCGCAACCCCAGGCTGGCCAGCATGCTCTCGATTTGCGACGGGCTAGGGCCGATGTGCCGGCGCTCGAAGCCGACGGGTGCAGCCGCGTTTGAGGATTGGATCGGGTGAAGAGAGTCGGCAGACACAGCAGTACTTTTCCTGTTTCTCGGCTCGACGAAAAGTCGGTGCGTGCTCCGCTAGCACCCCTGACGTTGAGAGGAAAGACCCGGTAGGTTCGGGCAGTCGGGCGGATTGCAATGGCCGGCTGTCTGTCACTCCCGGATGTGCGATAATCGTGGGGTGGCGCATCGTTTGAGGCTGAGCGCGTGGGTCGTGTTGGGCGTCGGAGCGACGCTGCATGGGTGCGCCACCCAGCACGACACGGCTCAGGCGTTGACGATCGCGGGCGCAGCGGCCGTGGTCGTCGGTGCCAGCATGGCTGCGGACGAGCAGTGCTACGGCGCGGGCCCCGGCGAGGGCGGTGTTCAGGCGTACTGCTCGCCGAGTATGAGCAAAGGTGCGCGTGCGGCAGGCAAGGGCGTGGCGGTCGCTGGCGTCGGCCTCGCCGCGGCGGGCTACGCGCTCAGACCCAGGGGGCCCGACGGCATGCGGCCCCCCTCGGATCCCGACCCCGCGCCGGCCGCGCCCTACCGGTTGATCCGCCGTGATCCTGCGCCGGAGCCCGCTGCGGGTCTCGGGCAGGCCGCGGGTCTCGAGCAACAGGTGGAGCCGCCGGCAACGGCCCCAGCCGGGGCTCCGATACCCGAAGCGGTTCCCAGACCGAGCTCGATGCCGACCTGTCGGGCCGGTGGTTCGCCTGCGCCGGATCCAGCGACCGCGGGGTCCAAGCCGTCCGGGAGGTGCGTCGTCGAGACAGCTGTCGAGGCGCCCCGACGCCCGAGCGAGTAGGAGCGAGCGGCGGCGGGGGCGCCCAGGCATCACATCGGGCTGAGCATGCGCAGCGCGCATGGGGCGCGGGCCTGCCGCGGCGGCTGCGCGCCGTTTCGCGGCCGAACAGATTCAGAAGGCCTTCGACGAATCGAGGAGCAGCGTCACCGGCCCGTCGTTGAGTGATTCGACCCCCATGCTGGCGCCGAAGCGGCCCGTCTGCACCGCGATGCCGTGCGAGCGCACCCGAGCACAGAACCCGTCGAACAGGGCGCGAGCTGGCTCCGGATCCATCGCCATGCCGAAGCTCGGCCGGTTGCCTCGGCGCAGGTCTCCGTAGAGCGTGAACTGGGAGATGGCGAGCAGCGCGCCGTGGCCATCGAGCAGGCTGCGATTCATCTTGTCGTTTTCGTCTCGAAAGAACCGGGCGCTCACGACCTTGTCTGCAAGCCAACGCGCGTCCGGCTCGGCATCGCCACGGCCGACGCCCACGAGGGCGCATATGCCGCCGTCGATCTCGCCGACCACCTCGCCGGCGACGCGCACGCGCGCCCAGGCCACTCGCGTGATCACCGCTCTCACGCCCCGACTTCTACACGAGACGCACTCTTCAGGGGAGGTAGTACAGCATCGCGTACACTGCCACTCCGCTCGCCGACACGAAGAGCCAGAGCGGAAAGGTGACGCGGGCGATGCGCTTGTGGGCTGCGATTTTGCCTGTCCAGCCCCGATACAGCGTGAACAGCGCCAGGGGCACGATGACGCCGGCGAGCACGATGTGCGGGACCAGGATACCGTAGTACAGCGGACGCCAGGCCCCCTCACCGCGGAAGGGAACTGACCCAACGCGTGCGTGGTGCAACACGTAACTCACCAGGAACGCCGACGACAGGCCGAAGGCCGTGAGCATGCAGCGGCGGTGCCAGCCGACGTGGCCCGAACGCACGCAGGCGAGCCCGGCCAGCAGACACAGGCCAGCGCTCGCATTCAGCGTGACGTTGACCTTCGCCAGCAGGCTCGGTTGTGCCGAGGCTGCGCTGCTCGGGGCGAAGGCCATCACCACCAGCACCGCCATCACCACGCTGAGGCTGAGGGCAAAGATGATCCAACGGACGGCGGGCGTCTCTTCGGCCAAGGCGGAGCGGTTCACCCGCTCAACGTAGTCTCCCGGCCGCGCGCCCACAATCGTCGAGCGCTGCGCCTTCGCTGCATGGGGCGCGCGCCCGGCCCGCGCGCGCTCAGGCTTGCGGACTCTCGAGCCCTGGCCAGACCGCGGGTGGCAGCGGGTAGCTCGGGCGCCCCAGCAGGTAGCCCTGCGCGTAGTGGGCGCCGCAGTCGATCACCGCGCTCAGCTCGTCTGCCGTCTCGATGCCCTCTGCCACCACCTCGGCGCCGAGCTCCATGCACAGCCGAACGACGTGCCGCACGAGGATCTGCTGGCGCTCGCTCTGGTCGAGCCCCGTGACCAGCGCCCGGTCGAGCTTGACGATCCGGGGCTCCAGGTCGAGCACGCGCTTGAGGTTCGAGTGCCCCGCGCCCAGGTCGTCGACAGCGAGGAAGATGCCGGTGCGCGATCGCACCTCGCGCAGCACGTTGACGCACACGTCGTAGTGAGTGAAAGCGGCCGACTCCGTGATCTCGAGATACACGTCGTGCTCGTGGAAGAACACGGGGTCGTCCGGGCGCACGAGCCAACGCGCCGACAGCTCGTCGGGATGGATGTTGACGAACAGCGGCACAGAGGCCGCCCGCCTCACGGCGGCTGACCGCACGATGCGCCCGAGGGGCCCGCAGCACGCCTCCTCGGAGGCGCGACGGAACAACACCTCCGGGTTCGCGAGGCTCGGCCAGCGGCAGCGCGTCAGCGCCTCGTAGGCGAACACCCGCCGAGTCATCACCGACACGATCGGCTGAAATACGATGTCGATGTCGTTCTCGGTGAGGCCTTCCGCGTTCGGCGGTGGATAGCTGCGCAGCGTGGAGAATGGCTCGCGCGAGCTCGGCGCTGCCGGCTCGGCGGGATCTTTTCGCAAGGCCGACGGCGGCTCCGCAGCGGCGTCGCCTCCCGACCCGGGCAATGAATCGAACTGCACCAGCGA
>Ga0247763_1000717_pt1 | contig 19950 bp, 15 predicted proteins | sample UWRJL141409B4_FD_179926 | JGI IMG/M metagenome (GOLD analysis project Ga0247763, IMG submission 179926) | Plant litter microbial communities from Arlington Agricultural Research Station in Wisconsin, United States - UWRJ-L141-409B-4 | ecosystem: Environmental > Terrestrial > Plant litter >...
CGCCTCCGACGGGCTCGGCGCGCTGCTCGCGCTGGATCGCTCGCCCGATTTTCGACAGTTGCCGAACTCGCCGGTACACCTCGCGTCGTTCAAGGCCGCCGTTCCGCTGATGGGGCGAGCGCTCACCTGGATGAACCGGCTCACGTTCGAAGGCCAGCGCTACGACACCGATGACTCCGCCGACTCGGAGACGGTGCAAACCCGCACCGACGCGGCGCTGCTCTGGGACGTCGTGCTCTCGGGGCAGGAGGCCCGCTGGGGCTTCGACTACTCGGTGGGCGTCTACAACGCTTTCGACTCGCAGGCGCGCGTGCCCGTCAGCGACGAGTTTCGCCAGCGCACGATCCCCATCCTCGGGCGCTCTTTCATGGCGTCTGCGGGGCTGACGTTCTGAGCGGGTCCGAGAGGAAGAACGATGAAGGTCGACCTGCTCCCGCAATCCGTTCTCGCTCGGGCGCGTGCGAGGTGGCGCCGGCGCCTCGTCGTTCTGCTCGGCACGGCGGCGGGGCTGCTCGCCTCCGCTGCCGGCTGCGAGGAGGCCGGGCCTCGCGTGTACACGGCCCAGCGTCATTCGCTCGAAACCAGCTGCCTCGAGACGTACGCCCCGCTCGGGCTCGTCCAGGCCGAGGCCGTGAGCTCGCTGTGTGAGCCCGTGTGTCTGCTCCTCGGTGAGGATCGGTACGTGTCCGCCGTCTGCCCCCCCTACCCCGCCGAGACCAGCCTCGAGCCAGAAGACTCCGATGGCTGCGCGGCCGCGCTCGCGGCTCCGTCCTGTGACGCCCTGGAAGAATCTCCAGACGCGGCAGCTCCGTGAGCCACACGCGGTGCGCGCTCGGGTTAGAGTGGACGCGTGAAGCCGCTGTCCAGTCTTTCCCCCGAGGGCGCCCGAGGCTTGCTGGGGGTGGTCTTCGATCTCGATGACACCTTGCTCGACGACGGTCGCCTCAGCACGGGCGCGCTCGACGCGCTCTACCGTCTCCAGGCCGCGGGCCTGATCCTGCTCGGCGCTACCGGGCGTCCCGCCGCGTGGGGCCAAGTGCTGGCCCGGCAGTGGCCCGTCTCCGGCATGGTGACCGAGAACGGAATCATCGCGCTCGCAAAACGCGATGGCCGGATCGAGGTGATCGATCGCGTCGATCGTGACACGCGCGCCGCGCGCCGCCGCGAGCTCGCCGCACTGGTCGCGGCGATCCACGCCGAGTTCCCCGATCTGGAGCCGAGCGACGACGTGATGGGGCGGCTAGCAGACTACTCGTTCGACATCGCGGAGTCCCGCGTCGTCCCCGCCGAGCGGGTGCGCGCCATCGCGGATTATGCGAGGGCTCGCGGCGCGCGCGTGGTCCAGTCGAGCATCCAGCTGCACGTCTCGCTCGACGCAGACGACAAGGCGAGCGGCGTCGTTCGCTTCCTCCGGCTCGTGCACGGCATCGACGCGACGGCGGCGACGTTCCGCTTCGCGTTCATCGGCGACAGCGAGAACGACGCCTCGTGCTTCGCTGGCTTTCACCACAGCTTCGGCGTGAGCAACCTGCGCGGTCGCCCGAGCCTCTGGCCCCGCTACCGCGCCACGCGCGAGAAGAGCCACGGCTTCATCGAGATCACCGACGCCCTACTCGACGCTCGGCGCCGCCTCGGAGCGTGATCGCTTCGGCATGATCTCGCGGAAGCGCACGCCGAGCACCCAGCGCAGATACCCCCAGTAGACGCCGAGACCGAGCACGATGAAGCTCACGAGTTCGAGCCCCCCCAACCCCATGCGCTCGCTCACCAGCGCCCAGAGCGACAGCGCGAGTCCCATCGGCAGCGCCGGCCCGAGCCCCGTTGCTAGCGCGCGCATGTAGGGCGCCGCCTCGAGCCCGATCAGCCGCCGCGCCACCAGCAGGTGCCCGAGCAAGAACAGGGGATAGACCAGCAGCCAGGCGTAGCAAACGCTCATCACTCCCAGCTCGGGGAAGAGGGTGAGTCCGAGCCAGAACGAGGCCGTGAGCACCACCAGAGTGAGCGCCGAATCGATGGTCGCGTAGGCTGGCTTGCCGACAGCCGTGTACAACTGCGGGAACATCGTGGTGGCGGCGCGCAGCAGCCCCGCCCACACCAGAACCTGCGTCGCGGGCACCGCGCCGAGCCAGCGCCCGCCGCCCACGAGCTCGAACAGCTCACCCGTGCAAAAGAAGATCAGCGCTGCGAGCGGCGCGACCATCAAGAACAGCGAGCGCGTGTTGCTGGCGAAGGTCGCACGCAGCGCTGCGAGGTCACTGGAGAGCTTGGCGTACACCGGGAAGCCGACGCGCCCCACGACCGCGATGATGGTGTCGGTCGGCTGCATCGCCACGTCAAAGGCGACACGATACGAACCGAGCGCCTCCATGCCGAGCACCTTACTCACCAGGAAATAGTCGGCGTTCCGGTAGACGTGAAACAGCAGACTGGAGCCCGCCACCTGCAGGCCGAAGCGGGCGAAGCGCTTCGTTTCCTCGAAGGCGAAATGCAGACGAGGCCGGAAGCCCGAGAACACCCAGAGCGCGGCCAGCAGCACCACGCCGCGCGAAACGTTGCCGATCACGAGCGCCCAGGCACCCGCGCCCCCAAGGGCGAACGCGATCTTCACGAGCCCCTCCCCGAGCGAGCTCAAGGTCTGCACGGTGCCGATCTCGCGAAACCCGAGCCGCTTGCTGAGCAGCTGCAAGGGCACCACGCTCATCCCCACCAGTACCAGCTTGAGCGCAGAGGCGGCGACCAGCGGCAGCAACTGCGCCTGGTCGTACGTGTACGCGAGCACTGGAGCGACGCCGAGCAGGATGAGCCCCAGTCCGACGCCGACCGCGCTGGTCAGCCAGAACAGACTGCTCTCTTCGCGCGCTGACAGCTCTTTGGCTTGCACGAGCGCGCTGCCGATGCCGATGCCGCTCACCGATTCCAGGATGGCGCAGGCCTGGACCGCCACCGTCGCCAGGCCCATCTCCGCCTGGCCGAGCACGCTGACCACCACGACCGTCGCGCCGAAGTCGAGCACGCGCGCGGCGAGCGTCGCCGAACCGAGCCAGAGGAGGCCGCGCTTCACCTGAGCCTGTCCGTCGATCACCGGTGCCTCGTGCCTCGAATCGATGCCAGCCGCCCTGCGCCGCGCCGCGCGGGGGGTGCCGGTGCTCAGCCGTCGCGCAGCGCGCCTTCGACGGCGGAGAGCTTGCCCGCCAGGCGCTCGAGGAACTTCCGCTCCTCGTTCTCGCCAAGTGTCCGGTCGTCTGCCTGAAGCAGCACGTGATAGGCGAGCGACTTCTTGCCGGCCCCGACGACATCGCCGGCGTACACGTCGAACAGCTCCACCGCGCGACAGGTGGCGCCGGCCGCGGACTGGATCACGTCGACCACCTGCGCCGAGCGCACCGCCGTCGGCACGGCGATCGCCACGTCGACCTTGATTCCGGGGAAGCGTGGCATGGGCGTATAGCGGCGCGTCTCGCGCGGAGCGCCGAGCACGGCGTCGAGCGAGATCTCGCAGGCGGCGACGTCGCTCGCCAGGCCCGCTTTGAGCCCGAGGCCGCCGAGCACGTCGTGCCGCACGGTGACCAGCGTTGCCACAACGGCCCCCGACGGGTAGCGGGCGGCGAGCGCGCGCCCCGGCTGCGCGTAGGGTGGCGGCGCGTCCGCAGGGCCCCACGCGACGCGCGGACGTTCCAGCACGGCGAGCACGTCAGCCACGATGGACTGCAGGCGAGCGAGGCTGTTGTCGCGGTAGCCCGCGTCGCGCTTCAGCGGCGCCGCGAGCACCAGGCCAGCCACGTGCCGCTCCTCCGGCTCGTGCTTCTCGTTGGCGTTCTCGGGATGATAGCCCTTGCCGATCTCGAACAGGCGCACCTCGTCGCGGTAGCGGCGATTGGCCTCGATGTTCGCGAGCAGGCTCGGGACCAGCGTGCGCCGGATGCGGCTCTGCTGCGACACGACCGGGTTCGAGAGCGTGGCATGCGGCAGCTCGGAGAGCCCGAACAGCGCGATCAGATCGTCAGACTGGAACGAGTAGCTCAGGGTCTCGGTAAAGTGCGCTGCACCCGCCAATCGATCGGCGATCTCGCGCACGAGCCAGCGCCGCTCGTCGTGGGGCGGCGGCACGATCGGGCACACCAGCGGGCGCTCGGTGATGTTGCCGTAGCCGTGGAGACGCCCGACCTCCTCGATGAGGTCGCGCTCGATGCCGATGTCCTTCGTGGCGCGGTCGCTCGGCACGCGCACCCGGAGCTCGGCCCCGGCCGCGCCCTGCTGCACGCTGACGCCGAAGCTCAGGCGCGTCAGGATGTCTTGGATCTGCGCGTCGCTCAGATCGGCGCCGAGCGCGTCCCGCACGCGGCCGGGGCGCAGCGTTATCTCGACGGACTTCGGCGGCGACGTGCGCACGTCGGTGACCGGCGCTGGAAAGCGGACGTTCGGCTGCAGCTCCGTGAGGAGCCGAGCGAAGTGTGCGGCAGCGAGCGGAGGGAGCTCGGGATCGAGGCTCTTCTCGAAGCGAGCCGAGGAGTCAGTCCGCAGCCCGTGCCGCTGGCTGGTGCGGCGCACGGTGGTCGGGTCGAAGGTGGCGACCTCGAGCAGCAGCGAGCGCGTGCCCGCGCGCACTTCGCTGTTCTGGCCGCCGATCACGCCGGCGAGCGCGACGCCCTCGCCGCGCGAGGTGATCAACAGGTCTTCATCGCTCAGGGTGAGCGCTTGACCCGCGAGCGTCGTGAAGCGATCGCCCGCGCGCGCCTTGCGCACGGTGATGCCGCCCGGCCCGAGCTCGGAGCGATCGAAGGTGTGATTGGGCTGGCCCAGATCGAGCATCACGAAGTTCGAGAGATCGACGAGCTGGCCCAGGCTGCGCTGGCCCACCGCGCGGAGCAACACCCGCAGCCACAGCGGCGACGGCAGCGCGTCGACGCCCTCGATCGGCAATGCGAGATAGCGCGCGCACGCGGGCGACTCGATCTTGACCGGGAACACCTCCCCGCTACCCAGCGCCGGCCAGGACGCGTCGAGCGGGCGCAGCGGGCGGCGATAGATGGCCGAGAGCTCGCGCGCGATGCCCCGGTGGCCCCACAGATCGGGGCGGTGGGTGATCGACTTGTTGTCGACCTCGATCACGTGATCGCCGAGGCTTAGCGCGTCGGCGAGCGAACGCCCGGGCGCGAGCCCGTCGGGCAGGACCCAGATGCCCGAGCTCTCGTCGGAGAGGCCGATCTCCTGCTCCGAGCAGATCATGCCGAGCGACACCTCGCCGCGAATCTTGGCCTTCTCCAGCTTGCCGATGCCGGGCACGACGGTGCCGGGCAGCGCCACGGGGACCGTCTGCCCGGCAGCGACGTTGGCGGCACCGCAGACGATCGGCAACGGCTCGGGCCCGCCCACGTCGACCCGGCAGAGCGACAGGCGGTCGGCCTTGGGATGCGGCTCGCGCGATAGCACCTTGCCCACGACGATCGAGCGCGCGTGCGGCAGAAACTCCTCGACGCCCTCGACCTCGGCGGTCGCGAGCGTCAGATCACTCGCGATGCGCGAGGGGTCGAGGCCGCTCAGGTCGATGTGCCGGCTCAGCCACTCGAGTGAGATCAACATAGCTAGAACTGCTCCAGAAAGCGCAAGTCACCGCCCAGGAGCAGGCGGACGTCGTTGATGCCGAAGCGCAGCATCACCAGGCGCGACAGACCGAGCCCGAAAGCGAACCCGCTCCATTGCTCGGGGTCGACCCCGCACGCGCTGAGCACGTTGGGGTGCACGAGGCCGCACGGCAGGAGCTCGACCCAGCGCGTCTGCTTGCACACGCTGCAGCCGTTCTCGCAGAAGGGGCAGCGCGCATCGAGCTCGAAGCCGGGCTCGACGAAGGGGAAGAAGCCCGGGCGCAGGCGGATCTCGAGGTCGCGCCGGAAGATGCCGCGCAGGAGCGTCTTCATCGAGTGGATCAGGTGCGCGACGGAGACGTGCTTGTCGACGACCAAGCCCTCGAGCTGGTGGAAGGTGTGCTCGTGGCTCGCGTCGGTCGCCTCGTGCCGGAAGACCTTGCCGGGCGCTATGACCCGCAGCGGAGGCGCGAGCCGCCCGAGCGAGCGAATCTGCACGGGCGACGTGTGCGTGCGCAGCACCAGGCGGCCAGCGCCCTTGAAATAGAACGTGTCCTGCGAGTCGCGCGCGGGGTGGTCGGGCGGGATGTTGAGGGCCTGGAAGTTGTTCCAGTCGGTCTCGATCTCCGGGCCGTCGGCGACCTGATACCCCATCGAGACGAACAGGTCCTCGATTTCGCGCGTCAACCGCGTCAGCGGGTGGAGCGTGCCGCGCTCGAGCCGAGCAGGTGGGAGCGTCGGGTCAAACGTGCCCGCGGCGGCGTCGCGCTCCGCGGCGGCCTTCTCGAGCCCGGCCGCGCGCGCGCCGATGAGCTCGGCGAGCTCTTTCTTGAGACGGTTGACCGCCTGCCCGAGCAGAGGGCGCTCCGCCGCGGGCAAGCTCGGGATGCGTGCGAGCCACGCCGCGAGCACGCCGCTCTTGCCCAGGTATTTCCGCTCGATCTCTTTGAGCGCAGCCGCGTCGGAACAGGCGCCGATCTCGCTCTCGGCCTGGCTGCGCGTGCTGTCGATTTCCGCCGGGTTCATCGCTGCACCGCTACTACCGCGCTCGGGGGGGGTTTACCAGAGGCCTACGCGCCGAGAGGGCCTCGCCGGTCGGTCTCGAGGTTCGGGTGGCGCGGCCCGCGCCGGGCCCGACGGGCCTCAGAAGCTGCCCGTTCGGAGCCGCTCGGTGCAGCGCAGCACCGAGTCTTCGTCGGTGAGCAGCGTGACTTCCGACAGCTCGACCCAGCGCGCCCCGAGCACCTCCGGCGACACCTCCAGCCGATCGGATCGGGCGATGAAGGCATAGCGCACGTCGAAATGCTGGTGCGCGGGATCCTTCACGCTGTCGGGGATGTCATGGATGTCCACGTCGAAGATACCGCCGAGGGGCTCCTCCACGACGACGCCCGTCTCTTCGATCGCCTCGCGCCGCGCTGCAGCGACCAGGTCGGCATCGCCCGGCTCGATGTGCCCCCCCGGCTGCAGCCAGCGGCCGAGCTTCGGGTGACGGATGAGGAGCACTCGACGGCGCTCCGGGCAAAGCACGAACGCGCTCGCGGTGAAATGACCCGGAGCGAGGTGCCGGCGCGAGAATGGGTCGCCCGGCGTCGCGAGCAGCTGCCGCATGCGCGCAACGACGCTCGCGTTGTCGGGATACGCGGAGCCGTGCTCGTCGAGCGCGTGCGCGTCGAGCTTCGCTGCCTCTCGCGAGGCGCCGCCCGAGACGACGACGCCCGGCGGAGCACGGTCTGGATCACGGTCGTGCGGAGGCGCCCCGCCGCTCGCCGCCATCAGCCCTTGCGAGTCGGGTCTGGTTCCCCGATCGGCGAGACCAAGGTATCGAACAACTGCGTGGGCACCCGGGCGGGTTTCAAGTGCAGCGTGGGCTCGGCGACACCCAGGCGCCGGATCGGCGGTGGCCGCTCCGAGTTGCCATCGACCTCGGCTGCCAGAGAGTCGAGATCGAGCACCGCGGGCGCGGGGGGATATGTAGGCGAACGCTCGTCGATGTCGGCGGGACCGGCGCCTGAAGTAGAGTGGTCTGCCGGCAGCGGGACGGTGCGCGCGGGCTCGGCGACAGCGCTGGTACCGAGCGCGTAGCGCGCGAGAGCCGCGCCGGTGAGCTCGCCCGGTGGCGCGCTCCGGCGCTCGACGGGTTCGCCCGGCGGCGTGCTCCGCCGACCCTCCAGAGGCTCGCCCGGCGGCGTGCTCCGGAGCTCGCTCATTTCTTCGCCGGGTGGCGTGCTCCGGCGCTCGACGGGCTCGCCCGGCGGCGTGCTCTGTCGGCCCTCGATGACGGGCTGCTCTACCGCGCACGGCGCGACGCCGGGCACGGTGTTTGGCGCGACGTCAGCGCGGGCAGCCTCGACCCCCGAGGGGCCCACGGCGCGCGGCTGGCTCAGGCTGCGGCGCAGCTGCTGAAGCTCGGCCTCATGCTCCTCCAGCAGCAGCTGAATGAAGCGGTCTTGCTCGCGAAGCAGGAACTCCCGCTCGCGCTTGGCTTCGCGACGCGCCTCCTCGGCGGCATCCAGGGCAGCGTCGCGCTCCTGCGTCAGCAAGGCGGCGTAGCGCTCGACGGCGGCCTTCTCGCTCATCAGCTCGTTGAGCCCGCGGTGCATCACCCGCAGCTCTTCCGACAGCGACTCCTGCGCCTGACGCGAAGCAGTAAATGCGCGAGACGCATCACGAATCGCACGCTGCAACGAGCCGAGCCCCGCCTCGTTACGCGAGGCGGCACCGAGCGCGTTCTGCAAGCTGTCGACCAGGCGATCGCCGGTGGCGCCGCCCTGCACGCCCACGAAGACCCCCGACTCGCTCGCTCCCCTGGGCTGCCGCGCGCTCGGCTCGTCCAGGCTGCGCCCCGACAAGCTGAAGCCGCTCTGCGACGCCGTCGCCGGGACGAAGCCGCTCGAGCTCGGGTGCTGCAGACCCGCAGGATCGCGCGGATCCTCCAGCATGTCGTCCAGGTTTGCTTCCGCTTCGAGCAGCGATCTCGCCTTCTCCACCAGGAATGCTCCTCGGGCTATCGTGAGGGGTTGTCGTCGAGCGTCGATTGGGCTCGTTTGAGCCAGAATCGACCGAAATCGAGCGGCCGCCCAGCGCCCAACAGCGCCTCGAGAACTACGTCCGTCGACACTTGGACATACTGAACGATAATTCTGAAGTTTGCCGGCTTTTTTGTCTATGCTGGCCCTCACGCCCTCGGGCTGGGACCCGTAGAGACCCTTACGCCAGGTGCCCGATTCGAACCGGGGCAGCAGATCGTGGTCGCTCGATCGAGCCTGCTGCCCATGGAGCTGAAAATTCCTAGTAGCCGAATGCAGCACACTCCCTTTCGCCCCGGATCGACACGACACGCGGCGTTCGCAGAACGAACGCACCATCGAGCGCGAGCATCGAGCGCGCGCGTCTTCGCACATTCATGATCGAAGACGAGGCGAGCTACTCGCGGGGTGACGTCATCGATGGTCGCTACCGCATCGAGAGGCTGCTTGGCCGAGGTATGTCCGAGGTCTATGAGGTCATCGACGAGGCGATCCGAGAGCGGCGAGCCCTGAAGATCTTGCCCACGCGCGAGCAGAACGATCCGGGGCATCGGCTGCGGCTCTTTCGCGAAGCCGAAGGCACGCGGCGCATCGATCACCCGAATATCGTGCACATTTGCAGCGTGGCCTCGAAAGATGCAGCCGCGCCCTATTTCGTCATGGAGCTCCTCCGAGGTGAGACCATGCGCGAATACCTCGAACGCGCAGGCCCCATGGCGCCTGGGCCAGCGCTCGACTTGATCCGCGAAGCCGCAGCGGGCCTCGCCGCAGCGCACGCGCAAGAGATTTACCACCGCGACGTAAAGCCCGACAATTTGTTCCTGTGCGGCACCCACGGCAAGATCACCGGGCTCAAGGTGATCGACTTCGGGCTCGCGCGCGCATCGGCGCTGGCCGCCGAGGACGGCGGCCCCGAGAGCGTACGCAACGGGCCCGAGGTGATGGGCACGGCTGAATACATGGCGCCGGAGCAGGTCGTGGCCGATCCGGCGGACGCGCGCTCCGACGTGTACTCGCTCGGCGTGGTTATGTTCCGCCTGATCACGCGCGAGCTGCCGTTCGACGCGGCATCGGCGCACGATCTGTTGGCTCATCAGCTGGCGAGCATCTCGCCGCCGCCGTCGTGGCTCATCGATCAGCTGGACGAGGGGATCGACACGCTCATCTTGACCGCCGTGCGCAAGCACCCGGAAAACCGCTATCCCACCATGCAGGCGATGCTCGACGACATCGAGCGCGTGAGCCAAGGGCGCACCCCGCACGGGGTGCCGCTCAACCGCAGCCCCGATCGGTACGAGCCCCGCAGCGAGCTCGGGCGCAGCGCCCTCGAGCTGCTCACGCGGCGCCACTCGAGCCGCCCCAGCCCACCGCCGAGCTGACGGGCGCGGCGAAAGCGGGGGTCTGCTCGAGCCCGCGGCTCAACGAAAGCCTGACTTCTTTCTGGCGCTCGGGCGCCCCAACCCGCGCTCGCCAGGCGCGCGGAGCCGGCGTTTCGAGCGGAAGCGTGCCCTCCGATGCTCGCCAGGGGTGGTGGCTCGCCGCGAGCCGTGCAACATCCCGACCTGAGCCATGAACGTCGACTATGACCCTGCGCCTCGGCTGCCGGTGAGCCCCGGAGAACGCTGGATCGTGGTCAGCCTCGCCCTCGGCCTGACGGCGCTGCTCGTGGCCGACCTGGCGCAGGGCTTCAGCCACAACAAGCTGAGCGTCGTCTTCGTGCTGGTCTTCTGGGGGCCACTGCTCGTGCTGCACGAGCTCGGGCATGCGCTCGCCGCGCGCCTGCTCGGGTGGAAAGTCACGGAGATCGTGATCGGGTTCGGGCGCGAACTGCGCCGCTTCCGCGTCGGAGAGACGCGCGTTCGCCTGCGCGCCGTGCCCATCGAGGGCTACGTGCTGCTCAGCCCACGCTCCACGCGGCGCGCACGCGCGAAGCAAGCGCTCATTTATTTTGCTGGGCCGCTCACGGAGCTGCTCGTGCTCGGGCTCCTCGGGCTGCTGTTGGATTTCGCGCCGCCGCGCCCGGACGATAGCGTCGGGCGCATCGCGCTCCAGAGCCTGGCCTTCACGGCAGCGCTCGGGGCGTTCTGTACCTTGTTTCCGTACCGCTCGCTCGGCAACCCGAGCGACGGGCTCGGCGTCTTGCTCAGCTGGTTCTCCAGCGAGCAGAGCTTCCGCGAGCGGCTCAGCTGGCCCTTTGTCCTCGAGGCGCGGCGCTCGCTCCTGCGCGAGCAGCTCGCGGCGGCCGAACACGCCATCCAGGCCGGCCTCGAGCAGCATCCCGATGATCCACGCCTGCTCGGGCTGCTCGCAGTGAGTCAGGCCGCCGCGGGGCGCGGTGAGCAGGCCTATGCGACGCTCGAGGCGCTCGGGTCGCCCGACGAGCGCCCCAGCGCCGCCCGCGCCGACCTGCTCGCCGATGCGGCCTGGGCCGTGCTGTTCGCCCGCGACACCCACCTCTTGCCCGACGCAGGCCGCGCCGCCGAGAGCGCGCACGAGCTCTGCCCGCAAGAGCCGCACTACCAGATCTTGCTCGGGCGCATCCACCTCGAGCGCTCCAGGCCCCAGGAGGCCTACGCCTGCCTGATGAGCGCGTACAAGCGCACGCGAGACGTGGACCAGGAAGCTCAGTGCGTGGCCTACCTCGCGCTCGCCTGCCAGGCCCTCCGCGGAACCATCAGCGCCGCGCGCATCGCCGGCTATGCTGCGCGCTTCGAGGTCGCGGTCGGTTCGCACGACGTGCCCCCGGGGCTGCGCCAGCGCGTACTCGACGGCCAGGAGACGGGCCGAAGCTGAGTTGGGGCGGGCGTCGGGTTTGGGGTTCGGGTGAGCGGCTCGACCGTGGCGGTGAGCTGGAGGCCGTGATCTGGGGAACGCGCACTCGGAAAAAAATGCGGCCGGCGCGGCTCGCACACGAGTCCGGGGAATAATCGCTGGGAGCCCCGGGTATTGCTCGCCGATCCGCCATGAGTCACACGCTTTTGGTCATCGACGACGACGCGAACACGTGCGAGCTCCTGGCAGAGCGGCTCGACCCCAGCAAGTTCGCGGTGTTCTGGACCACACAGCCGGAGCAGGCCGAGGGCATGCTGCGAGAGCGAGCCTTCGATGTCGTGCTGACAGACTCCCGGATGCAGCGCCTCGATGGCATCGAGCTATGTGCGCGACTCGTGGAGAAATATCCGGCCGTGCCGGTGGTCGTGATGACGGCCTTCGGCAGCATGGATATGGCCGTGAACGCCATGCGCGCCGGCGCGAGCGACTTTCTGGCCAAGCCCGTCGACGTCGAGCTGTTCTCGATGACGTTGGAGCGGGCGATCGCGCACGCCTCGTTGCGCCGCGAGGTGGTCGAGTTGCGCCGTGAGCAGCGTCTGGTCAACCAGTACGGCGAGCTGGTCGGTTCGAGCCACGCGATGCAGTCCGTGTATCAGATGGTCGAGCGCGCGGCGCCATCGGACGCGAGCGTGTTGATCAGCGGCGAGTCCGGCACCGGAAAAGAGGTGCTGGCCCGCACCATCGCCGCGAAGAGCGCGCGCGCTGGCGGCCCCTTTGTGGCCATCAACTGCGCCGCGCTGCCCGAGCCGCTGCTCGAGAGCGAGCTGTTCGGCCACACACGGGGCGCGTTCACCGACGCGCACACCGCTCGCGAGGGGCTGCTGGCGCAGGCCAACCACGGCACGCTGTTCCTGGATGAGGTCGGCGATCTGCCGCTCGCGCTGCAGCCGAAGCTGCTCCGGGTCCTGCAAGAGCGTGTGATACGCCCGATCGGCTCTGACAAGGAGGTGCCGGTCGACGTGCGTCTGATCTGCGCCACCAACCGCGATCTCGAGAGCGCGATCGCCGAGCGCCGCTTCAGGGCGGACCTCTACTACCGCATCAACGTCATCCACATCACGCTGCCGCGCCTGGCGGTGCGCGGCGACGACGTGCTGGTGCTCGCACGGCATTTCCTGGGGCGTTTCGGGCGCGACAAGTCGGCGGATGCGCTGGGGTTATCGGCAGATGCCGAGCGCCTGCTCGCGGCCTATCCCTGGCCCGGTAACGTGCGCGAGCTCGCGAATTGCATGGAACGGGCGGTGGTGCTCGCCCGCGGCCGCTCGATCGCTGCCGACGATCTCCCAGAGAAGATTCGGGAGTATCGACAAGGCCAGGTGCAGGCCGCCGGCGTGGAGGCGACGGAGCTCGTGGCGCTCGAGGAGATCGAGCGCCGCTACATCTTGCGCGTGCTCGACGCGATGCATGGCAACAAGTCGCGAGCCGCGCAGGTGCTCGGGCTCGATCGCAAGACGCTGTATCGACGGCTCGAGCGCTACGGCGCCACACCCAACGGGCAGTCGCCGAGCGCGCCGTCGCTGGCCGATGCTGGCGCCGACGTTCGACACTGAGCAACGACACGGAGCAGCGACAGCGAGCCGGGCCGGCTCACTGATCGTTACGCGCCGCCAGCTGGCGGCGGCTCGAGCGCCGCACGGATCTGCGCTTCGACGAGCGGCACCCAGTCACCGGCGGTGCCGGCGAGGAAAGCCGATTCGGGCATGCCGCGCACGAGCTCGCAGAACGAGTTCGGCTCCGGGTTGATGACGAGGGTGGGCACGCGGTGCCGTGCGGCTCGCTCTCCGATCTGCAGCGGAAGGTTGGTGGTGCCGGTGGTGCCCACGACGACGAGCAGCGCCGCGCTGTCGGCGGCGCGCAGCGAGCTCTCGAAGCGAAACAACGCCTCGTCGTAGTACTCGTCGAACCAGAGCACGTGCGGCCGCATCCACGCCGTGCAGCGCGGACAAGCCAGCTCGGCCGGCGGCGTGTCTCGAGGCGCCCGCGCGGGATCGAGCGGCGCGTCGGGCACGGGCGCGAGGCCCTCGCAGCCGCGCGAGCAGCGCATCCACGCGATGTTGCCGTGCACCTCGTACGTTTGCTCTCGGGGCGTGCCCGCGCGCGCGTGGAGTCCATCGACGTTCTGAGTGATCAGGAGGAAACGATCGCCGAGCGCGCGAGCCATCTCGGTGATGGCCAGGTGGGCTCGATTGGGGAGCGCGCCGCGGCACGCGCTCCAGCGGTGCAGATACCAACCCCAGACCTCTGCCGGCATGCGCGAGAACGCCTCGCGCGTCGCGAGCTCCTGCGGGTGGTAGTGGCGCGAGCCAACCACCCAGTAGCCGTCCTTCCCGCGAAACGTGGGCACGCCGCTCTCGGCGGATATGCCGGCGCCCGTCAAGAACAGGCACCGGCCCGGGCGGGACAGCGCCTTCGCGATCAGGTCGGGCAGTACATCTTGGCCGGCGATCGACACCGAGCTACGTTATCGCATCTCGGACGCCGCGAGAACCCGCGCGAACCGGTGTGGGGCAACGCCATCGTGACCTCGAGTCGCGCTGTTCCGACGCCAGACGAGCGGAGCGGGTTCGGGGCTGCCGCGCCTCGGGTCTCGCACACGAGCAACGCGGATGTCGCACACGAAGCACCGCTGCCGCCCGCGCGCGTACGGCCGCCGCTGTCGCACACGAGCGACCGTGACAGCTCGGAACGAGATCGGTTCTGCCTGCGACAGTTGTCCGCGATTTGTCACCCATAGCGGCGCGCCCCAGCGCTTTAGGCTATGGATGGGTCGGAACGATCCGTCTACTTCCTCGTGAGTTTACAACGAAGGGGTAGCGTGATTTCCGTCTCTGCATTGAACAGGTTCGTGGGGCCTTCTCGCCTGGGGTTACTTGCCCTGTTGAGCGGGATCTCGAGCGCGATCGCACAGACCGAGGTCCCCGCCACGCCTGAGCCTGCAGCCCCGGAGACTCCCGTTGCGCCGACGGCCCCGGACGCGCCGGAAGGCCCGACGCCGGAGGCCCCTGTCGCTCCCGCCCCGGAGGCACCGGAGGCGGCCGCTCCCGAGCTTCAGGCGCCCGTCCCCCCCGCGCCCGCGCCAGTGTCGCCCGCGCCCGCGCCCGTGCTCGCCAAGCCGACGCCCCCGGTGGCGACGGCCGCCCCCGGAGGCGTGCAGGACAACGGCCTGGACGCTGACGCTGAGGGCGAGAACCGGAGACCTCGCCAGTTTGGCGCCATGTTCGATCTCGGCGTGCCTGACGGCACCACGCTCTCGTTCGTGTATCGCCCCATCGATCTCGCCCGCGTGCACGGCGGCTTGTCCTACAACGGGGTGAGCCCGGGGTTGCGCATCGGCGGCGAGTTTCTGCCCCTCGGCTGGGGGCCGTCGCTCGGCATCGCGTACGGACACTACTTCGAGGGCGACGCCAACGGCCTCGCGGGCATGTTCGGCTCGATCGACGAGGACACGGGCAAGATCCTCGAGAACGTCGGCTACGACTACTTCGCGATCCGCGCCGGTATGGAGTTCGGCGGCGACCGCTTCACGTTTTTCGCGCGCGGCGGCGTGAGCTGGCTGCGCACCACCCTCCACGAGCTCGACGCGATCATCGAGCCCGATCCCGAGAGCAACACAACCGTCGAGGTCAAGGAGGATCCGGTGTTGAACGCCTTCACGCCGACGATCCAGCTCGGCATGATCGTGCAGATCTGAGCGCGCGCCTTTTGGAGTTGACCACCATGTTTGCCAAGCCTGTTTCCACACGCATTTCCTCGTCCCTCCCCTTCCGGCGCGCGCTGATCGCCGTCGGACTCGCCAGCCTCGCCCTCGGCGCGGGCTGCTCGGCGAGCGCCGACATCCCCGAGGTCGTGGTGACCCGCAGCGACATCGCGTTTGACGGGATTCCCGTCATCCCGGGCTACACCGATATCACGCAGACGCTCGAGACCTCGTTCGACCACCCGTCGGATTTCGAGCTGCCCGACGGGCTGAATCCCGAGCTGCGCCCGCTGTCGGTGAGCGTGTCGGGTCACGGCGACATGGACGACCTGTCCTTCCTCGAGGGCCTCGAGGTCACGCTGTCATCGCGCGCAGAAGGAGCACCCGAACCCGAGATCCTCGCGTACTACGAGCGGCCCGCGAACGGCCAAGCCAGCCGCGTCGTGCACCTGCAGACCAACAGGAAGTCTGACGTGCTGTCCTACTGGGATACCCAGCAAGCGTTTTACGACATCAAGATCTGGGGCATCCTCCCGCCGGAGGACTGGGCGATCGACGTGACGTTTGCCTTCTCCGGCAGCCTCTCGGTCTCCACGCCTTGAGTGACCGTGCGCGAGGCGTGCAGCCTCGCGCTCCCGCCGGGCCGTCGACATCACATTCGCCACTCCACGCCGAATCCGACGAGCGGCCCGGCATGATCGACGTCGTCGCCGTCGACAAAACCCGTGTCGAGCGACACGTCGAAACGGCTCGCGTTCCGGTAGACTGTGGCGTAGCCGATGGTGCCGCGCAGAAAGACGCTGCCGCGCGTGCCGTTGCCCAGCCACAGCACCTTGCCGCCTGCCTCGAAGAACGCGTAGCCGACGCTTCCGCCACCACCTTGAAGCACCAGCCATCCGCGCTCGGTGACGGGCACTTGCGCGGCGCCGTTGAACGCAGAGTAGTCGAACTCGCTATGAAACAGCGAGATGTCATTGCGGATGCTCAGGTTCAGACCATCGAGCGCGCCGAAGCGCAGCGACTGTGAGATGGTGAGGCCCGAGCCCGGTCGGTAGTCGCTATCGTTGACCGTCTGCGCTCCGAGTCCTACGCCGATCTCGAACAGCCGCGTGTCATAGCTGACGAGGCCGACTGCCGCCGCCGACAGCGCCGAGCCGTCGTCAGCGGATGAGAACGCGAGCGGCGATGACAGCAGCTGCACTCGCAGCGGACCTTCCGTCTGATAGCCCACACCGAGCTCGCTCAGCGCCCCGAAGCCCAGCTGGTCGAGCACGAAGAACGGCCGCACCACGCCGGCCAGCGTCCACAGGCCGTGGACACGGGGCGGGGCGGTTCGACTGCCGGTCGCGTCCCGCGTGGTCAGCCTCGCTTCGGCGTCGATCGGCACGTCTTCGCCGACGCCGACCTCGATCAGGCTCTGCTCGTCGGCGACGGAGACAACGCGACCCACGGCCAGCACCTCGCGATCGCGGAAATGGCCGAGCGGGCTCTCGCGCTGGATCGAAAGTTCGATCCGATTGCCCACGCTCACGCCTTGCCGCCGCCCGAGATCGACCACCAGACTGCCCCCCCGCGAGCGTACTACGCGACCGATGATTTCGACCTCGATCGGGTGCGAGCGCACGGCGGGTGTCGGCGTCGCCGGCGGCGGAGCGGGCGGGGTCGGCGCCGCCTGCGCGGGCTCGGCGTGGGGCGCGGGCTCGACGGGAGGAGCGTCTGCCGACACCCATTCGAAGGGGTGCGCGCTCAGCGACTCGACCTCGACCCAGACGCGACCTCCGCGCGAGAACAGGCCGACGGCGCGCCCGTCCACGCGCCGCCGCTCCAGCAACCGATCGCCGCCCGGTGCGCCCAGCTCCACCACCCAGACCCCCGCGGCGCCGCACGCAACCAGCGTTCTCCTCGCCACCTCGAGGCTCGCCCGCGGGGAGCACTCCAGCGCGCCCGCTGGGGTGAGCCTGGCCATGCGCTGAGCGAGCGACTTCTCGGACGGCTCCGCCTCGGCGTGCTCGGGTAGCCCCGGCGCCACTCCGGCAGGTGCGGGCTTGGCTGGAGGGGCGGGCCTCGCGAGAGTCGGCGCGGGCGGCGACGGCGACTGCGCCGCCGGCGTGCGCGGCGGCTGGACCGTTGCATCACGCATTGCATCAGGAGCCTGCTCGGCGGGGGCCGGCGGGGGCTCGGCCGCGAAAGCGGGCGCGGCCAGCAGCACCAAACCGGTGAGACAGCGCCGTCGGCGCCGGCTCACCGCCGCCCCGCACCCTCGCCACCACCCCCTCGAGCCCGGGTAAATCGAGCGCATTTTGGAACGGTTTTAACATGAGGCGCGAGCCGGGACAAAGCGCGCCCCAAACGCACTCGAGGGCGAGCCCGATGCGCCGAGCGATGGCAACATCAGAGGGCTCGTGGTGGCCCGGGATCGCGAGCCTCGGGCTCCGGCGCCTGGAAGGGCGTCGCGGGCGCGGGGCGCGAGACGCGGGCAGAGTCAGTTGGAGGCACGCGATGAGGTTCACGACACACAAACGACTCTCGACGCTCGCGGCACGCTCGAGCTCGACGCTCGCGCTGCTCGCTACGCTCGGCGCCTGCAACGCGCTCGACGAGCGCAACGATTCAGAGGACGGGTTCCGAGTGGTGCCCACCGACGAGCGCCCGGCCATCGTCAGCGAGACGCCCCCGCCCGCGCTCAACGGTGGCACGCTGCTCGTCACGCGCGACGGAGCGCTGGCGATCGCCGCCGACGAGGCGCGCGACCGCGTCAGCCTGGTCGACCTGACCAGCGAGCGCTGGCTGGGCGAGGTCGCCTTCGCGAAAGGCGCCGAGCCTGGGCGCGTCGTCGAGGGCGAGACCGGCACCGTCTATGTGGTGCTGCGTCGCGCCGGCACGATCGCGGCCGTGTCGCTCGAGAGCCGATCGCTCGTCGCCGAGTATCCGGTGTGCGCGGCCCCGCGCGGCGTCGCGTTCGATCCGGCAGCGGGCGAGCTGCACGTCGCGTGCGCCAGCGGGCGCCTGGTCACCCTGGCGGCGTCGGGCGAGCCGTTGCGCGAGGTGCGCTTGCCCAACGATCTGCGCGACGTGGTGGTCGAGAACGGAAACCTATGGGTGTCGCGCTTCCGCAGCGCGGAGGTCATGCGCCTCGACGCCTCGGGCACGATCGTCGAGCGCATGGCCCCACCCACGCTCGTGCGCTCGCGCCTCGACGCCGACTTTGTGACGATCTCGGCCGAGTTCGAGCCGAACACCGCCTGGCGCATGACAGCCAACCCCACGGGCGGCGTCGCGGTCGTCCACCAGCGCTCGACCACCGAGGAGATCACGCTGGAGCCGTCCGACTCCGGCGGCACGGCGTATGGATCGGCGGGCGGCAACTGCAACGGCATCCTGCGCTCGAGCGTCACCACCTTCCAGAGCGGCGGGCGCGTGGTCTCCGGGCCCGACGTGGGCCTCAGCTTGCCGGTGGATCTGATCATGCAGCCCAATGGCCGCGCGACGGTGCTTGGCGCTGGCAAGAGCGATGTCGGCTCGCCGCGCTCGAGCTTCGTGTTCGTGGGCGACTCGGTGGGGTTCAGCGGCGGCGCGCCCATCATTGACTCCTTCGGCGCTCCCGTGACCGTGCTCGACGTCGACTCGGCGACGGAGTGTTCGAGCGAAGCGCTGCCGGTCGAGCCGCCCGAGATCGGACCCGAGCAGTACGTCGTCTCTGTGGCGGCGCTCGGGAGTCAGAGCCGCGTCGTGCTCCAGATGCGCGATCCGGCGCAGCTCGTCATCCTCGGCAGCCGACAGCCTGGCGTCATCCCGCTCGGCGGCGATACCATCGCCGACACGGGCTTCGACCTCTTCCATCGCAACGCCGAGGCCGGCATCAGCTGTGCGGCGTGTCACCCGGGCGGAACCGATGACGGCCACGTCTGGCGCTTCGAGGACCAAGGGCCGCGGCGGACGCAGCCGATCGACATCGGTCTGGAGGGGACGGCGCCCTTTCACTGGGACGGCACGCTGCCAGACGTGAGCGAGCTGATGAGCCAGGTCTTCGTCGACCGCATGGGCGGGGTGCACCAGAGCTCCGATCGCCGCGAGGCCTTGGAGCGCTGGCTGTTCGCGCTGAAGCCCCCCGCCGCCGATCTGCCAAACGATCCCGACCGCGCGTTTCGAGGTCGGCGCCTGTTCGACTCGTTCGAGGTGGGCTGCGCCGATTGTCACCGCGGCGCGCGCATGACAGACAACAACAGCTACGATGTAGCCACGGGTAAGCCGGGCGAGAAGTTCCAGGTCCCGTCGTTGATCGGGCTCGGGACGCGGTCTCCGCTGATCCACGACGGCTGCGCGGGCTCGCTCGCCGAGCGCTTCGGGCCTACCTGTGGCGGCGGTGATCGTCACGGGCGGGTCTCGCAGCTGGACGGGGAACAGCTCCAGGACCTGATCACGTACCTCGAGACGCTCTGAGCGGCCCGCGCGACGCGGTAGGCCGGCCCGATCGCTGCCCTGCGCGCGCCCTCGATAGAGTGAACGGGCGTGGCCTGGGCACTTTAGCGACGTGCTGTCCGGGGCGTACCGGCGAGGGGCGCCCCGCTCCCGCGGCCGCCCAGCGCCCTCGCTGTCTGCCCCTCCCCGCTTTCGCCCATGAATCACGTCACCTGGCTGGTGGTCATCGCCGTCGGGCTGGTTGTCGTCGCCGCGCTGCTACGCCTGACGCAGAACGGCACCGCCCGCCGCGTACGCCTCAGGCGCACCGCGCTCCTGTTCGTCCCCTACGTCGGCCTGGCGATGCTCACCATCTTCGGCGGCCATTTCGGATCGGGCCTGTGGCTCTCGG
>Ga0247763_1000718_pt1 | contig 19934 bp, 23 predicted proteins | sample UWRJL141409B4_FD_179926 | JGI IMG/M metagenome (GOLD analysis project Ga0247763, IMG submission 179926) | Plant litter microbial communities from Arlington Agricultural Research Station in Wisconsin, United States - UWRJ-L141-409B-4 | ecosystem: Environmental > Terrestrial > Plant litter >...
ACTCGGGGGTTCGTGGTTTCGACGACTGGCAGGGCGGGGGGTTGGGGGACGATGGGGTGTCTGGTTGCTGTGTTCAACTGTGGGCCGATTTGGGAGGCGGAATGGGCTGATCAATTAAAATGTGCGAGCTTGAACCAAAAGGGGGAAGAGCCACAGTGCGCTAACCGCTTGCCGGCTAGTGTCGTAGTGAGCGGCTCCAGTGGATTTTCTCCCTTGGGCAGGGCGCGAAGGGAAAAAAAACCCTTTTGCGATTCGATGAGTCAAATCTCTCTCAATGGTAACTCGCCCTCTAAAGTTGAGAGGGCTGCGCATTCGGGCCAGAGAGAAAAATCTGCCAGTAATATTTTTTACCTGGTAGGTATGCGTCGCACAATTTCAGCGTGGCAGTCAGGCTCAGATTGCCCCCTCCCTCGTCGGGTTCCTTGAATGGAAGTGGTGGCGGCAGGGCGCTGTTGCAGAAGTTGGCAACCAAATGCGACCTCGCGGCCAGCACTTGCATGAAAGTGAAATCGACGCTAGTGGATGGAAAAAGCCCGGAAGATCAGACTAAACTTGATCAGGAAACAGTAAAATCGACCCCAACCCAGCACGTGATCTTCAGCGAGGACGACAGGCTGATCTCTGGCTAAACGCATTTGTTCTTCACTGACCTCACCAAAGCTCTTCGATAACGTCACTTGGCTTTCACCAAATCTGCATCTGGACTATCTGCGCTGCAAAGCTGCAGAACAAAGGGGGCCAATTCGCAGTTTTGTGCGAGGCAGGCACCCGCCAAGACGGCCTGTTAGCACAAAATCGGGAAGCTACAGGTTGCCCTTCCCAGTGAAACTATCGAGGCACATTGGTAGGTAAATTGGCTTTTTTATTTGCCATCTATCGAGAGCAAGTGCACCGAAAGACCCATCCATACCACACAAGTGTACATGTAGGCAGCCGCAGGCTCCATTTATCATTATCCATTCATTCCACGATCATGTCTCCAGGTCATTATCTGCAACTGTACTACTTAGATGGCAAGAGGGTAGCGAAAATGTATCATATCAGGCGTGAGCATGCTCTATCATCGAACACTGAGATGGCTAGCCCCTAAACCCACCATCTCGAATACAATTAGAATCCCGTCTACTGCCAACCATCCGATGCCTATTATATCTTGTCAGCAGGAGGAATCTCTCAAGGGAGGCTGGGGTACGTACCGGTGTAGACAACTAGTTTTGTCACTACCTCAACGTCGTACCTCACTCTTGGCTTTACCAGCTTGTCGAACATCTCCTTCTCTCCCAACTCATCCTCCGGAATGCCCTCCACAGGTCCTCCATTCGCTGCATCGTGTCCAGAGACTACACCTCTCCCCATCATTTGCTCATAGTCGGCCAGGCTTCCACTCTGAACGCCAGATGATGCCCCAACATGCTCTTCGCCCACTACCACGGCTTCACCTGCCGCAGCAGCCTTTTCCTTGAGCCCTGTTAGACTGCTCTTGCTCTTAATGCCGCCTCCTTCGCTTTCCAAGCTCTCCCTCCTCCTCCTCTCACGATATGCCAGGGTCTCGTAGGCGTCCGCAGCGCTCTGCGGACCAATGCTCACCGACCTGCCCCGGCCAGGACCTCGGATGCTCCGGACCAACTTCGGCAGGTCACTGACATTCGGCAGCACATTGTCATCACGAACATGGAGCGGCACGTCTTTGTACTCGGAGGCCGGAACGAAAAACCGACGTGGAAGGGACCAACCGTGCGTCTCAATGACACGGAAAAGATGAGGGAGGAATCGCAGCAACGTAGGCTTGGCGAGTTCGCGCCAGGCAACGATGACCAGGACGCCAAAGATGACACGGGCTACAGCGAGCGGCCAACCCAACGCTGATAGATCGAAGGAGGCGTCAGGACCGTAGTAGAGGGAGCCCCATTGGCTGCGGGCAAAGCGCCAAATACCGCATTCAAGCCCAATGATGGTACCGGCAAAAGCAACACTGTCGTCGAAGCAGGGGCAGTCGTCTGCTGGTTCGGGATGGACGCGGACGAGGACGATGATGACTAGGGCAACCAGCAAGGGCGCGACCCAGGTACTGGCGTGCATCCAGGCCTCGAGGCGGGGAGCGTAGTGAACCTCGACCAGGGAGATGGCGGCACCCATTAGGGAGCCAACGATGACGTCGATGAATCCATGCATACCGCAGTAGAGACGGCCAAGGACGATGGAGATGGCATAGCAGTAGGCAAGTGCCTCAAGAGCGAGTGTTGTGCTTGGGCCGAAGATATTGGAATCGCTATGCAAACACGAGATGGCGTAGACGGTCACTGAGACGGCATTGGCTGAGTGTGTCGAGGGAAAGCCGTACTCGAGCGCCGCTGAGCCGGACATGGTGATTCGTTGGAGAGGGGGTGAAAGGGGTCTCGGGAGAGACAGCATGTCCTTTATGAAGCCCGTGAAGAAGACGCCTTCCGCGAGGATGTGAACTAGTCTGGACTTTTGTCAGCTCATCTCCTTGTGCCGTGCCCGATATCCTCAAGTGTGAAAAGCATACCCCTGGCCAAATGCCGAGAAGCCACACCAGAACATCATAGGCAGCCCGACCATGAAGAAGGTATGTGTGCCGAGGTTGGCCGTGATGGCGAAGTAGCTATCGAGAGCTGGTGTACGCATCTTGGATTGGATCCAAGCTAGATACGGGGTTTCCCACCGAATCAGCGGGAGCATCCGCTGCCGAAGTGTATACCGCCATGTTGGTAACGCCCGCCTGTCTGCGCACTGAGGTCAGCAAACACTCTTCTTCCTGTACTCGGCCAGGGTGCTCCAACGTGGAGTAGTGGGATGCGCAGTAAGCGCTGGGTTAACGAGTCCGAAACTTGTACACGACCCGAGAACACCAGGTCCCGCCCGTCTTCCACATCCATGTTCCGCACGCGCGCGGGGGCCCCGCTGGGCTACCTAGAAGGGGGCGCAAGAAAATCGGGTGCGTAAGACGTACAATGGTGTAAACTTCTCAATCCTGCATCCACAGCACCATTTTCGGAAGGCTTCCCGGGGGCGACGGTCGGCGATGCGGCATCGAGAGGCGTGGAGACGGGGCCGGAGCCACGGCCGGTAGAATTCATGTGAGCGCGCGTTTCGGACTCGTCACCATTTGTCTGCAGGAACTCGGCGCCGAGGGAAAGGACAGGACCTGTTCGATATGATTTATTTCGGCCGCGGGGTGTCGAGAGAACACAATTGAATGTACAGACCCAGAGGGAAACTCATCAATCCTGCCGCGGAGGCGGAGTGAGGTTTACAGAGTCGGAAAGTCGCCGCGAGAATGCCAAGTCGGCGAGCCGCGAGATCGCTAAGGCCAAAAGGTTTATCCCCCCCCCACTGTAAAAAAAAAAAAAGGGTCTTAGCGCACCTGTAGCTGCGCGTGAACCTCTCTTAAAACGCGACGGATCAGTGTTAGTGGGATACAAATTTCACCTCTGAGGAAGACGAGTTGCAACGTCATTTCAAGTTCGCAAATGAAATCATTTACCCTCACGGTTTTTGCAACGTGAGGAGAAACCTCCTGTCTCCAGTGAGGGTGTTCATTTCCCGCTGCTGCTGCGGGAGTCCGCGGAATCCGGTCCGTTCTTCTCACATCAGCAACATCACCAAATACTGGCCGATTTGATATCCATCCGACTTTACGCGCATCCATCTCTGCAGCGGCAGCCATGTTTGGGGCCAGTCTAGTACAGAAGCAGGCCCTAATCACAGGTGCAACAGGCGGCATTGGCTTCGCCACCGCAGTTCGCCTCGCCCGTGAGGGTGCCGATGTTGTCCTCTTGGGCCGCGATAACGAGAAGCTGGATGGTGTTTGCAACCAGGCGCGACTCGAGCTCAGTAAAAAGTGTACCCGTCCGGCAGGGTCACCAGGACCCGGCCAAATTGAGTCGTGGAGACTCAATGTGACGGACATGGAGGACTGGATATCCGTTAGGGACAGATTTGTACTTTTTTTTTTCCATTTCCCTCTATGCTCCTCCGCATATTCTAACCCCGGCCATAGCCCGAAGCCGATATTCTTGTGAACTGTGCAGGCGTTAGCCAGAGTACCTTACTTGCCAAGATAGCAAAGGAGAATATCGATATGCTCCTTGCGGCAAACCTGACTGGAGCCATCTACGGATGCAAGCAAATCGGGCGTGGGTGGATTCTTAACAAACGGCCCGGGTGCATCATCAATGTGTCCAGCCTACTAGCGCGAAAGGGCACCACTGGCGCGGCCGTCTATGCAGCCGCCAAGGCAGGCCTAGTTGGTATGTCCGCCTATTGCTGAGAAGTTGAAAAGTTGAAAAAAGTCAAGCTGACGATTTATCACCAGGGGTGACAACATCCCTAGCAGTCGAATGGAGCAGGTATGGTATAAGGGTCAACGCCATCTTGCCGGGCTACATACGTACGAACATGACAAAAGGTATGAGACCCGTGACGGACCCTATCCCCCCGGTCTATCCTTTCCCATCCACAATGCCCCAATTGCCCAAATGTCCTTGTTGCCCTGCGAGTACCATCTCAAAGCCAAATCACTGAAACGCCCAGTGAACGCCCTCCTCGTCATGTTTCCCGTCGACAAGCTGTGCCGTGATGTCTCCCTAGACCGCTTATATTCTTACATTTGAGCTCCCCAAAACATTTTGCTAATCCTACACACCTTCTCCATCTTCTAGCTCTTCGAGAGGATCCCGCGTTCCTTGAAAAAATCCCCGCTGGGCGATTTGGCACACCCGACGAAGTCGCTGACGCTGTCGCCTTTTTGGCCAAGAACGAGTATGCAAACAACTGCATACTCAACCTTGATGGTGGCCTAAGTGCTCTTTGAGGCTGTCAAAGAAGATGAATGGACGAACCTAGTCGTCATCAATAACAATAGCTCCGCCGGTGTTATCGTCGAGTATGATCACCTCGTCATCCGCCGTGACGGTCTTTGCCTTTTTAGTCATGTGCCCATCATCATCTTCAGGATGAGCACGTTTGGCAGGCACCGATTTGGAAACGCTTCCGTTGAGATCATGCTTTCCATTTGCATGGCTGGTGCCGTTCTGCTCTGGTGGGGGCGGTTGGCGTTTCTTGGTGGGGATTTTCACGTCCTCCGTCCAGATGCCTTTGATGGGCCCATCAGCCGAGGACTCTGTCGAGCTGCACATCAGGTCAGTAATGGCCGAGTGAACATTCACGGAGGATAAGGAACCGTACGCTTGGACGGCGAGAACGACGTTGACAAAGGGTGCATCGTCGTCTTCATCCGCAATGGTAATGAATGAATCAGATTTAATACCTGTACAGTATTAGCAGCACTCCACAAAGTCTATTTCGGATGACTTACCCAAATCGGCCAGCTTTTTATCAAGGTTGTCAGTCTCATCTGGGTCGTAGAGAATGCCAACTTCACTCGAGACGGAGAAATCCTTGTCTCCGTAGCCTAGCTGGGCTTTCAAGACATCCTCAACAAGGTCATTGAGGGTGGCCCGAGACAGATCGACAGAAACGCGTAGTCGGAAGACTCCGCAAACCGGGCACTCGGGATTCGGCTCCCGAGACTTAGAAGCACCCAAAAGCCGATCCGGGTTAAATGGTGTTAAAAATACTTCTTTCGCTGCGTCATATTCCCCCTTGAGCACCTTGAAGGACTCCAAGACACAGAGTCCAGCTACGATGGCATTCGTGGTGGCTATGGCAGGGATGATGTTGCCGGCCATTTGCTTGATATCAAATTTGGACTTCTGGGGGATGCTGAACAATGTAGATCTGATGTTGGCACTGGCGGCGACGAAGTCGAGAGTGTCCTCGTCATCCTTGTCAAATGTGATGGTCGCGTCTTGCTCTGCAGCCTTCATCTCGAGCACTCGTTTGCTCAAGCGCTCTAGACTGTTGTTAAACACGGCCAGATTCTCTTCCAACGACCACACCTTTTGGCCGTCCTTGACCACTTTATCCTTTGCGGCGATCGCTTCTGCCGACTTCTCCAGGAGAATCTTGTAGTCGAGGGGTTCCGGCGGTACCTTACCCTTCCACATGTCCTCCATTGAACGAAGGCGGACAATGTCAGTGTTGAAAACTTTGTCGAAGAGCATCTGAGGGAATTCTTTCGTCCCAACAGACTGTCTAATCCTCCGGAGGGCTGCCGACTCCCTCTTCAGCTCCTCAATCTCCTTGGCATTTTCTCCATCTGCTGTGTGATCGAACGCTGACTCGTCTTCGCTCGCGCCGAAAATCTCATTCAATAGATAGCTCTTTCCCCAGACGATGCAGTGGATAGGCTGGCTCGGAGTGCTGCGGATCGTGCAAACGGGGAAGGACTTGGGCGTTTCCTTTGGCGAGCAGTCATAACAGGCCGTGACACCCCTCTTGATAACCTGGACTTGGCCATTAAAACCCGTGGTCCCGCTCTCAATCAGGGGCACGTCGGCCGCTAAGCACATCTTGTTCACATGTCGTCTCGCCTCGAGGTTATCTAGCGCGTTAAAGACGATCTTGAAGCCGCCGAACCACTCGATGCTGAACTGCGAATCTTTGATGTTGGCATGGTGCGCAATAATCTTGACCGCCGGGTTGAACTTTTGCGCTGCCTCCTTGGCAACCTATTTGTCTCGTCAGCTTACCCGTCGCAAAGCCTCCGGTGGACCATCCGACGTACAAGTGCCTTTGACTTTTTGATGTGTTCGTGTCGAAAAAGGAATTGGCGGTTCAAGTTGCTGAGATCGATCGTATCGAGATCGACAATGTGGATTTCTCCGAAGCCTGTGAGGACGAGGTTCTTCAGGAGCTCGCATCCGATGCCTCCGGCGCCTACCATGAGCACTCGGCACTATGCGACATTGGTCAGCGACACATCTTTTTATCGGCGCATACGGCCCAGCTGGTCGCCTACAGCTTCAATGCAAGGGAGAAAGGTGAGATGGGAGGCGCAAGGCTGTGTGTGCCAGGGAATGCGCAGTCGCAAACCGTGGATGGGGGCAGAGAGGGAGACAACGGGACAAAGGTTACCTGCTTCACTTGGGCGTTGAGACCCCTGCCAAGAGAGTGCGAGTTCGAGGTATCGCGAGTTAGGGGCGACACTGAGACTGGGACCACGACTGTGGTGTTGCCGTTGGTGGACTCCATTGTGCGGGCGGTTTGTGGAGGGTTTGCGATGGAGTGTCGAGGGTGGATGTTTCTGGGTGGGTAGGTTTCAGCTTGGGGTTTATGGGTATCCTGTCCATCCCATGTTGGTCTCTGGAGGGTGTGCGGGGTGACTCGGGGCCTCGGGTGAGATGTGGGAGGTCGATTGGCAGGCAGGTTCACAGTCCAGGTTTAAAAATGTTCCAGCTCGAACCATCATCATGGTCGCGCCAAGGCCTACAGGCAATCGCGCTAAACAGCCGGGTGGCCTGGGCGCCCGGGACCCTGCATATGGGCCACCTCATTGGCCGCCCTGTAGCTCCTTGCCACTAACAGCTGCCCACCGACTCTAATCTTGAACCTAGGATAAAAACGTTGGGTTGAACAATGCTGTTTTTGACATTCCAAACAGCTCTTACTTACGACCTGATAAGCGCCTCAAACGAGGTTCAACATATTCTGCAACAAGCATTGGTCTGCAGCCTTTGAATTCCCCACGAAGTGCCTGTTAAGCTCACCGCATACGCTATCGGCTAGCGTTTTGGACAAGGCCATCCTTGGATCATCCCCAAGCCTGCTTCCCCCCCTTTACAGACTGGAGCACTGAGAAAGACGCCTTCGCATTCTCCTTGGAATACCAACCGCCTCTTTATTCATTTTTTATTTTCATTTTACAAACCCCCCTGGCAAGCAGTCAATGTCGGACGACGAAGTCGACCATGATTTGCTCGACTTTTTACGGCAGCATCTCCGGGGGAATGTAGCAGTCAATCAGGAGCCCGAGACAAAGGTGCTGGAGGGCGCAGAATATGTCTATGACAACTCCATCGATGTTGCGCTGGACATGCGGTCCTGCAAGGAGGCGGCCGCTTACATCCACGCGCAAATGCAGGAGAAGCAGTATTCTCCTGCCACTTGGGCAACCCACGAACTCCACCCCAAGACTAAGAATGAGAGCACCGTGGCTTTCATCTTCACTATGGATCTGCTTAACTTCTCGTTCTGGTCTGACAAGCCTGAGGACCAGCGCTTTGCTATCTCGTACCGGGACAAGACCTGGACAGGCTACTGGAGTTTAGTTGCCGCTCTGCAGAGGGCCTTGGATGAAGGTGGGTTTGCTTGAGTTTCTTCAGGGGCTATTCCCATTGTTGAATAATTCACCCGCAGTCTGAGTCGATGATGGGCTTTGTGCTGATCAAATGCCGCAAAGGGATACCTATCACCGATCCTCATTTCTGGCAAGACCAGGAAGAATGTACCTTGGATAGCTTGAGGCACATCTTTAGGTCATGCACAGATGAAGAGATGCCTCTGCTAGCAGAGCGTCTTGCCTGTCTGCGCGAGGCCGGTAATGTTCTTTACGAGGTTGGCCTTGTTTTTTCCCCCGTTGGTATTGCACTTTGCCTTGCTCTAACGTGTTGCAAAGAAATACCAATGCAGTCCCGTGAACCTGATCACCGCTGCTGATGGGTCAGCTGCAGGGCTCGTGAACCTGCTTGCGCGAGACTTCAACTGCTTCCGGGATGAACACCGTTTCCAAGGGCGACGTGAACCAGTCCGCTTGCTAAAGAGAGCCCAAATCTTTGTGGCCGACCTGTGGGCATGCTTTGAAGGGCAAGAATATGGTGCGTTCCGCGACATTGACAAGATCACCATGTTTGCAGATTATCGTGTACCCCAAATGCTACAGACCCTCGGGTGTCTGGGCTTCAGCCCACCACTGGACGCGGCGCTCAGAGCGAAGCGAGACTTGCCCTTAGGAGGGAACTGGGAGATGCAGCTAAGAGGTGGGCATACAACCTTGCCGTGGCTGGGCTCAACTGACACAAATATGATCCCAGGCTGCAGTATCTGGTGCGTTGAGCTAATCCGGCGAGAAATCAAGAGGAAACACCCAGACGCCCAGGTCAATGCTATCTTGATAGACTTTTTCCTCTACGACACTATCAAGAAGCTAGAATCTCAGGGACAAGAAATCATACCACACCATCGAACTAGAAGCATCTGGTACTGAAACGGCAATCAAGTGGATTTCATAGCGCAGATACCACACTGTAGATACCTCTTTTTATCTGGCCGTCCAGTTGGCTCCAGTCTTGTTGGAAGATATCAGAAAGCACTGCCATGTAACTCCAAATGCCCCCAACGCCAAAAACACCGCGCCGCCCCACCCGTCGTGTTGTACATCATAACCGGGAGAAAACAATCATTCAGGCATCTGCGGTCGCCGAGTTGAGCAGGTCATCAATATGCGCCCGCTCAATGCCCTTGTTATCCTGTGCCTCCTCCTTCAGAAGAACGGTGAGGACCTCAATCGGCGGCTTCAGACCAAGCATCTCTGCCCGTTGCCACCGTTTGAGTCTAGTGATACCAATGCACGGCTAACGGCGCATATCCGTTAGCTACTCCCATGACTCAAAAACCGACGAAGAAAAAAATGGGAAGGAGAAACATACCCCATACTGCGAGCTCACATCAAAGTACCGCAACACCTTCTCCCCGGTCGTCAAGTCCTGCGTATGCTTCTTGTGCACCGCCTTTGCCTTCCTCGGCTCCTCAATCTTGCCCCAGTACCGCTCAACTGCCGCATTGCTAATCTTCTCCGCTTTGAGTTCCGCCTCTGATTTCTCCACCTCGGGCTCGGCGACTGTCGGGGTCGGGGTCGGGGCGACGACAACGTCTTCGGTGTGGGTCTTCTCCGGTTCAGGCTCGGGAATGTATTCTTTAGATAGGGCTGACGGCTTGCCGTCTTTGATGGACTTGGGCACAGCCTTGGTCACACGGTGATTGAAGCTAAGCGTTGACTGCTTGCCGTGGCCGCCTGAATGGCGGGCTGACTTGCGTGTAGCGGGCATGATTAGGGAGTTGAAACGGTGGGTGGTCGATGAGTGGGGTGACGTCAGGCGTTGGTTGTGTGAGAAGTCGGGCGAAAGTGGTAGTGCAACGGCTTAGGTTTGTCGCTTGCTTTACGAGAAATAATTATGGGCGAAATGGGAAAGAAGATCAAGCTTTGCTCTCAATTGTCACTTGAAGATCTCGGGCTGCCTTTGCATTCGGGGCAAGGTGGTGCTTTCGATAAAACCGCTGGCACGGCAACCTGGCAGGCGCGACCAGTGCGCCAGATCAGGTGACTTTGGCCAAGACCCATCTCTAACATCCCCCACACCTTGAACATTGTTGGCATTCTTGGAGAGCTCCCATCACCACTCCGGGCCGACACAATATTTCTTGAAGAACGGTATTGGTCTCGTGAGGGCGAAATAGTAAACTCGCCGTTGATAGACATGGGATATTGCAATACTCCGTATCAAAACCCTTCCATGTGCTAGAAACCAGTCGCTTCCTTGCGAAGCTGTTTTCCCGTGTTTGGTTTTCTCTATCCCATTCGCTCCTGCCTGGCTTGAATTTTTGGAATGTTTGGAATTGCCCAGCTTGAAGACACCCTATGTGCCAGTGGCCTCCCGGTAAAAGCAAAGACTGTTGCTCGCCCCTGCAGCACAAAACCTCTCTCCCTTCCCCATTCCGTTATTAACCGCTCCCTCTTGTTTCGGCAGCCACCGAACACTCCAGATGGCATTTTCGGTTTCACTGTGGGTGGCGACGCAGGCACCTCGTGTAACATCCCAGACCTTTACCTTGCCGTTCAATGCGCCGCTCAAAAGGTACTCGCCGGTTTCACTCCAGTCCAGTGACGAGATCCATGCCGGTGAGCTGCCCGGAACTGACAGATTTGCGACATGCTCGCCGCGTTCTATGTCGTAGATAGCAATGAGACCGGCATTACCGGTCGCTGCGAGGAGTGTGCATCCAGGGGAAAAGGCGACTGCCCTGATGGGCGATGCCAGTCCTGGACTATTGCGTTAGAAATGAATAGACAGCAACAGCGCAGAACCAACGAGGGGGAGCCCGCCATAGCCCTACGAGAGGTGAGTCCCTTACCAGAGAGCGAATACGCCATCCTTCCAGCATCGTTGTTGAATACAAATACCGCACCGCTTTCATGCCCGCTCGCCGTGAACTTGCCATCCTGGCTCAGGTCAACCGCCATTGCGAAGCTCCCATCACCGGTGTTACTTCCCGTCTCGTATGTTTGGATGCGCTCGCGACTGGAAATATCCCAGACATGGATACAACCATCGTGGGTCGTGCAGGCGAGGTAGTTCTCATCAGCGCTCAGCGCAACCGCCCAGGGTTCACCGCTGCCTGCCTTAGTCGGCGGGATCGCCCACCACAGTGCCCATTCTGTGTTGCTATTGCTCGTGTTATTCGCGCAGCGCCAGATTTTAACATCGCCTTCGAAGCCGACGCTGGCCGCGACATTACCTGGGCCACCGCGCGCTGTGCAAACATGGTGGCAGCCAAGCCTGTGAGCGTTTTGAATCTCCTGTTGCAAAGGGAAGGTTGGATCGGTTGTGCTGTGAACTCGCAAAGTTGCAGAGCCGCTGGCAGAAATAAGAGAAGTCTTCGTCGCGGCGATTGAGAATATCGTGGTCGGGTGGGCTAGGTTCCAACGCGGTCAGCTAGGAGCTACATCGCTGTCGAGCAGCCATGGCGGGGTAAGTCAAGCACCGGCTTACCGTCGTCCACCGTGTGGATAGTGAGATATTGCTTAGACTGGTTTCTGTCAGCAAACTCTTGTGAAGAGTGCCAGGATTCTCCGCTTACCATTGTTAGCTCTCCATGTAAAATTAACTGGGTTGATCGGTTGAAGTTTGGATCACACAGCTTGCGTTAGTTGAGGTGGTGGGGCAGTTTGGGGTTTTGGGGAAGCGCAGACGTCACATTGCTCCATGGCGTCGTTGTAAACTGAGTGCAATTGATTTCCCAGCTTCTACTTTGCTCTTTTTATTTGGACATCCCTGCTGGCCCTACACTGCCATAATTACTGTCATATCGTTGTCTCTCACTAAATACAGAAATAGCTACGGAGGACTGCACACTCAATGGATTTGTGGACTGGTGAGCTTGGTGTTCTTCTCCGATCCAAAAAATTTTCAGCATTCAAGCTGGTCCAAATCTATCTTCAGATTTTGCGGCGTGCCGGAGGGCGCTGCAGTGCTGAAGGACGTCCCAAAAACTAAAAAATCCGGGTTGTGAAAAACAGACGGAATTAAGCTGGCTTCCCTGAACCATATCTGTATCCCTAAGAGACTACAGTATGACAAGATCCCAGACTCAGTATCGTACAAGACCGCCGGTACACATATATACATTTGGAAATCTTTGACATGGGGGACAGCCACTCCGAACTCAGAGTCTTGCGCGTGGTGGACGCGTATAGCAGTTGGCGAAACCGATGTATTCCAGTATGCCTCCTTTTCAATACTTCTTTGCGTTACTGTCCTTCATATCTTTATTCAACATCTCGCCAAGCTCTAAAATCTCCGTCAGTAGATCCCCGGCAATCCCGAAGGGAACCCTTACTTGCTGTGCAGTATGGGCACAGGTAGTGCATTCGTTTTGTTTTCCCGCAAGATGGGCACTTGCACAGATGTGTGACATCCTTCAACGCCTTGCCGGCCATCTGCCTATGTCTCTTCTTCATGTGTGAAGTCTTCTTCTTTGGGACTGCCTTCAAGATCCCTTCCCAGATCCCTTCAAGAATCGATGGTAGTGATGGAAGACTCCATTGGAACGAGGCGGGAACTGCGAGAGCGACCGCGGGGAACAACGGCAGGGAGAACTGTAGCTGCCGAACTTGCTGTAATCTTTGCGCGGAAAAGAGCGCCGGTGGGAGGAGCCGGGGGAGAAAAGGGGAGCCGGAAGTGGCTATCCTCATTGTCGGTGTCGCCAAAGCCATATCGCAATCGTTTCGTCCACCGCCACCTCGACAACCGGCTCTAGTCCAAGATGTTGAAGGCTTTAGTTCCCGTCCTGTATTAGCGTTCGTCCGGCGCGGAACCCTTCGTTGGCGACAGTTACCTGTTGACGTCGTTGGTTCGGAGGTTGACAATCGCGAGTTGATCATCGTCCAGAGAAAATGTTAGCGGGTCGATGATCCAACTCAGCCGACCGGCATTGCACGGTCCACCCCCAGCCATGACTACCACTAAGCTCTTTTTGGCCGTGCCTGAAGCACAGACCCCACTAGGCCAATCAAACCGGCCAGCACCTGCCCCTTTCCCCAGCCAGCTTTAAGACCCTTTGAAGGGAAATTATTGTTTGGCACCAGAGCTGCTAGAGGCGGGAAGGTGCGAAGAAATTCATCCTTTCCTGAACTTCAACGAAACGCTTCACCACTCACCATCTCCAATCTACCCGCATCCTCTCTCCCGTCGCGTTTCCTCTGTCGGCGAGGTCAATCAGTTCCCGACGGCCACTTCCAGCTGCTTTTTGGAATAGAAGAGGGCCTCTAGCCAATTGTTCACATCCGCAGAAAAAATGGCGTCGATGCCCGCTGCCACGATTCACCCCCAGAGCCACGTTGGTTTCGACAGTATTACCTCTCAGATCGAGCGCAAGCTCCTGAAGCGTGGTTTCCAGTTCAATGTCATCTGCGTCGGTAAGTGCTCGAGGCACAACCCTGAGCTCCACCGTGGCCCGAGCCTGTAACTGACATGTCTTTCCATTGTAGGCCAGACAGGTTTGGGCAAGTCGACCTTGATTAATACCATCTTCGCTTCCCACCTCATTGAGTCCAAGGGCAGACTCAATCCTGATGAGATCATTCGTTCCACCACCGAGATTCAGTCCGTGTCGCACATCATCGAAGAGAACAACGTCCGCCTCCGACTGAACATTGTGGATACTCCCGGCTATGGTGATTTGATCAACAACGACCGGTGCTGGGACCCCATCGTCAAGTACATCAAGGACCAACACTCCGCGTACCTGCGGAAAGAGCTCACGGCCCAGCGCGAGCGTTATATCCAGGACACCCGTATCCACTGCTGCCTCTTCTTCATTCAGCCTTCTGGCCACTCGCTGAAGCCAATTGACATCGTGGTCCTCAAGAAGCTTTCGGACGTTGTCAATGTTGTGCCCGTCATTGCCAAGGCCGACTCTCTCACGCTTGAGGAAAGACTGGCGTTCAAGGAGCGCATCAAGGAGGAGTTTGCCTTCCACAACCTCAAGATGTACCCTTATGACAACGACGAGCTCGATGAGGAGGAGCGGGCTATCAACACACAGATCAAGGTACGGCTGAATTTTCTACTGACATCCGCATGACAGGCTAACAACTTTCAGGATTTGATTCCATTTGCCGTGGTTGGGTCCGAGAAGTCGATCATTGTCAACGGCAAGCAGGTCCGCGGTCGCCAAAACCGATGGGGTGTCATTAACGTTGAGGACGAGAACCACTGCGAGTTCATTTATCTCCGGAATTTCCTGCTTCGCACTCATCTGCAGGACCTCATCGAGACGACATCGCAGATTCACTACGAGACGTTCCGTGCAAAGCAACTTCTGGCGCTCAAGGAGAGCAGCGCACAGGGCCACGGCAGCAGACCCATCAGCCCTGCTGCTGACCGCGAGATGAGCCGAAGCTCGCAACGGATGACAATGAACGGCTACTAGGCAGGTGGGGTTGATCAACAGCACAACACGCAGCATCCCCCGCCAGCTACGAGCATGATCGGTCTTGATATCCCGGTGGAGGTGCTGCGAGGCATAAGCTCTCGAGTCAAAGGGAGGGATTGAAGAGAGAGTTGAGGCGCAAACAGCGACGGCGCATGCGGTGCGGAGGTTACAGGCCATACCCCTTTCGCCTATGGTGTTTATGTCGTGGCAAATCGTACTTCCGTGGACCGGACTTGTTACCCTTATTTCCTTTTAGTATCCGAAGCTCTTTACATCTTTGCAGTTTTCTTAATCGCCCAGCCCTCCACACCTAATAGAGAGCTATTTTTTGATACCTGACGGAATACACACTTTATGACAATCTAGGTCCTTGAGTATGCCATGATCCTGTTTGATATTTCGAAGATGGTTTTCCGGTTGAACTACACACATGCGAGATGAGTTTATACGAAGGCAGAGCCCACAGGACTGAAGGAACCTGAAGGTTGGCATCATTTGCTGCCCAAGTACTCTGGGGATCCTCGTCCACGCCTGCCGAGGGCCTGCTTTCGGCCTCCACTGATTTGTTGACCAGGGCATAGAGAACTGGTTCAGCCACTCGAAGATCCGAGCAAACGAGGAAGTTTCTTAAATTTAGTTCTAATGATGACGACTAGATGGTGACTACTACCAATTATTTGAAACCCACATAAATCGAAACTTGTTAATTCCAGTAGGCGATTCTTTCCCCGTTTCGTTAACTTTTTAAAGTCATCCCAGTTTCCTTGCGGCCCTGTGTGATAGAATAAAACATCAGCCAGACGGTAAGCGCAAAGCACTGAAGGCCGCTACCGGTCTTGTAAAAGTTTCTGCCCTAAATCTACAAAGGTCTTCCCCTCTCGAGCTCAACGTCAGGAGTCTCCATTCCAACTCCAGCTGTTTATGCATGGGATGGGTTAGGGTTATTTGATCCACTCCACTTTGCCCCGCGATCCCGTCCGCCCTCACCTGCGCGGCCCAAGTCGCGTCCTGCGAGATGGATCACAAACTACAAAGGTCTGCAACAGCTGCAGGACAACGGAGTCGGTATTCGACCAATGTCTCCCTTCTCGGACCGAGACGCGGACTCAGCCATTGTCTCAATCGACCCCACATGCCCGATTGAGCCCGAACTGCTGATTGCCGACATCCTACGCACCAGATACTGCATCAAGGGCTCTGTGCTCCTCGTTGAGGCAATCGACACCCACATCCCCATCGAACGAAGCTACCGCACCGTGCGCATCCTACTGGGTGATGGAGAGCTCTGTATCCAGGCGCTGCTGCGACCCGATATCCACTGCTTCGTGGACGGGGGACACGTTTATGAAGGCTGCTATGTCCGTCTCGACGACTTTGAACTGAGGGAAGTGGACGTCTATAAGGGAGAGGTGGGAGGACAAAGCAAGACAAGGGGAAAGATGGTATATCTTCTGGTTGGGAATCTGATCACCGTCGGGTGGAACAGAGACTATCGGCGGTTGCTGGGACTGGGAGAACCCACGAGGCCAGCAGCGATTGCTGCTAGCGAAGAGGATACGTCTGGCAAAATTCGGTCCAAGTGGCATTCTTTACAGGTCAAGCCCAGGTCGACAGCGTCTATGGCACAACAGATGGAGCCCACACGCCCTGCGAAAGATGCCCAAGATGGCTCGGATTCCGAGGACGGTTTCGAGGACCTGCAAGTCTCGGTGGAGCGAGCAGCAGGACGACGCATTAACCAAGTGCCGCTCGCCCCGGGTTTTGCGTCCAAAGACACCGCGAAGTCTCTTCCATGGATGTCCAACGATCCAACACAACCCTTGAAGCTTACAAACATGGCTTCGGTCCCGAAGCTGCCGTACAAACAGAACTGGGTGTGCAACGTGCTCGCAGTTGTTGCGTCGTTGTCGGATTTGGAACCGTCGCATTTACCTCCATATACCCAACGCACAGCGCGGCTCACGGATCCAACAACTACCAAGAAGGTACTGCTTACCGTCTTTCTTGACCCCGAGGCATTCAGCCCTGCAGTCGGCAGTGTGGTCCTTCTCATCGGGGTCAAGAACCATAGATTCGACGGTGGCAGTCTAAAAAAGTACGCAAGCGACAAGCTCAAGAATGGGGAAAACTGGTGGGTTGCGAATCCAGAGACTCTAGGCTGGTGCGAGGGTGAAGTGATGGAGCTGAAGGGTTGGTGGCACAGCAGAACGACACATGAAACGTGATTGTCTTCCCAAGAAACACGCTGATATATGGCATCGATTCCCCGTGTAAGACATTGACTCGCAAGAGCCCTCTAGTGGCAATCACCAGCAAGACCCCAAGATGTAACGGGATGCTCCACATCCCGTTCTCGGCTATGACGATCTCGGTCGCTACCATGTCTCCCAACTGCAGGTTATCTGAGACCGACCACTTCACCCGTGCCGTTTCCGGCTTTCGGAGTCGGAGTCGGATATTTTGACCAGACAACATTTGCCATGTTCATGGCCGTATAGGCAGGTGTCTCGAGACGGTATGACACGGCCTACTGCCACATCGAGCCAGGCACTGGCAGTCCTCTGGGCCCTTGTCGCTCTCCCGGGGAATTTAGGTACAGAGAAACAGAAGCAAGCCAGGATACAGCAACAATCCACCCCGAGAGCGCCAAAGCTTCGACGACGCACAAAACTGCTCAACTACCAAGATATACCGCAATGGCAGCAAGAGAATGAATACATCTTGTCTGGCTACCGACCGACCTCCGCCTCGTTGGCCAACTCGCTCGCCGGTCTCTGCTACCTCAACAACGAAACTGTCAGCACGTGGTCGCACTTTCTGGGTTGCCTACTTTTCTTGTCCTTGCCAGTGTATATTCATTCCCATGTCTTCACGGCATACCCATCGGCGGGATGGAGCGATGTTTTAGTGTTGAGTATCTACTGTCTCGGCGTGGCGGTCTGCTTCTTCCTCTCAGCCTTGTTAGTGTCCTTTCCATCTCACCCATAAAGAGCAGGCTCTAACTGCTACAGATGCCATATCGTCTGGAATCACAGCCCCACTGTCGCCGAGTTGGGGACCAAGCTCGACTATGTCGGCATTCTTGTCCTGATGTGGAGTGCCAGCGTGCCCACAATCTACTACGGATTCCCGTGCGATAGGAGCTGGCGCTGGTTCCACTGGGCCTTGGTAACCACCATGGCTCTTGGCTGCGCGATCTGTACACTCGATGTCCGTTTCGGCAAACCCCGATTCCGAAGATGGCGCGCCGCCCTATACGCCGTCTTCGGGATCAGCTCGGCGGTTTTTATTGTCCACGGGTTGGCAATTCATGGATGGGAAGCACAGAAAAGCCGCATGTCGTTGACGTGGGTGGCTTGGATGGTGGGGTTCAACCTTGTGGGCGCGATAGCATATGCGTCGAGGGTGAGTGAGATTGGTTTTCCGTCTCCGGGCTGTTGATGCCGAAGCTGAAGTCGGTTCGGAGCGGACTGCTGACGCCGTTTTTGTTCCCTAGGTTCCCGAACGGTGGTTTCCGTACCGGTTCGATATCGTCGGTGCAAGCCACCAGATCTTTCATGTCGCTGTGATTCTGGCGGCTGCGGCTCATGTGCTTGGCCTGTTGGATGCGGTTGCAGTACATCATTTGCAGCTAGCGCCATGCGTTTTCGATTCTTTCTAATTTTTTGGTCAGATACTGTCGGTGTTAGCATCGCCAAACACAGACTGCGCATTATCGATCATTATCACTACGGGAGACCGCTGTACGTCACTTCGAAGCCAGGTCAGATGTTTGTGAACGCCCGTCTCATTAAGTCATAAAGCATGGTATGCTCGTACAATACACGATAAATTTTACCAATTTCAACACCTAACTCCTGGCCCGATCCATCGGAACAACCCTTTCACCACGGCATCCCAATTAGACATAATTAGACAGCGTTCTCGACTCTCGCCTCACTAGGGACACCACCGCCCTCGGCCCCACTATGCTTCTTCTCATAGCTTGCACCACGCTCCATCCCCGTCAAGGTTGCGTCGTCGTCACCATCGTGCGAATCGTCGCGCTGCTTACGCGTGATATAACCTGGTGGAGTCCACTTGGATGACTGCCACGCCTTGAGACCAGGCTCACCATACATGCGGTCGACATTCTCAAGACTGAGAGTGCGTGACTCGTACAAGAAGAACCACACAATGCCAGCAGCAACGAGGTTGCACGCGGCAAAGACGTAGCCATAAGCATAGGAGATGCCGTCGGTAGCGAGGGGTGTGAGGAAGGAGATGAGGACTGGGGCGGTTAGTATTGAAGAACAACATAGTGCGGGGAGGGGATCCTACAGTTTCCAAACCAATTCGCCGCCGTCGCCAATGAAGCCTGCTTCGCGCGCGTGCGCAACGGGAACGTCTCGCCAATGACAACCCACGCAATGGGACCCCACGTCCCGGCAAACGACGCGATAAACATGCACGCAGACACAATCATGACGATGCCCACGGTCCGGTTGTTCTCTGGGTCAAGCGCCGTACCGACTGACGCGAACACGGCAAGCCACGCCGCCTGCCAGAGGGCGCCAAGGAAAAGTGGCCAGCGTCTGCCGTACTTCTCGACCACGTAGAGACCGTAAAAGGTTAGGGCGACGTTGACGGCGCCGAGGATGAGCTGCGTCTGGATAGGGTCTTCAATGCCCGCTGACGCGAATATGGTGGCCCCGTAGTAGAAGAAGTAGTTTACGCCCGTCCATTGCTGCAGGAAGTGGATACCCACACCGAGGAAGGTGCGGTATACCAGCTTGGGGATGTTGGAAGGCTTTCCAGTGAAACACTCGAGCCAGCTACCGTAGCCGACGCGCTTTTCCTTCTCAAGGCTCTGATACATTTCTTTCATGTCTCGCTCGACCAGCTGGTTCTTGGGGTCGTGCTTCATCCCGCGCAGTCGCGCCATGGAGAGACGGGCCCCCTCCCAGTCCTGGCGGCCGGCAAGCCAGCGAGGGGATTCAGGGACAAGCAGGATTCCGATGCCGAGCGGCAGGGAGAAAGCTATGCCAAGACCGATGACGATGCGCCACGAGGCACTCGAGTCCTCAATGGTGCGCACTGCGTAGTTGATGATGTTGGAAACGAGGATGCCAAAGGTGATGAGGAGCTGGTAGGTCGCGACGACAGCGCCCCGGATCTCACGGGGAGAGCACTCGGACTGGAACATGGGTACACCGACGGACAGGTTGCCGATGCCGAGACCGGCGACGAAACGGCCCATCATCATGTGTACCCAGCTGTTCATGGCGGTGATTTGGATGATGCTGCCGAGGATGAAGATG
>Ga0247763_1000721_pt1 | contig 19914 bp, 16 predicted proteins | sample UWRJL141409B4_FD_179926 | JGI IMG/M metagenome (GOLD analysis project Ga0247763, IMG submission 179926) | Plant litter microbial communities from Arlington Agricultural Research Station in Wisconsin, United States - UWRJ-L141-409B-4 | ecosystem: Environmental > Terrestrial > Plant litter >...
AAGAAGGCCGCGATCTATGTGTTCGACGAGGTGATGCACATCCTGATCGATCGCTCGGAGAAGCTGTGCTTCGGCAAGCCGGGCGGGTTCAAATCGTATGTGAACGAAGGCCTGCTCCACGCCCAGCAGGTAGACCCGGCCGAGATGGCCCCCGGCGCGTTCGCGCACGAGGTGCGCCGCGCGGTAGACGCGGGCGCGCGAGTGGTGGTGATCGATAGCCTGAACGGTTACCTGAACGCGATGCCGGAGGAGCGCTTTCTGACCACGCACCTGCACGAGCTCTTCGCGTACCTGAACCAGAAGGGGGTGCTGACCATCATCGTCGTCGCTCAGCACGGCATGATCGTTGGAAGCGGCGCGCACGGCGACGTCGACGTCAGCTACCTCGCAGACACCGTGCTGCTGTTTCGCTACTTCGAGGCTCGCGCCGAGGTGAAGCAAGCGATCAGCGTGTTCAAGCGCCGCACGGGGCCACACGAGCGCACCATCCGCGAGCTCACCATCGATCAGAGAGGTGTCCACATCGGCGAGCCGCTGCGCCATTTCCGAGGGATCATGACCGGCGTTCCCCAGTACGAGGGGGCCGGACCGGCGAGCGAACGGCCCCCAACGGGATCCCTCCGATGACGGCGCCAGCCATCGCTGCGTCGGAGCGGGTGCTCGTGCTGATGCCGACGGCCCGAGACGCGGAGCGCACTCTGGCGCTGCTCGGCGAGGCCGGTATCCAGTGCGAATCCTGCGCCGACCTCGCGGCGCTGTGCCGCGAGGTTCGCGCGGGTGCGGGCGCCGTCTTGTTGACGGACGAGCCGATCAGCGCCGACGCACAAGGGCAGCTCTCGGAGACGCTGCGAGCGCAGCCGGCCTGGTCGGCCCTGCCCGTGCTCGTGCTGGCGCACGAGGGGTGGAGCAAGCTCGGCCAGCGCCTGGCGCCGGACATGATGAGGAACCTGGTCATCGTCGAGCGGCCGGCGCGCACGCGTACGCTCGTGGAGATCACATCGTCGGCCCTGCGCAGCCGTCGCCATCAGTACCAGATCCGAGACGAGCTGGTGGTCCGCGAGCAACAAGCCGCAGAGCTGCTGGCGCAAGACGAGCGGCTCCGCTTTGCGCTGGCCGCCGGCGGCCTCGGCTCGTGGGAGCTCGACCTCGAGTCGCTCGACATGCAGTGCTCGGACATCTGCAAGGCGAACTTCGGCAGGCCTCCAGAGCAGCCCTTCTCCTACGCCCAGCTGCGAGAGTCCGTGCACCCGCTGGATCGGGAGCGCTTCGCCTCGGCGGTGGACAGCAGCATCGCCGAGGGCACCGACTACGACATCGAGTACCGCGTCAACTTGCCGAACGGCGAGGTGCGCTGGGTGATGGTTCGTGGCCGTGCCACGTACGATGCCGCCGGGAGGCCGCGTCGCATGGCGGGGGTCTCGCTGGACGTCACCGAGCGCAAGAGCATGCTCGAGGCGCTGCAGCAATCCAAGGAGGAGCTGGCCCGTCAAGCGGAGGAGCTGGCTCGCCAGGCGGAGGAGCTGCGCCGAGCCGCTCGACGCAAGGACGAGTTTCTCGCCACGCTGGCGCACGAGCTCAGGAACCCGCTCGCGCCGATCCGAACGGGCGTCGAGTACCTCGCGCGCGGGCCGAGCCCCGACGACGCGCGGCGCACGCTCGGCGTCATGCAGCGCCAGATCGGCCACATGGTGCGGCTGATCGACGACCTGCTCGACGTCTCGCGCATCACGAGCGGCAAGCTGCAGCTCGAGCGGCAGCGCGTCGAGCTCGCGACCATCGTCGACACCGCGGTCGAGTCGAGCCGTCCGCTGATCGAGCGCAAGGGCCACACCCTGCGCGTTTCGCTGCCCGACGCGGCGCTCGTGCTCGACGCCGACCTCACGCGTCTGGCGCAGGTGCTCGGGAACCTGCTCAACAACTCGAGCAACTACACGAGCGCCGGAGGGCTGATCGAGCTGTCGGCGAGACAGGACGGTGACGGCGTGGTCATCGAAGTGCGCGACAACGGCTCCGGCATCCCCGCCGATCGTCTGAACGACGTCTTCGAGATGTTCAGCCAGGTCAATCGCACGCTCGAGCGCTCCCAGGGAGGGCTGGGTATCGGGCTCGCCCTCGTGCGCAGCCTGGTCCAGATGCATGGCGGAACCGTGAGCGCGGCGAGCCCCGGCCTGGGCCAGGGCAGCACGTTCACCCTCCGGCTGCCGCTCGCCGCCCGGCACCCCCAGGGAGCTCGCCCCGCGCCGCGCGCGGAAGCGAGCGAGAAGGCTGCGTCCGAGAAGCGGGTCCTCGTGGTCGACGACAACGAGGACGCCGCCGAGATGCTGGCGCTCGTGCTGGGCCAGTCGGGGTACCTCACCAAGACGGCCTACCATGGCCGTGACGCGATCGCGGCCGCGCACGACTGGGCCCCACAGGTCGTGATCCTCGATATCGGGCTACCCGACATGAACGGCTACGACGTCGCGCGCGCGCTGCGAGCGAACGGGCACCCCTCGAGCCTGGTGCTCATTGCCTTGACGGGCTGGGGCACGCAGGACGACAAGCAGAAGGCGATGGAGGCCGGCTTTGATTTTCACCTGACGAAGCCGGTGGATGCGGCCGATCTACGGCGCGCGCTCGGCGAGCTCGAGCCGGGCGGGCGAGCGCGCACGTCGGGTGGCCCCGCGGGCGGAGCGAGCTTGGAGGCGAAGACATGAAGACATTGGTCTTGCTGCGGCACGGGCAGAGCGCCTGGAACCGAGAGAACCGCTTCACGGGCTGGGTCGACGTGCCGCTCAGCCCGCTCGGCGTCGAAGAGGCCGCGCGCGCCGGTCGCGATCTCTCCAAGCGCGGCTACCAGTTCGACGTCGCCTACACCTCGCTGCTGAAGCGCGCGATCAAGACACTCTGGATCGCGCTCGAAGAGCTCGATCAGATGTGGATCCCCGTGCATCGCAGCTGGCGCCTCAACGAACGCATGTACGGCGCGCTCCAGGGCCTGAACAAAGCGGAGACGGCCGCCAAGCACGGCGACGAGCAGGTGAAGATCTGGCGGCGCAGCTACGCCACTCCACCTCCCGTGCTATCGCCCGATGATCCGGGCTGGCCAGGCCACGATCGCCGTTACGCCGGCCTCCAGCAGGGTGACGTGCCGAGCGCCGAATCGCTGGAGGACACCGTGCGCCGCTTCTTGCCCTTCTGGCAGAGCGACATCGTGCCGGCGCTCGCGAGCGGAAAGCGCGTGCTGATCGCTGCCCATGGCAACAGCCTGCGCGCGCTCATCAAACACCTCGACGGCATCGGCGACGACGACATCGTGGGGCTCGAGATCCCGACAGGCGTTCCGCTCGTCTACGAGCTCGACGACGAGCTCCGCCCCATCCGGCACTTCTACCTGAAGGACGGCAGCAGCTGAGTGCCGCCGCGGCAATGGCGAGGCCGTCGTCAAGGTACGGCCTCGCCGCATTGCTCCATTTAATCGTGCTTCATTGATTCGTTCTTCATCGATTTGCACCTGATCGAGCGGTGCCTTTCGAGCAACTGTCACGCGGTCACAACGACCAGTTCCAGGACCACGTCACCGTGCTCCCCGGGGCAGAGCCGCCACCCAGCTCGTAGCGGCTCAAGAAGCCGTCACGGTTGCGGTCGAGCTGGTAGAAGTCGTTGTAGACGCTGGCGTCGAACTCCGCGAGGGTGACCACACCCCTGCCGCGCTGGTTCGACACGCGAGTGAAGTCGTCGCGCGAGTCTCGCAGCTCACGCCGTGTCAGCACGCCGTTGCGATCGCGATCGGCACGCGCGAACTGGTCGCGGCCGTAGGCGTGGGCCTCCGCGTACGTGACGCCGCCGTCACGGTTGTAGTCGGCGCGGCGCATCACGACCTGCGTCGCTTCGACCCGGCGCGGGGCCGGCGCCGCGTAGGGCGGGGCCGGGGCGTAGTAGGGCGGGGCCGGCGAATAGGTCGGCACCGGAGCGCCATACGTGGGGTAGCTGGCGGGGTAGTTCGTGGGATAGCTGGCGGGGTAGTTCGTGGGGTACCCCGTCGTGGGGTAGGCCGGATCCCACGGCGAGGCCGCCGCGATGGGGGCGACGACGGTGGTGGCGAGTCCAATGCCGAGAGCAGCCAGTTTGGTGAACATGAAAGGGTCTCCTGAATCCGAAGACCACGTCGGGGTCTTCACTCACTCATACGCAGAGGGAGGAGGAAACCCGTCGCCGTCGGCTCACATTTGTTCGCCGGGCCGCGGCGGAAATCGCAGGCTCGAGCGTTTGTAGGGGTTTGTCAATTTGCGTCAGGGCAGGGGAGATCGCCGCCATCAGGCGCTGGTTCGTCAGCGCCAGAGGTTCGTCTTGGCGAGCTCGAGGATCTCGTCACCGCGCCCGCTCATCACGGCCTTGAGCATGTAGAGCGTGAACCCCTTTGCCTGTTCGAGCTGGATCGTCGGCGGCATCGCGAGCTCCTGCCGATTCACGACCACGTCGACCAGCGCTGGGCCGTCGTGCTCGAGGGCGCGCGACACGGCGCCGCGCAGCTCGCCCGGGTCTTCCACCCGCTCGCCGTGGAAGCCCGAGGCGCGCGCGATCTCGGAGAAGTCGGGGTTGTCGAGGCCGGTGCCGAAGTCGAGCAAGCCGGCCGCCTTCATCTCGAGCTCCACGAAGCCGAGCGACGCATTGTCGTAGATGAAGATCTTCACCGGCAGGCGGCGCTGGCGGATGGTGAGCAGGTCGCCCATGAGCATGGCGAAGCCACCGTCGCCCGAGAGCGAGATGACCTGCCGACCCGGGTAGGTGAGCTGAGCGCCGATGGCCTGCGGCATCGCGTTCGCCATCGAGCCGTGATTGAACGAGCCGAGCAGGCGGCGCTTGCCGTTCATGCTGAGGTAGCGCGCCGCCCACAGCGTCGGCAGCCCGACGTCGCACGTGAAAATGGCGTCGGGCGCGGCCAGCTCGTCGAGTACACGCGTGAGGTATTGCGGGTGGATGGGGAGGCTTCCGGGCTTGCCGGTGGCGAGCTCGTCCAGCGCGCGACGCGTGTCACGGTAGTGAGCCAGCGCGCGATCGAGGTGCTTGCGATCGGTCTTCTGCTCGAGCCGCGGCGAGAGAGCCTTGAGGGTCTCCCTCACGTCGCCGACGCAGCCGAAGTCGAGGCGCGCGCGCCGGCCGAGGTTCTCTGCGCGCACGTCGACCTGCAGGATCACGGCGCGCTCGGGGAAGAACTGCTGGTAGGGGAAGTCGCTGCCCAGCACGAGCAGCACGTCGCAGTCCATCATGGCGAAGTAGCCCGACGCGAAGCCGAGCAGACCCGTCATTCCCACGTCGAAGGGGTTGTCATACTCGACGTATTCCTTGCCGCGCAGGGCGTGCACGATGGGCGCCTGGAGCTTCCCGGCGAGCGCGAGCAGCTCGGCGTGCGCTCCCGCGCAGCCCGCTCCGGCGAGGATGGTCACCTTCTTGCCGCGCGCGAGCACCTGAGCGAGCTGGTCGACCTCGCTCTCGGCGGGGCGCACCCGCGCAGGCGGCAGGATCGTCATCGCGTCGCGCTGGCCGACCGCGTCGCGCAGGGCCACGTCACCCGGGATCGAGATCACCGAGACACCGCGCCGCCCGACGGCGCTGCGGATCGCGAGCTCCAGCACGCGCGGCATCTGCTCCGGGATCGCCACCGGCTCGCAGTAGTGGCTGCAGTCCTTGAACAGGATGTCGGGTCGCGTCTCCTGGAAATAGTTGCTGCCGAGCTCCCGGCTCGGGATCTGCGCCGCGATGGCGAGCACGGGCACCCGGCTGCGATGACAATCGTAGAGCCCGTTGATGAGGTGCAGGTTGCCGGGGCCGCAGCTGCCCGCGCAGACGGCGAGCGAGTCGGTGAGGTGCGCCTCGGCGCCGGCGGCAAACGCAGCGACCTCCTCGTGGCGCACGCCGATCCACTCGATCTGTTCTTGCTTGCGCAGGCTCTCGGTGAGCCCATTGAGCGAGTCACCCACGACGCCGTAGATGCGCCGGACCCCCGCCGCTGCCAGCGTATCCACCATCACCTGAGCCACGTTTGCCACGTTCATTCCTTTCGCGAGCCTGCGCTGTCTAGCTCAGCTTCATCTAGAACTCCGCGTGTTGCTGCCAAGACGCGGGAGCAGCGCGCGACCGCTGCGCGAGTCGCCGGTTCGCTCGCGACAGCGGCAACTTGCCGCGAATGACGCTCGGCCGTTGCGCCGCGCGGCACGTCACGTTGCGATAATGGGGACGGCAGGCACAATGCGCAGCGAGGCGCTATTCCCCGACGCCGCCTTCCGCCGCGTCTTCGGCCCCCACGGCCCTCTGCGCTCCCGACCGTCGGTGCGACCAGTGTTTCATTCGCGCTCGCTGCGCGCCCCGACGGCACGAAGCGTGCTTCTCCCGAGGGCATGACACTGCCCTATCCCTACGAAGTCGAAACCGGCGCGCTGAAGCGGCGCCATCACCTGGCGCGCACGTCGCTCGACGTCGTCGGCCACGTTTACGATGCCATTCGAGTCCGCGGCGATGCGCTCGAGGTCTTCGGTGTTCCGCTCGACGTGGTCGCGCCCGAGTCGGCGCCGACCGTTGCCGAGCACCTCCGCAAGGCCGTCACCGATCACTTTCAGGAGCGCCAGTCCGCCCCCGACGCGGACACCTGGGAGTCGTTCGCCAGCCAGGCGCACGATCAGCTCGAAGGACGCACGGAGGTCGACGCATCGACGCTCAGGACCCTGCGGCTCACCATCGACTCGCTCTGACAGGCCGACGGGGCCGCGTCAGCCGCTCGCGTCGACCATCTCGGTCTGCTTGATCGCCGTCACCGAGCTCGGTGGCGGCGGTCCGTCGGAGCGCATCGTCATCCAGTTCTGGATGATGGTCGCGAGCATCGCGATGACACGCTGCTTGCCGCCGACCCACTCCCTCTTGATCGGATCGTAGTCGAACTCCGGCAACGGCTGCCAGGGTTCGTTGGTGCCCTTCATCGAACGCGCCGCGACGATCGTCTGCTCGAGGTCCGTCAGCGCCTTGCGCGCCCGGTCGTACTTGAACTCCGGCGGTGGCCGCCAGGGATCGGCTGGTGCCCGCGCGCTTCGCACCGAGACGATAGTTCGCACGGGCGCATCCATGCTCGATTCGATCAGCACCTGCGCGATGGTGACGGCCTTCAAAGGCACACGCCGCGTATCACCCGGGGGCTGCAGCGCAGAGATATTCAGATGAAAGCCGCCTCGAGCGCGCTCGAGGCAGTTGGCTTCGAGGGCATGAAAGCGCGTGGCCGCGTCCTCGGTGGCCACCCCCCGGCTGAACGCCTCGACGATATCCTTGGCCAAGCGCGAATCGGCCTCGCGCCGCCCCTGCTCGTCCGGGAAGAAGGAGTCGTTTTGCTGGGCCAGCTCTCGCGTCAGGCGCGAGAGGATGTCTTCGGGATCATCACTCCCCATGCCGTATGGAACGACACGAGCGGGCGCCTGCGTTAGGGCCGAGCGGCCATCTCGACCTCGCGGATTTGCGGGAGTTTCAAAGCATGGCGCCGCGCGCATGGAAACTCGGTGCGGTCAGGCGGATGGGCGTAGACCGGCGCGGGCGAGCGCAGGAGGCCCACAAGCAGCGGCGTTCACGCACCAAGCAGAGAGAGGCCGCGCGTTTCACGCTGACACGGCCGCCTCGCGACGAAGTCGGTCTTTCGCGGGGGGGGTGAGCTCGCTACGTGCGCGTGCCTCACGCCGCCGGCGGGTGGTTCTTCCCCGGGCGCGCGCAGCGCGTGCCTCGGTCGTGGGCACGACTTCGACCGACGTTCAGGGCACGCGCGAGCACGGCCTTGGGGAAGAACGGGAGCGCCGGCGCTGCGCCGGCGCGAACGAGTTGGGGCATCGACGGCAGCTGTCGCCACGGCCGCTGCCTCGACCGGCGACCCGCGCGGGCCGGATTGTCTCTCCACTCCCCACCTGCGCCTGATTCGTGGCCAAACTGCTGTCGGAAGCCCCCAAAACGCTTGACCTCGAGCCCCCCTGAGGCCACCCTCCGGCCCGCTCCGCATAGAGCCGGAGAGGTGACCGAGTGGCCGATGGTACCCGCTTGCTAAGCGGGCGTAGGGGAAACCTTACCGCGGGTTCGAATCCCGCCCTCTCCGCAGAAGAAGTTCCAGACGCGCGCGAAGGCACAGGGCGGGGCTCGGTCCCGTCGCCCTGCCCGAAGCCGGCTCACGGGGCGTGTGAGTCCGTTCCGGCGCTCGCGCTCGCAGCGGCCAGCTCCTCCTGCTCCTGACGGAAGAACTGCTCGAGGGTTTTCGGCCTCGTGCCGCCGAATCGCTCGATGGTGTCGGGCACGCGGTAGAGGCGGGCAGCGTCGTCCGGGCTCAACGCGCCGAAGAATTGCCAGAGCCGAGACAGATGCTCGACGGCGTGCGCGTTCAAGCCCTTCGACTCGGCCTGCTCGCGCCATGCCTCGACCGGAACGGGCTCATAGCGCAGGTCTCGTCCGAGCACTCTGCCGAGGGCCAACACGATGTCTCGCACGGCTAGCAGCTCGCCGATCACCCGAAGTGCCGTGCCCGCCGGCTGCGGGGGCCCGACGAGCATACCGGCAGCGACCTTCGCCACATCCTCCCCGGCGACGAGCGGAAGAAGCGTGCGGTCATTCCCCCAGGGCAGGCGCATCGGAGCACCCGCTGCCAGGGCGGCGCGGACGTGCTCGCGCACGTTCTCGTAGAACACCGTCGCTCGGATGTGTACTACCCCCAACCCGGCCCACTCGAATATCTGCTCCGAAAAGAAGTTCTGTCGCATGCGGGGCGTGGGCGCTCGAGTGGACGATTCGAGCATCACCAGGTTGACCAGACGCGAGACCCCCGCCTTCCGCGCCGCGGCGGCCATGATCGCCGTCGCCTCGAGCAGCCCCTCCTGTACCGGGTAGGCGAAGTATACCGCGGTCACGCCTCGCACGGCACGCTCGACGGAATCGTAATCGAGCAAGTCGCCCTGGCACAACTCGGCACCTCGCGCTCGCAACGGCTCGTCGCGCTCGTCCATTTGATGCACGAAGGCGCGAACTCGGTGCCCCTTGTCGAGGAGCAAATCCGACACGTGCCTGCCCGTCTTGCCTTGTCGGCCGCCTGCCGCCCCCGTCACCAGTATCAACTCGTCGCCCATGGTCATTCCCTCCTGACGTGTCTCGGTTTTTTTGCGAGGAGCGCGGGCAGCGCACAGCTCGGGTCGGCGCGCGTCGAGCTTTCTCGCCCGACACCGCTCACGCTCGATGCTCGATGGAAATGAAACAGCCGAGCCATCCGGGCGCCGCTCGATACCACGCGGTGTAACGCCCCGGCTCGAACAGCGCACTCACATCGCGGTTGCGCACCGCGACCCGAAAAGGTGCCTCGCGAGAGATCAAACTCCGTTTCGACATCCTGGAAACCCAGCCACGCTCTCGAGAGCGGGTACTGACATTTGAACACGGCCTCCTTCGCAGAGAAGGTCAGGCGAGCCAGCCACCCTTGCTTCTCGTCGATGAGGGAGCCGATGTGGCTGCGCTCGGCGCGCGTGAGGACGCGATTCCAGACGGCGAGCGGGAGTGCTCGAGCTCGTTCCGCGTCCACGCCGAGTGCGCACACGGCGTCGCGTCGCGCGACGACCGCTACCGCCAGGCCGCCCTCGAGGTGGCCCGTGTGACTGATCGAGCCGACGACCCCGTTCGGCCAGAGCGGCGCGCCCTCGTCGCCCACGAGCAGCGGCGAAGCACTCATGCCGAGCCGAGCGAGGGCTCGCCGCGCGCAGTGCCGGCCTGCACGAAACTCCAGTTGCCGCTTCGGGCTCGCGCGCGGTCGCTGTTGCCTCGTCGGGGTGCAGCGGCTCGAGCGCCTCGTCGAACGAGGCCTCCTCGCACACGACGGACGCCGGCACCCACGGACGGAAGAGACCGCCGGGGATCGGGGCGAGCATGCTGTCGACCATCACGCAGACTCCGTCATGGCTCACGTCCTAGGCTCGGCCGCAATCAGGCGGTGCGCGGGGAAGACGACGCCGCCCAGGGCCGTGAATAGACCACCGACCAGCATCAAGACGAAGACGTGCTCGAAAGGGGCCCGCCTCCGTGACTGCCCCGAGGATGAGGACCACGACGGCGACGCCGAGCACGGATCCGAACTGCCGCATCGCTTGGTGGACGGCGCTGCCGACTCCCAAGGTGGCTGAATCGAGCTCGCGCGTCGACGCTCCGCTCAACGAGGGCAGGATCATCCCGATCGCAACCCCCATCACGATGGCACCGGGCAGCCAGAGCGCGAAGCTCGCGGCCTTGTCCACGGTGTGCAAGAGGTACGCGGCCCCAGCGCTGTAGAGCAAGCCTCCCGCGATGAAGATAGGACGGTAGCCGATGCGGTCGGTGTATCGCCCCGCGAGGACGGCGACCGGCATCACCGCGAGCGGTCCCGGCGACATCCACAGACCCGCTTCGAAGATCGAACGATGCCATCGCTCCGTCAAGAACAACACATTTCCGAAGAACATGGCCGTGAAGGCCACGCCGAAAACGACGGTCATCACGTTCGCCACCGCGAAGCTGCGCAGCCGGAAGAGGCGCAGGTCGAGCGCCGGAACGGGGTGGCGCAGAGAGCGCCATACGAACGAGGCCAGCAGCAGAGCTCCCGCCGGTGCGGCGGAGGGGTACTGCCTCGCACCCACGATCGCGTACGCGAGCAGGCCGAACGCCGCCATGAGAATCGCTGCGCCGAGCAGGTCCGGAAGCGCGCCCTTCTCGCGAGCACGCGACTCGCTCAGCCGGCGTACGCCGGCGGCGATCGCAAGGAGTCCGACCGGGAGGTTCAGGAAGAACACCCAGCGCCAGTTCGCGTACTGGATCACCGCGGACCCCAGCGCCGGGCCAATCGCGGCGGCCAGCGCGCCCGTCGCGCCCCAGATGCCGATGGCCGGTCCACGACCTTTGGACGGGAACGCCTCCAGCACGAGAGCGAGCGAGGCCGGCATCAACAGGGCTGCGCCGATGGATTGCGCCGCTCTCGCCAGGATCAGCGACCCGACCGTGGTCGCCGCCCCACACAGCGCCGACGCCACCGTAAAGGTGCCCGCGCCGGTGAGGAAGAAGAAGCGCCGCCCATAGCGATCGGCGAGCCTGCCCGCGGGGACGAGCAACGCGCCGTAGCCGATGGTGTACACGTTGAGTATCCACGACAGCGCCTCCGGCGAGACACGCTCATACGTCTTCCTGATGGCGGGAAACGCCACGAACAACACCGTGCCGTCGAGCGACACGACGAACACCGCGAGCGAGGCGATGGCCAGGATGAGCCACGGCGATCGCGAGGCATGCGCCTGTGGCACATCGGATGCGAGATCGGTCACCATGTCAAAAGTACCGCGTGAGTTGGAGAATGGAGTTCAAACGCTGAGGGAAGCTCCCGCGCTCCGACCGGTCATCGCCGAGGTTCGCGGAAGCATAGGCGGAGGCGGTCCATACACTGGACAGGTAGTAGCTGGCGGAGACCTGCGAGAGCACGGACCCATCGAGCAGACTCACGAACGCGAAACCGGTGAGCTCGAGATCGGTGACAAACGCGCGCGGCCACGCCGCACGGAGGAACAGCTGGTGCCTGGAGATCGGCTCCTGCTGGTCGCTGGCGTAGGCCCGCAAATACCAGAGCTCGGCCGCAAGAAACGGGGACGCCTCGGGGGCGCCTCCGACATCGAACCAGCTGCGCCAGTTCGCTCGGCTGAAACCAGCCTGGTGATAGTGGTACTCGATGTTCAGCGTGACCGCGGTCGCTACCGTCCACGAGAAGCCGGTGACCAGATCGCTCCGGAACTTCCTCGAGAGATTGGGCGGATCGATCGGCGCGACCGGCGGGAGCGTCCCCGTCTCCTGCCCGTATTCGATCGCGCGTGTGATCAGGTGGCTCTGCGGCCCGCCCGCCCACTCGGCGTAGGCGATGACCGCGTCACCGACCGGGCGCGACAGGTTCAAGCCCAGCTTCGAGCGACCCAGCTCGAAGTACGCGAGGATCTCTGGATTCAAGTCCCACACATCGAAGCCGATCGAACAGAGCAGCCGGAAAGCGTCGTTCGTGGCGTCAAAGCGCGGGTCAAAGCGGCCGGGTTCGCCATTGCTGAGGTCGGGTGAGTCCGCGACCTTCGGCGCAAAGGCGATCGACGCCGAGCCGCCAGACCAGATCGCCTGCCAGCGCAGCAGCAGCGTCCCCAGCCGGTTCTGTCGGAGGACGGAGGGGTCGAGAGAGGCCTGCCCGACCAGTGTTCGCGTCTTGAAGAAGTCCGTTGGATTGAACCCGAGCCCTACGCCTTTGCGGATGTTGACGCGCCCCGCTTCGAAGTAGGTGTGGTCGGCGGGCGGTTGCCACGCGACGTATCCCTCGCGGAGAGCGTTGCGAAAGGTGTCGCTGGACAGGATGGGGTTGCCTTGCTCGGCGAAGGCACTGAGCCGATCACTGAAGTTTATCACGAGCGTCTTCCAAGGTTTCCAGCGAAGGTTCACGTCCAGGCTCAGGCGGTTCTGCCAGCTCACCAGCTCAGCCGGATACGCCACCGGAACGCTCGTGGACGGCGACCAGAGCGAGAACGCATCCTCCAGGAAGAGGCGGCTCGAGAGGGGCGGTTGCGCGAGTTCTTCGACCGCCTGCCCATCGGTCGAGTCCTCGAGGACCTCGCTCGGGATCAGATCGAGGTCCTCATCCCCCTGTGCCGCTGCGCTGCCGACCCGAATCGTCGCCAGCGCCGAGAGCACCGCCGCGACGCACCAACGCATCAATCCTCGGTGAAGCGCGGGAGATAGTCGCGCTGAAACCACTCCTCTCTCACCTGCTCGGCCCGGAAGTCCGAGTAGCTGATCTTCGTCACGAGGTTCGAATCGATGGCGTCTACGATGATGGTCTCCGTCGGGCGCGTGCCGCCGAGCTGTTCCTCGTACTTCCGGTAGAACGCTAGTTTCAGCACCCGATTGCTATCCGAGTAGAACTTGGCCTTGATCGGCCTGTAGGTCTCCTTCTCGACCCACAGCTCGAGGTGGGCGTACATCGCGGAGTCTGTCGAGGCGACGAGATCGAGATGCCAGGTGCTCCGCTGCTGTTTGTCCGCGTCCGCAATGGTTGGCTCGTCGATGAGTTTCGGCGTGTAGTCGCGGGCCAGGTTGACCGTGAGCACGTCTCCATCAGAGGCTTGCCCCACCAGGCGCTGCTGCGCGGAGATCCGAATGCTTGCCTTCGATGCTGGATCGTAGAACCACATGTTGCCTTCGTTCAGCAGCACGAGCTTGCCGACGTCCCGCGCGGGCGCGGTGTAGCGCACCAGGTTCTTGTACTGACCGCCTTTCCCTTCGAACTTGGAATGCACGGTCAACTTGACTGCGTCGTGGGCCTGACCTCGCTTGTATTCGACGAGCGTGAGGCCGACCCGGAACGGTTGGCCAGGGTTCTTGACATTGTCTGAAGCCGCGATGATGTCGCTCGGCGACGGCGTGGCCTGCGCGACGGCCTGCGCGGGTGCGAGGACCGCCCCGAGCAACGCGAGCAATGAAGCATTGAAGTACCTGCGATACATCGGCGCTGTGCGAAACACCGGGTCGTTGCGAAATGTCGGAACTTTGTGAAACATCGGTTGCCTCCTAAACGTGTCGTAGGGCGTCGACGACCTCGAGCCGGGCGGCGCGATTGGCAGGGACGACCGCGGCGAGCGTCGCGATCAAAGAGAGCGCGATGAAGGCGCCGATCAGCAGACCGCCGGCGTCTGACGTCAGCACCTGGAGCGGGGTCGGCGCCGCCTGCCCCGGCGGCGTCCACATCGCGCCCGTGCGGTTGAAGAGCACGCCGGCGATCTGCCCGATGACCACACCGACGATGGCTCCAAAACCTCCGAGCATCGCTCCCTCCAGGACAAACAGCCGGCGAATACCGCTGCGGCGAACTCCCATCGCTCGGGCGGTCCCGATCTCGTTCGTACGCTCCACGACGCTCATTCCCATGGTGTTGACGACCGTGAACAGCACGATCACGGCCATGATGAGGGAGATGAACAGGAATATCGCGCTGAACATCGCCACGGCCTGGCGGTAGAATGGCTCACGCTCTGCGAAGTCGCGGACCTCGAGCTCGAGCTTGTTGCTCGCGAACAGCTCATTGAGCCGCGTGCGCATGCGGCCGAGGTCATCGGTTCGATGGAGCTGCACGAGGATGCCGGTCGCCTTGTGCTCTCCGCGCCCATACAGCAGCTTCTGCGCGAGCGAGAAGTTCATCACGACGATGTTGTCGTCCAGCTCGCGCGCGCCTTGCGGCTCCGCGCTCGAGACGTAGAGGCTCATGACGTTGGGCGCGCCGCTCGCAGTGGCGGCGAGCAGGTCGATGCGCGGCGCATCGGACCGGGCCTTCCCTGTCTCCGGGAGGTCATCGGTGAGCGGCGGCAGATCGAGGTCGGCGGCCACCGTTCTCTGCCCGGCGACCGCTGCCCTCTGCGCGGCGACCGCTGCCGGCCGCGGCGGGCAATCTGCGATATGCAGCCGCTCGCACAGGCCGAGGACGCGCGCGAGCCCGATCCCCAGGACGCCGCGGGTCTCGTCGTCCTGCCGCAAACCGGGATCGGTCAACACGCGACGCCGGCTCACTCCGTGCTGATCCCAGAGCCGCATGCGCTCGCGATCAGCGGGGACGTACCCGGTTCCCATGAACGTCTTCGAGGTGTCGATCTCGAAGTTGCCGGCGATGCCGGTCAGGGAAATGGTGGGCGTGATGACGTTCAGCGCCGGCTGGATCTCGCGATCTTCCTGGATCAGGCGGATGACGTCCTCGTAATGGTCGATCCCGAACGCGCCAGGGTTTCCCGCGCCGTAGTCGAAGTATCCCTTCCTGAAGACCGTGAGGTGACCGACCTTCTGGACGGCGTTCGTCTCGAGGCCCGCCTTGATGAACGCGACGAACTCGCCGAAGAGTATCATCGCCGTGCCGCCCACCGCGATCGCGAGCAGCGTCATCAGCGAGCGGCGCCGATTCCTCAGGATGTTACGAAAGGCGATTCTGGTCAGCATCTGGCTTCCCCTCGATCCGATGCTCCGCGAGCAACCCATCGCGAATGATGAACGTTTCGTCCGCGTGCGACATCAGGTGGGGATCATGCGTGGCGAAGACAAAGCTCGCGCCGTGCTCCTCCCGGACCTTGCGCATCAACGCGACGATCTCCGACCCCGTGCGGCTGTCGAGGTTCGCCGTGGGTTCGTCGGCGAGCACGACCGACGGCTTCTTGATCAGAGCGCGAGCGATGGCCACGCGCTGCTTCTGCCCGCCGCTCAGCTGATTCGGTCGATGCTGGCCCTTGTCGGCAAGGCCGACCGACTCGAGCATGGCCATGGTCTGCTCTCGCCGATCCCGGGCCGCCACCCCGAGGAGCAGCAGCGGATACTCGACGTTCTCGTAGGCCGTGAGCACCGGGAAGAGGTTGAAGTTCTGGAAGATGAAGGCGATGTTCCGCGAGCGAAAGTCGGTCAGCGCGTTGTCCGTGAGGGCGGCGACATCCTCGCCGCATACCTGGAGGCGCCCGGACGTGGGCGTGTCGATGCAGCCGACCAGATTGAGCAAGGTGGTCTTCCCGCTGCCGGAAGGGCCAACGACCATCGCGAAGCGCGCCCTCGGTATGTCGAACGTCAGCCCGCCGAGCGCGGTGACGCGCAACCCGTCGTCAACGTAGACCTTGCCGACGTCTCGAAAGCTGACCACGGGCTCGGAAGCCCGCACGACAGCGACACGCCGGCGTGATGGCTCGGCCCGGCTCGAGGAGCCGACCTGCCCGTCTGGCTCGACGGCGACCTCTCGGGTTCTTTGCATGATGCTCATCCTTTCATCGTACAAAAAAAGATGCGCGCTTCGCGCGGAGCGGTTCGTCCGATCAGTTGTGGCGCGCGGACCTGGCCGCGGCGACGATGCGCTCGGCGAGCGCTGGGTCGTCTACCAGACGCGCCAGCACCACCGCCCCCACCATGGTCGAGGCAACGGCGAGCGCCTCGTCGCTCACGGTCTCGCGCTTTCGCCGGGGATGGAGCTTCGCTTCGAGGTGCCGAAACAGGCGCTTCGCCGCCTCGGCAAAGATGCGCCGCACCGGAGCCGACCAGCGCCGGCCCTCCGGACCCAGGGCGGCCAGGACGCAGCCGAACGCCGGGTGATCGACGTGCTCGGTGGAGAGGTAACTCCGCAGCACGTCATCGAGCGAATTTTCGGGCGCGAAGACTCGGGTTCCGCTCTCTGTTGCCGCGAACGCGACCGCCTCGGCCACGAGCTGATCCCGACTGCGAAAGTGCGCATAGAACGCGCCGTGCGTGAGCCCAGCCATCTTCATGAGCTTCGGGATGCTCACGGCATCCAGTCCGTCACGCCGGAGCGCATGGGACGCCTCTTCGACGATGCGAGCGCGAACACTCTCCTTGTGCCCCTCCGGATACCGCATAGAATTATGCTCATAATTCCATCCGAGGAGCAGCGTCAAGTGCACGCCCGTTAATGCCGGCTGCGCTTCGAGGACCGTGCGAAAAAGGGCTCGCGCCGGGGGCAATATTCCGTCGGGCTAGCGTCCTGGTCGGCGATGAGGGATTGGAGCGGACGGGAAAAACGCATCGCTGTCGACAATTGCCATTCCACAGGAAAAGAGGAGTGGTCAGTTTACATGACGCACATCATACTACGCCCTCCTGGGCTCGCTCGAGGGTCTCTACGCGACTGAACATGTCATTCGCGCCCGTCCAACTGCGTGCATGAAACATCTGCGGGGACCGGTCCAGCCAGGCCGATGCACGTCGCGTTGAGTTCGCCCGGCACGCGGCAGCACTCGTCGAGTCCCAGGCCCTCGCAAGCGTCTCCTCCGACGCAGACGAGCCCGGGGTCGCACTCGATGACGGGCGTATCCGGCCCCGGGTGGGAACGGCACGCTTCGCCCGAGCCGCCCGTTTCCCGGCAGCAGTTGTAGAGGCCGAGCGCCGTGATCGGCAAATTTGATGGTCGGGGTGTCTCGGCTCCTCCAGAGCGTCGAGCTGTGCCCGAGCGCCGTGTTGGGCCCTCGGAGCCGTGAAAGCCGCCTGCGATGCCCCGCGCACATCCATGGCTCGGGCTCCCGTCTTGCGGAGTGTCTCCACGCACGACAGGACATAGTCCACCTGCGCTTCGCTCATTGGCGCGCACCTCGATCCCGAGCCGACCGATGCGTGCGGCGAGCGTGTTCCGCGCTATGCCGAGCATCTTGGTACAGCTTGGGAAAGCCGGCGACCGTGATGCCCAGGTACGATTCCCCGAGCTCCCGAAAGGTCGGCGCGAGCTCCCGACCGCCGGTGCCAGTGATGCGCAGAGGGCTGAGGTAGTCGCCGACTCGCCGCACCCGGGTTGCACGTGTTGTCCGAGTTGCACTCTTCCCCCACGTCGCCCACGTGGACGCAGCAGTTGTCGAACGCGCAGGCGTCATTCCGGCCGTAGTTGCTGCACGACAGCGGGCTGTCACAGCTGCGATCTGCGTTACAGGCCTCGCCGAGCGCGCCCGTTTGCACACAACAGCCTGCTATTGCGCAGTATCCGAGCCCGTATTTGCATTGCAGGTCGGCGGAGCAATCCTCATCCTCGGGGCATGCTTCCCCTTCGCCGCCTGCGGGCACGCAGCAGCTGTCGAACGGACCACACACGTCGAGCGGGGCCTCCGGCGTCCCCGAACCGCCTGCGCCGCCGGAACCGCCGGAGCCGGGGGTCGAGCCACCCGAGCCGGCAGAGCCAACGGAGCCAGACCCCGCGGAACCCGGCATCCCTCCCTCCGAAAGAAGCTCGCGCTGCCAGACGCAGCGCAGCCCCGGGTCGCAGGTGCCATGGGCCACGATGTATCCGGGGGTCGGCTCCGTGTAGCTCCAACCGCGACAGCCCACGTTCAGCGTGCCGGGTTCGAAGCAAAGATCTTCCGCCGGACCCCCGTCGTCCGGGTTTGCCGGGAGGCAATCGAACTCGCAGGCCGTCTGCGGACAGGCGTCGCAGGCGTCTCCCCGCCCATCCGAGTCCGTGTCAGTCTGGTCATCGTTGATGAACGGGCACCGATCGTCCTCGTTGCTCACGCCGTCGCTGTCCTGGTCGATGACGCGGCCCAGTGTCGGGACGGGTTCGGTGGACCCGAGCTCGGTGTATCGCTCGGCGAGATTGGTGCTCACCTCCTGAGCGTCCACGTGTGCGAACGCCTCTTCCACGGCCTCCTTGCGTGACGAGTCGAGCTCACCGTCGCCGATATCCAGCGAGAAGCCGTTGAGCGCTTCCTGCAGGCCGCGTCGATCGAGCCTGTGCCGCTGTCGATCGCCAGCTGTATCATCGCCGCGCTGACGCCCAGCAAGAAGGCGTTGTCTGCGTTGTCTTCGCCCGCGAACTTCATGCTGGTGCCCGGCACGCTCGGCGTGTAGCCGTCTTCCGTGATGCCGAGCTCTCGCACCAGCTCCTGTTCGGCCTGGGTGACGGCGGCCGAAAACTCAACTCCATCATCGACCAGCGCCTTGATGCGCTCGGTCGTGAGGTGCGTGATCATGTTGACGTACACCTGCTGCACGCCGGTCCCCGTCGGAACGTGGAACGCTCGCAGCGTGATCGCGGACGTCGACAGGTCGCCGGTGACTTCGTTGTAGTAGAAGCCCTCGCCCTGCAGCGCCACGGGGCCCGTCGCGGTGTAGTTCAGGGTGAACTCGCCCTTGTCGTTGATGGTTTGGGTGCGTCGCCCGCGCCGCCTCCGTCAGTCCCGGCGCTACCCGCGCTGCTCGTGCCTCCGGCACCTGCGGAGCCTCCGAGGCTCGAGTCCGGTCCATCGTCAGACTCACTGCAGCCGAACACCAAAAGCAACGGTATCCAGCTAGACCTGCACAACGGCATCATGATCTTCAACATGGTCCCTCCCGGTTCATGTGACGCCGGGGCGCAGAACGGGTGCATCAGTGAAACACTGAATGCCTCGTGCGACAGCCGCGGATGCGTTAGCTCACGACATAACCGAGGCGGTGTCTCGTACCGGTGCGTGCTGCCGGGCTTCCACCCCGAGCGATCTCGGATTGAATTCACGTCGGTCGTGCCCCTTACATGGCCGTCTCGCATTGCCGTCGCGCGGCACGACGCCTTAACGGAAGCGTTCACGGGCGACTGACGAAGAGCGCACCTCGAGGTTACGAAGACGTCGTCAAACCGTGAAGGATGAGGGAAACGTTTTCACGCGGCGCGCGACCGGGTAATTTCCTCGCGATGGCTCACTCGCACCGGTCGCTCTCGCGACGCGCGCTGGCGTCGTTCCCAGTCTGCGCGTTCTCATTCATCGGCATCGCCTGCTCCGACGCAAACACCGGTTCGCAGAGTTCCGTTGGCGACCTCGGGCCTACGGCAGCCCCGACGAGCACCTCCGGCGCGGGAACCGACGCTCCAGGCTCGAGCGTCGGCGACAGGGGTGGTGCGGTCGCGACAGAGGTACCGGCAGGGACGAATTCGGGTGAGGGGAGCCCGGGGCCGCTCCCGTTGACCCCCGCCGGGTCGGAGCCCTCGGGGACGGGCACTCCGCCCGGAGAGCCCTCGGGAGAGACGGGCGACCTGCCTTCCGATGAGCCTCCGGTCAGCGCCGGCCCGCTTCCGCTCGTGTTCGACCGAGAGAATACCGGCGCAGACTGTCCGGCAGCACCGGCCCAGCCCGCATTCGACGCGCTCACGAGCACCGCGAACCTGCCCGATCCATTCCTGCTGTTCGACGGCACGCGCATGACCCGTCGCGAGCAATGGCGCTGCCGACGGAGCGAGATCGGTTCGTTGATCCAGTTCTGGGGATCGGGGCCCAAGGGCGCTCCGCCGAGCAGCGTCACTGCTACCTTGTCGGGCGACGCGCTCACGGTCGTGGTCAGCCAGAACGGCACCGCCATCACGCTCACCTCGACGATCAACAGGCCTGCCGGGCCTGG
>Ga0247763_1000723_pt1 | contig 19905 bp, 17 predicted proteins | sample UWRJL141409B4_FD_179926 | JGI IMG/M metagenome (GOLD analysis project Ga0247763, IMG submission 179926) | Plant litter microbial communities from Arlington Agricultural Research Station in Wisconsin, United States - UWRJ-L141-409B-4 | ecosystem: Environmental > Terrestrial > Plant litter >...
TAATCCCACCTAGAACTAGATCACCCCTTCGAGCCTATATTCTGCAACCTAAAACTCCCCGCCGCCGAAGTCGAGTCCTTGCCCTGCTGACCCTGACTCTGGTCCGGATCCTCCACCCACTTGACCCCCCTTCCGGAATCCCTCTGTCGTTCCAACCTCTGCTTCTTTTGCCTTTCTCGATAAAACAGGAGACCTAGCCCCGCGATTAACGCTACCCCAATAATGGACCCGATGGCAATTCCTGCAATGGCACCCTTGGATAACGTCACTGTCACTGTGGAAGAACCTGGCTTCGCCGTAGAAAGGGGTGGTCCGTCAGCGCCATGGCCAGGAACATTCGTCGGTGTTCCCGTAGTAGTAGGTTTAGGAATATCCACTGGGTCAGTGGCGTTAAAGCAAGGGATGTTGGCATTGTTAAAGCGCGAAGGATCGACGTAGATTATGTCCGCACAGGCATAAAAGACTTGGTTCTGGGGAGAGTCGAAATCTGCGGAGTACCGGATTTGAATGGTCGCGTTGGCGCCGGTGACGGTGCCGGGGGGAGGATCCGCTACGTTGTAGCACGTGTGGCCAGGGTCGACTTCTCGAATGGGTCCGGGGAAGAGGGGATAAGTGAAGTCAGATTGGGTTTGGGGGTCTGTTTAGTGGTACTCGGTTAGGCGATGGTGAATGGGAAGCGAGAGGGGAAGGAGGTAGAACTTGCCGTTCTTGAAAGAGACGGTCACTTCGGCGTTATAAGAGTCATCTTGAGCGGTAAGGGAGATTTTTCCACCAGCTATCGACGCTAGTGTTAGCGGCACGGGGGTGGAAGAACGGTGAAGCAAGCAGTGTGTACGCACTCAGCGGAAAGTCAGCTCGGGTTGTAACGCCGGCGACGGAGCCGCACGGCGCGGTATTATCGACGTTCGCGGCCCATGCTCGGTCAGGAGGGTACCAAAAAGCTGCCGGGCCTTGGTTTTCGGACGCAGCGAGTGCACCACCCGCCGCTGTGGCAGCAGCAACCAAGGCGAGTCGGAGAGGCGCCATGAGAACAGTGTTTTGTGATTTCTCCCGGATCAGATGCAGGTGAAAGCAGAGAGAGAAACTGGAGTTCAAATGGGACACGGTATTAGGGTAGGTAGGTAGGCGATTCAGCCCAGAGAGAGAGGGGCGGGGGACGGACACCGACGGCTAATAAAGTGACGAGGGACTGGGGTGGAGGGTATTAAAGGGCCACTTACATGGTAGAACTAGATGGGCGGGTGCCATACAGCGAATATTATCCCCCATGGATACATGCATCCCCGCAGATGATTGTGGGTGGTCTTGGACACCACCGTTCATGACTGATAATTCCGAACCGGCCGACATGGGTCGACGGCTTCCGACAAGTCACGGACGAGAACGAATGACACCTTCCTGCGCGTTGAACTTTCGGGTTCCATTGTCGCTGAAAGTGGAATGCCACAGAATCTTGGCAGATGACGGGCTGTCTGGCCGAGACGCGGTTGGTGTTCGGTGAAAGGGTCGAGGGCTGGGTTGCGTTGAAATGCTGGTCGAGATGTGCTCATGATCTGATAAATTGGCTTGGCGAAGTAGTTGAGTGGAGCATGCGCTGTTATCTGATCTTGATCTCGTCTCTGATTGGACGAGCTGGCGGGTTCGTCTCACCGCAGGTCCCCGGTTCGGGTGGAAGAGAGAAGGAGCGAGTGTGACTGATGGCAGTGAAAAATTGAACATGCAAGCCGACATCGCTCATTGACGCTGAATTCGTCCAGCCAAGTCGGCCACGCCCGGATTCAATCAAGAAACCCGACACCAGCCTCTGGAAATCCGGCTGCTCCCCGCTCGCCAACATGGCACATGCTCATCTATTTCTGCCTGTATAAGATCTTGGCTTTTGCGCCGGAACTGTCACGCCTGGGCCATTTTTCTTCCATTCAGAGCTCTTAATTTGCCAGCATTCCCCCTCCACCTGATTGTTGCTGTCGCGTTTCTAGTTGGAGGAAATCTTGGCATTCTTCCATAACATCTCATCAGCATGTATCTTCGGTTTTCACTCGTTTTTGTGGCCCTAGCGGCAGTGGCTGCTCAAGCTGCGCTTCCCCTCGAATCGCGGGATTATGTCGCCCTTCTTCAACGCCAGGAACCGGGCACCCCTCTGTTTGATTGCCACTCCAACTGCGGTACGTCGCAGCCATGTCTCATTTCCCTCCATCGAACACTGACACCTTCCCATTATAGGCAACGCTTTGGCTGGTGGCCGTGTTGAAGGACATTGCAGCAACGCAACTTGGACAGCATCTTATGAAGCTTGTCTGAAATGCGCCCTTCAGTTTGACATTTGGAAACACTACGGCAATGGCCTTACCAAGGCAGCATCGGCTTGTAGTCTGACCCCCACGCCGTCGCCAGCGTCTGGTTCAGCAACTGCAACTAGCGCTGTGTCCGGAACTGGCGCTGCGGCCCCTACTACCACGCCTCCGCCGACTGGAACTGCAGCGTCTGGCGGTCCTGCCTCAACAGTACGCCACCCTCTCAATATTACACCGTCCTTTGTCGCTAACCTTCTCCATTAGGGTGCCTCAACCGCCGGTGCTTCAGCACAGGGAACGGCCCTTCTGAACCTGGGGCCGATTTTTGCAGTGTTCCTTGGACTCCTTGCCGCTTTGTAGGAAATCAGATTACTTCACATACATCCATATACCATGCCCTACAAGGCCCACGATGCAGTAGTGTAATAGTTTGTCCTGCACCGTCCCAGCCCGGTATCCTAAAATGTAATTCGTCCAGGCCACCGTCGTGTATGCCGAAGCCAGTTACTGCGAAGGCTCACAAAGGCTTCATTCAAGAAGTACATGATAGATGCCGCATACATGACAGCGAGGGTTATCAACACAATAACCACTAGATGTCGGCACCAAACGGGCCAATTTAGGGACGGACAGACCCTAATGTTTGGATCGTTTCCGGTGCATGTGTATTGGAATCCAACCGCTAAGCTCCACATTGACGCAGTTACACTGTAGCTCGCTCATCGCAGGTGTAAGTGTATCTCTAACATTCCACTCTTCTGACTCTGAACTTGCATTGAACCGATAATCCCCACACTTGTATGCTCAATCCTACCCTGTCCTACCGATTTCAGAACGATGACTCTTGGTGTAATAGGTGAGTCAAGTCGCCTTTACCCGACGAATTACACGTGATATGCCTCATAACCTGAAACCGCCCTAAGGGTTAGTGAGTCAACATGGGAAGGTGGCGCAACGTCAATACCAGACAACTTCAAACATAAAGAGGGTAGAGAACCGCAATTGATCGAAAGAAGACAAGTCAACATTGTTTCGACTCCAAGCTTGAGCCCAGTCTCCAAAAATGAATCGACGAGACATTAAATCTTACGACCTCCGCGCGTCCGAGACGCTGACGGCTTCGGCAAGAAAGCTGCTGCGCGAATACAGCGGGATTGAAGACGACGAGGCCATGGACAAGCATGTTGAAGATATTGTATGTTTCCAGTCCAGAAACAACCTTTGCCGGTTTTTTTTTCGTGTTTGCTGATATTTCTTTCTGTTGTCGTTTAGCGTGTCAAAGCCTTTGCAGTGGTAAGTATTCGTAAATCACTCCCAATCCCATCCTTTTTATCTCGTACCAAAGTTGAAAGCTAACCAATGAAAATAAAAAGGCCCCCTATCCCTGCGTGGGCATGTTCCAATTCCTCGACCTCAGTCTGGTCAAAATGCCCATCTACCCAGAAGTGCTCTCGCGCGTTCAGAACGGCGCCAAATTCCTCGACCTGGGCTGCTGTCTCGGCCAGGAAATCCGCCAGCTTGTCCTCGATGGGGCGCCGTCGGCCAACACGTACGGATCGGATTTATACCCGGGGTTTTTCACCGTCGGCTATGACCTCTTCTCCGATAATAGCGATACCCTGCACACTACTTTCATCGCTGCGGATATTTTTGACGAATCTTCCGAGCTTGTGAGAACTCTGGCAGGGAAGATGGACATTATTTACACGGGGGCCTTTTTCCATCTCTTCAACCTGGGTGAACAGGAAAAGGTAGCGGAGCGAGTCATCCAGCTTTTAACTTTGGAGAAAGGGACCATGGTCATTGGAAGACAAACCGGCAGTGATGAACCAGGAGAGTTTTTCCGTGCAGGAGATAAGGAGAAAAATGGGAGGTCACATTATCGACATAGTCCGCAGACTTGGACGGACCTTTGGGATCGGGTAGGACAGAAAACGGGGACAAAATGGGAGGTTCAAGCGGATTTGGGTGGGGCGGAATATACGCTGGCAAAACCGGAAGGGAAAAAGGCGGAGGAGATTGAGAGGAAGATGAGCAGTGAAGGGCTGCGGTTTGTGGTGAGGCGGGTGTAATGTTCTCTCTGTATCTGTTTAGGTACCTAGTGGAGGGAGAAGAGGAGGGACTTCATGTTCAATCTGTCCGGCAAACCCGATTCGTGTTCTCCGTCATCATTAATGCTAGATCAAGCCAGATGCGATCATACGATCACGTCTACTACGCCCAATGCGCCACCTTGTCAGAATTCCGGTTGACGAGCCGGATCCCAGAGCACGCCCAAACTTTATCTCCCCGTTCCGGCCGAGATTCCCCACCCCATGGCCGGTGGCTGAACCGATGACGAGTGCATATATATTTCTCGTCCAGGTGATCTTTGCCCCTAAAATTTGCTTCCAAAGTTTGACTTTTGCGTTATATATTACAGTGTCCTGAGATAATTCTTTCTCTCTCCTCAATTCTCACCTCCATTTCTCGGTTTGGTTCGTGCATTCAAGTCTACCGACACAATGACCAAGATCAACATGGAATTCCAGGCTCGGCCCAAGAATGAGCAGCCCAAGACAGAGCCCAACGCAGAGTCCAAGACAGAGTCCAAGCAAGAGCCCAAGAAAGAGCAACCGGCTCAAAACCTGATGAGCTGTCCGCGGTATATCGCCGAGTTGAATGCCAGATATTACCGAGACAAGCCCAAGCCAGCAGAGAGAGGGCCGATAGATATTGGTCGGGAATGGTGGGCTCCGATTTTTGAGGAGGAAAAAGCTTTGGAAGGGACACCCTCGAAGTTGACTCCGGCTTTGAAGTTGACTTCGTCCCTGAAGTTGACCTCCACCTCGCCTTCGACCTCAACCTCGAACTCGACCCCGACATCCACCCCGATCTCGACCTCAATTTCGACCCCAGCTTCGACATCCACCCCGATTTTGACTCCGACCTCGACTCCGACCTCATTGCCGGGACAACACCAGTCACAGCCCGGACGGAGAGCCGAGATTCCCCTTCCTAAAGAATCCTCCTCCCAGTCCCAGTCCCAGTCCCAGTTCCAGACTACATACACATCCCCAACCCAGCCGCAGACCCAGTCTCACACCGCCCCAGGACCATCTCCCGCCCAGAGACGTGTGTCATTCTCCACGCCCACTTGGAACATTCACGTCACCGCCCCAAAGGACTATCCTGGTGCTCTTTCGGTTGTGGTCGAGCCTGAACAGGTGGATATCACCATTGGGGGGTTGTCGTCGTCGTCGTCATCTTCGGGAATAACGAGAACTACACACTATCCCCAGATGTGAAGATGAACATGAACCAGAATCAGGGTAACCAAGGTAAAGTGCCTAGGTACCTATTCCCTGCAGCCAAGATGGATCGCTGTGTGAACTAACAAAGAAGACTCCATCAAGCCTAGGGCAAAGAACGTAAAGAAGACGAAGAGCGAGAAGACGAAGAAAGCGAAGAACGAGAAGAATGAGAAGCTGAAGAACGAGAAGAAGGCGAAGAAGACGAATACCGCTGCCGCCGTGCCAATGCTGTCCTCACCAAAAAAGAAAAACCCCAAAACCAAGGACAGCATGGATGCTATGCTAGGTCAAGATCGTTCTGCCGGCACAAGTACAAGTACAAGTACATCTACATCTGCAGACACCTGTGACGGCCAACTCAAACCTGAGCCAGATGCCGAGATTGCCTTGTTTGTCGCCATGTCCGGCTTCCTCGTCCTAGTCTTCTTTTTCCTCTTCCTCATATTCCGTCTCCTCCAGTTTCTATATCGAATTCTTGTTTAGGGGGATCTATCTTGAGTTATGTCCTAGCGGTAGTATGGACTATGGCATGGGGGGATACGGACATGGAAATGGACATGGATAGGTACCTACATAGGTATCAAATCATTTCCATATTGTATATGTGTATGTCTGTATGTGTATGTGTGTGTGTGTGTGTGTGTGTGGCCTTTTGAGGTGTGGGACGCACAGTTCTGGGTGAGGCTGAGAGGAGTCAATGGTAGCGGCAGCAAAGGAGAGAGAAAAAAAAAAAAAAAGAGCAAAAAATGGAGGAGGAGGAGATGCAGTAGGGGGAGCACATACCAGACAGAGGTTTAATCTGACAGTGATAAAACGAAGTTCTGGTCTAAAGGTTATAAAGGTGAATGAAAGGGGTTGTATGATATGATAGGGCGTCCCTTTGGAACATGACTTTTTTTTCCCTCGTTGCATCAGTCAGTTCTCCTCTACTTTGCACAGTATAGTATAACCTTGAGAACGAATCTCGTATCGTCAGGTCAGAGCAGCGCATCGTCAAGTCTGATTTGTCCGCAGCAAATTGCCCATCCCTACCCCTTTGGTACATCCGACTTCAAGTACCCCACCCCACTTCAGCTTTGCGGACTCGATTGTGGCTGTCCGGATTCGACTCTCCGCATGACATGTGGGCGAGAAACGCTTCACCGGTTCGTTAGCTATTACGTAAAGCGGTCATCGATAAGGTCTCTACCAATGAGGCGTACCGCCACCCACGCGTTTCTCATTTCATAGGTAGACATCAATGCCTGAAGATGCATCTACAGGGTGCGTGGATTTTACAAGTTCTAGGCCTTAGATGTATGCATTTATTCCCCATTTTCTTGGCTCTCATAGTTTTCCCCGCCGGTTTCCCCTCGTCAACCTTCATCTTCTCCAAGTTAAAAAAGACAACCAAACTAACTCTAATTCAACCATGGCATTTCTCACCGAATTACTCGCTCACACCCCCAGCCCTTTCGTTATTGTCCCCCTTTTCGTTTCCTACTATGTCATCTCCTCCATCGCAGCATGGTGGCGTCTCCGCGCGTTTCCCGGCCCGCCCACTGCATCTTTTTCCTATCTCTGGATGTACCGCTGTCTCAACAGTGGTGAACAACAAACCCGCTTACTCGACGCCGGAAAGAAATACGGCACGACAATCCGCGCAGGACCCAACGACCTGCTTACCGCCGACCCGGACGTTCTCCGCCGCATGGGCTCTGCTCGGCTATCCTACGGACGATCTAGTTTCTATTCGGTAAATCGTATTAATCCCCCAGAGAATAACATGTTTAGCCTTTTGGACATCGCCGAACATGATAAGCTAAAAGCGAAAACCGCTCCGGGGTATAGCGGGAAAGATGTCCCCGGGCTAGAAGGGGATGTTGACTCGGTCATTGCCGAGTTGGTGGATAAGATTCGGGAGAAATATGCTGTCGACTCTGACTCCGTCGACTCTGACTACTCTACCAAGGTTGAGAAGAAGAAGAAATCAAGGCCGCTGCTCGACTTTGCCGTCATGACGCAATACTTCACCCTCGACGCCATCAGCCAAGTTGCCTGGGGCGAGAGGCTGGGTTTCCTCCGCACCGAGTCCGACTCGTACGGCCACTTGGAGATGCTGCACGAACTGATGACGACGTTGAATGTGGCTTCGGCGATTCCGTACCTGGCGTTTATTGCGTCGCTGCGGTGGGTGCAGACCATGCTGGCGCCGCGGGGGGACAAGGCGAGGGGGATTTATAAGATTTTGCCGTGTGTTCTTCTCTTCTTATCATTCTCACCAGTGTCTTTTTTGTCTGTCGTGACTTCAATTCTGGGCGACTATACCTCCTATTAACCCGTGAATCCAATTAGAATCACCCGAGCCATTGTCGCCAAACGCTTCGCCCCTAACGCTCAACCCCAACCCGACATGCTGGTCAGTCTCCTTTCCCCAGATCTCCACATGCATACATTCATTCTAACAGTAAGAAAGGGCTCATTTGTCCGCCACGGTCTCACACTTTCCCAATGTCACACGGAAGCGACCTTTCAAATCCTCGCCGGCTCCGACACCACCGCTACTGCTATCCGGGCTACCTTTCTCCATATAATCACCGCCCCCGTCATCTACCAGACCCTCCGACAAGAAATCGACAATGCAATCTCCCAAGGGCAGATTTCCTCTCCCATAATAACCTACTCCGAAGCCACCCGCCTTCCGTACTTGCAAGCTGTAATCTACGAAGGGCTACGGATCTGGCCGCCGTTTAACGGGCTGCCTTTTAAGCTCGTTCCGAAAGGTGGTGATTATATCGCAGGCAAATTCGTCCCCGAGGGAACGAGAATCGCGCCGAATACGCCCGTGGTAAATACCCTGGGAGATATCTTTGGCGATCATTATGATGTGCATGAATTCCGTCCGGAGAGGTGGCTTGATGCAGATGCAGAAAAGGTAGCAGAGATGAAAAGAGTGGCGGAATTGGTTTTTGGCTACGGCCGCTGGATGTGTGCGGGTAAACATTTGGCGTTTATGGAGTTGAACAAGGTGTTTGTTGATTTTATTTTTCCTCTCTCTCTCTCTCTCTCTCTCTCTCTCTCTCTCTCTCTCTCTCTCTATAACCTGGACCACATAGGAGAAAAAGGTTTGCTAACCCAGATATAGCTGTTGAGGAGATTCGACTTTCAGATTGCTAACCCGACAAAACCGTGGGACGGGGTCAACTATACGCTCTGGCTGCAGTGGAACATGTGGGTGAGGGTTACAGTGAGGAAGAATATACCTGGCAGTTCATAACCTACTCTCTCTCAAGTTTGAGAGGAAGGATTTTTAAGATTGACCCCAGCAAGTTGAGAAAGAGTGTGGATTCACAAGTCTTTGCATACTTTCTACCTGTGCTGTGAGCATAATGCAATCTTAATGCCATCTCAGCCCGTGTTTCCACGCCTAATTACCTTACCTTAGGTATACATACATACATGTAAGGACATATAAAAAATCTCATTAAACAGACCAAAATATCTTTGCAGACCACTCTGTAGGTAGGTAATTAAGCCACTTAAAGCCCAAGCCAAAATCGCACCAAAATATTTCCTCAGACTAATCGAGTGGTTTTAGACCTGCTCCTTCGCAAACAGCACAACCTTGGGCCGCACCACCATCGGCACCGCCAGCACAAACAGCGTCGAGAACCCGAATGCCATCCACTGCAGAACCTGCAACGTCCGGCCCGCATGCATGAGAATCGCACTCGACAATGTCGCGCGCGACGCAAACTGTAGCGCATCGGCCGTTTCCGTCGTCGCCATCGCTGCAGCAAACACGAGGCCCACGCTCAAGTATAGCGACCCGTAGGTTACCCGACGGAGAATGGCGCCGCGTTTCCGAGGAGGGATGACGTCGAGACCATGTTTGGCGATATCCCGCTTGTACAGAAAGAGAGCGGCGGTTCCGGCGATAAAGAGAAATGCGGAACCGGCGAGGATGGAGATGAAGATCTGGCCTTGCAGAGACAAGGCCGTGGCGACGAGGTCTTGGATCTCGGCCGGGGAAATGGCAGACGAAGCCAAGGTTCCGTTAGACTTGGTGCCGTTGCCGTTGTTGGTTCCGGTAAAAGTGGGAAAGAGGTTGGTGGTTACAGCACCGGCATCGCCGCCCGCCGAAGACATGCATCGTGTGGTGACGCCGTCTTTTCCACAAATGCCAAAGTAGCCAATGCGCACTTCAATGCCGGTGGGGGTGCTGAGATTACGCCCCGGTTCGAGGGAGACAATGTAGATGCTCGGAATGGCGGGGGACGTTGAAGCGCAACCCGAGAGAGCGAGAGCTGTGACATATATATGTTAGCAGATGATTCTAGAAGCAGAAAAAAAAGCCATACCTTGGAAGAGGATAATCGGAACGATCAAGACGAGCGGAATCATCCTTATTGTGTTGACGGTCTTCGATGCTGCAAACTGTTAGCCAACGTGTTCTGTTCTGAGGGAAGAAAGGGAGTAAAACATACGGTTACGAGCCATCTTGAAGAGCTTGAGTAGGAAAAGCATGATGGGCAACGAGAATTGCGGGAGAAGGAAAAAATGCTAGAAAATCCAACAAGTAGGAAAAAGTCGGGCACGACCAGCTATTAATGATGGGGTTGAACCTGCAACCAATTCACTGTGTAGGTAGTGAGGCAGAAGAGTGTGAAAACCACCAACGCCTTGACAAACACAAGGAGACAAGGAGATAAAGAAAGAAAAAAGTGAAAGAAAAAGAAAATCGACACACAAAAAACTTTGTTAGGAAGAGAACAATGCCCACGCAACACAATAGAACTAAGGAAGAGCAGCCATTGTGCTATATGTATGAATATTCAAGCCGGTCAGTCAGGGTCCTCAACCATTTTGGTCTTTGGTGAGGACCCTTGGCAAAACGAAGCGATTTGCTGCCGTGCGCTGAATCGTGGTTTGGGCAGGCGCCCGCATTCAGCAGTGGGGCCGAACGGTTGTCTTTTTTAGCGGCCGCAGGGATGCGGTGCCACCAATAAGCGCGCTACACCACACAGTGAATCTCGTCTGTACGAAGTAGATGATTGATCATTCACATTAGCAAACAAAGGAAAATCTTGATATTGACAGAGTGAGTCTCTACCGCGTGTTTTTTTTTTCTGTCATGTCGAGCCCCAGTGCCTTACATTCGCAGTGGAACTCCAAATCCATTTCCTCTGTTAGGTCGTCAGCTCAGTATCTACTTGCCCTGGCTTCATGATCTATGCACACACTGTGACTTGATCCAATGCCCGATCCGATGACCGCTAGACGCGTCGCAAACAGCACAAGCCCGATAAAAGACCCGATTCGACGCAACAAGCGACACCGAGTCGAAACCCCGCCAGGCGCTTAGAGTTAGTTTGCTAGGTGAAGAAATTGGCCATCTCTCTCATCCTGAGACAAGGCCCAGTCATGTCTTTGTCGCGAAAGCGCCAAGGCGCTAGGTATTTTTGGAGCAACTCGCTAACGAGGGGATGCCATTGTCCAATCAGCGACGGCAAAGCCCTTTTTTGACGTTTCTGCGTCTTGTCTGCTGCGGGGGATCGCTACCCGTAAATTGGCCCCGTCCCTTTACAGCTTCTTGCCGTTTCGGATGAATTCCGAAGTCGTGGAGCAAAAAACATCGTCGAGCCCCAGTTCGGCATTTACCCATTCATCATGGTGAATATTCTATATTCTATATTTCCGCCAAGTATGTGGGTGACGCAGCTTGTACCGGGAGGATAGAAATTGAGCAAAATGGACATTTAACCTGGGTTTCCCCTCGCGGGACTGGCTGGGACAAACTTGGGCCTTCCTCGTCTTGGTTTCCCCTGTCTTGATTGTTCATCCCGGGATCAAATACATCAAGATGCAGCTCAAAACTATTGTCACAGGAATCGCTTTTGCGGGCCTCGGCTCCGCGCAGACTCCCCCGGGATTCACCCCCGCGGTGACAGCTCGACTTGATCTCGTCTTCGGCACCAAGGTGATTACCGTGCCTGGCACGGAGCTGACCCGGGCGGGTAGGTCGACCCTTCCTCCCTCTCTCATAAAAGGGATCTAGACCAGTTAACGGAAAGACAGAAACTGCCCGCCAACCCGTCATCGGCACTAGCGATGCCGCTCTCAACGGAACCTATCTCTGGATGATGATTGACCAAGATGTTCCCGCCAACTTCCAGAACCCCAGCGCTGGCGGCCGTCGCACCAACCTACACGCTATGATTTCGGGCTTCAAATCCAGTGGTCAAACCGCCAACGGCGTCTTCACTTTGACCACGACCGCCACGGGCCCCATCGCTTATACCGGCCCGGCTCCCCCGGCCGAGCGACCGCCGTATGCGCATCGCTACGTCAGCTTGTTGTACGAGACGACAGCTACGTTTTCCGTCACGAGGCAGCAGGTCGGACAGACATTTGGGTTTGACCTGGCGGCGTTTGTCAAGACGACGGGGCTGGGCGCGCCGATACGGGGGAATTACTTTAATGTTACGGGGCAGTAGTCTCAGCTTTGTGCGGTCGGTCATTGAGTACATGTACGGTTACAGTGCAGTATACAGGAATTAAGTGTTTTGCAAACTTTCAATGTGTCGCACATGGTGGACTCCTGATCGAAATCATATCATATTGAATGAGGATACCGAGGCCGTTTTGGTAATGCAGAGAGAGTTTGGACCAGACTATTAAAGGGGCAATTCAGAGACGAGTGAGGCAGCAGCTGGATTGTGCTGAATCCTTGGTCTGTTTCCCACGAACCACGATAGGTACCACCTGGCTGGGACAGCCCCCACGTTGTGCTTTACCTTGTTTGCCTGTTTGCCTTGGTGTCTGTTCGTGCGGGGTTGGCGTCTCATGCAGTTGGTTCCCTCCCCCAGGCCTCAATGAGCATTGATCACACCGACACGAGCACATAACTCAAACTCTACCACGCTTTTAACACGCCCTAATCCCTCTATTTACTCACATCCTCCTCTCATACACCATGGCGCCCAAACTCACTCAGTTCCGTGACATGATGTCCATTTCAGAGGCCTTCAAGCCGGGCACGTTGGTGCCAGACCCCGAGAGGTTTCTTTACACCAGTTTCTCCTTCGTCGAGAAGGACAACACCGTCTATTTTGGCCAGCTGTACAAACGCAAGCTCCAAATCTCGTTGGATGAGTTTTCCCAAGGACTCGTGCGCGTTCCGGATGGCGATATCTATCCTCTATTTCCTACAGAGAGTAATCTCACTGTTGCGGCTCTTTCGGGAGTACCCCCAGACGGAGATGGAGACGGAGAAGGGGTCCTTTCCTGGGAACTTGTATCTTAAGCGCCCCCGTATCATTCGGTACGAGGAATACCGCGACGACGAATGCCTCGAAATAATCCCGGCTCTACTCCTTGAGGAAGCGTACATTCTTGAGAAACTCTCCAAGCTCGCACCCCAGCAACAGCACCCGAATATCATTCACTACCACGGCTGTCTCGTACAAAGAGGTTTCATCACGGGACTGGTTCTCGTCGCTGACCTTGAAGCCTATGTCGTTGATGAAATGGGTCCACCGCTCGACAAGGTTCCGTTCATGGAGGGATTAAAATCCGCGATTAAGCATCTCCATTCCCTCGGCCTGGCGCATAACGATCTCAACCCGCGCAATGGCCTAGTTAGTGCCGAGGGCATGCCGGTTTTGACGGATTTCGACTCGTGTATTCCGTTTGGGGAGAAGCTCAAGTATTCTCGCGGAACGCCGGGGTGGATAGACCCGGGTGAAGACTACAAAACATCCGAGGCGCGTCATGATATCTATGGGTTGGAAAAGATCCGGGCGTGGTTGGACATGGATGAGCAGACGAAGATGACGACGGCTAGCTAGCTGTAACTGCCGAGCTACCTACCTACCTCTCCAAGTAGCTGTCGGCGTGACTGAATAAAGGCAATTTTGGCGACCAATATTGAATACCTTACCTTTAGCTACATGTACAGCGTTGGTTCCGAGGGAGTTTATCATCAAGGTAGACAATGATTCCATCATATATCAAATTTCATGTTCTGTCTGAAAGAGCTTAGAAACATGATTAATAACCAAGGTAGATATCCCTAGGTAGGCAAGGTAGCTAGGTCTAAGTCAATGCCTAGGTAGGTATGTTGGAAGAGAGCAATGACACTGGGTCAGTCGGTTACTTAGTCACGTGGCACATGTTCCAAAAAAGGAAATTTAACTCCGCCCACTTATAAAACCCTAACCCCCATATTCTTTCGCCATGAATCCTAAATCGGAAGTTTAAATCCGTGAAAAGAAGAAAGAAGTAGAGAAACAAAAAACACGGGAGAGCATACATGTAGCGATATGCACGACATCAACATTGGCATGGAAGGAAGGAAGGCAGTGCAATACATAGTGCAATGTGACATTCCGGTCTGGTCAATCATTGATCGACCAGTTGAATGCAGCCAGCTCGGTCCAGTGTCCAGTGTCGGTCGGGTTCCTCCGGGACTAGAGAGCTCGGCTGTGCTGAGCTGCATACATACATGTATGTACGGACATGCCCTTCAGTTTTAGTGGAGGGTTGTGGCCAAGTTCAAGTTGTGGCTGCACTGCATTGCATCGGCTCGTGTGGGTACTTGGGAAGGTAGGAAGGTAGGTGGCCCGGCTCCAGTCAGGTACATGGACCGACTGTAGTGGGGTGGCCGCTTCCTTCAGTGCTAACCCTGTCTCTTTTTTTTTTTGTACCTGCCAGATCTAGGGAATGGAATCTTCCATCCAAGCTCCACTCGTCGGCTCAACCAGTCCAGCTTATTTTACTATGAGATAGAACTAGGTATAGACATGGATTCCGGGTACCTACCTGAAGAAAAAAAATTGGCTTGATCGCCAATTTCCCCTAGATTTGTTTGGGTGTTAAAGTACAATCCAACCCCCCCTAAAGGATTGTTAGCGTGGTAGAACTACTTAGTGGGAGTTTGTGGCAATACACGAATAGCTAAGAAGTTAAGGTAGCTCTTTTGCGAGTAGTGAAGCTAGAATATTTCTAGTCAGGCTTTAATTCTAACATATTAGGACTTGAAATTTTACTCCCTTAGGGCCTCGAGTTTCCATCATAAGCCCTCGAAAAATGAAAAGAATACTAGAGGGATTTTGGCTCAGAAACTGCAGCCAAACAATTCCGTCAAGTGCATCGAGCGAACAATCACAGAGGTTGGATTGTAGGTAGGTATTCTCATAAGTGGCAGGGATTCCACACTGCAAACAAGACCTTAACATGTGGATTCTAACGGCCACACTCTCGGCTATAAGGAGCGATGGTGACAGAGACACAGACCTTGTGCAAGGTTTCCAAGACCTCGGTTCTAGCTGAAAGCCGAGGTCTCACGAGCTAGAATCGAAGGGGCTATATATAAGCTGACTACTGGTCTCTACTCCTCCCTCTCTTTCCATAGCAACACACCCGATGGAGAGGGACGCAGGCTTATACGTCCCTTCTTCCCGTCTACGTGGAAATACGTCCTATCTATCGACATCCCAGTGAGCCTTCTTTCAAAGTGTCTGCAGGCGTAATATTTAGGTATGAAAGAGTTAGATCTGACTAGAAGTGGAATCAGATGACATAAAAACTTTTCCTTGTCAATACCAAGTAACTGGAGTAACACCTAAAGACCAACTTGCAGGTGTAAGGAATCATCGGAACATCAAGCCCCAAGAAGAAATCCAAAACCCCTTCTGCCAAATGGCTAATATCGTACAGAGTGGAGTCGTCATCGCAGACGAAAGATCATTCTACTCCCAAAGCGATCCCAGCAGAGGCCCACCCGATGCTGAAGCACCTGAGGCCCCAAACATGTCATCATCAACAGGAAAAGTAAAGTTCGGAAGCATTGACGGGAATGAATTGTCAGGGTTGAAATCAAAGTTGAAAAGATCAGGCCCAAAGAGCGGTCCGTCTAATTCGTACGATGGCAAGTCTCCTACCACAGGACCGCTCACTTTCCATGTCGGCAGTGACGTATCCATAGCAACTGGAGAAGCGCTGAAATCGGTGGGCGTAGGTGTAAGCAATGGTTGGCGCCGCTGAAGAGAAAACTTCATGTCGTCAACCACCTTCTCGGCTGCCATAACTGCCTCTCTAAATAGTGTCTGCTCCACACTCACTGGGTGGTAGTCTGCCGAGTCGAGATTCTCTGATGTTTTCAGCGCAACTGCCAAAATCAGGTTCACTTTCGCTGCCACCGGGCCAAGGTAGAACCGAGTATGCCACAGCCGAGAGAGAAATGAGAGCGATTCGATGAGCAGTCGTTGAAAAACACACAGAGTCTGTTGGGGATTTGAGTCAGAGAGGAAAGAGCCGTGGTCGAGCCTCCGAAGCCTGCCAACGAGCCAGCAAGCAGTGAGAGCAGCTCGATTCACGTCAGCCCAGAGCAGGTGGCAGGCCATCTCACGCAGTTGCTGTCTGGTTTGGCAGAAATTCTGGAACTGATGCATGACAGATGTCGCATGATCCCAGGTTTCCATCAGTTGGCTCCTATCGGATGGCTCTGTTGGCTTTCCAAGCGTGTGACCCAGTGTGATGATGGCCAAAAAGCTCTGCATTGTGATGGCGAGAACTGACTGCTGCAGTTCAACGACGGGATCGCATGTCTCGGCCCGCAGCCGAAGAGCGGCAGGTAACTCGGTCGTGAGGGCTCCAAACGAAGCTCGGAGCTTACTTTGCAGCAAGTTGATATCCGGTGGGTTTGGTGAATGGAGGCTTTGGTAGACTGGCACTATTGTGTTGGCAAGTCTGGCTGCTGCCACAGCGAACACGGCATCTGAGACGTCTCGTTCTTCATCTTGGTTGGTGGATGCGTTGTGCAGCATCGCGGGACGGAGATGACGGAGACTTGTCGGCGCGGGCAGGGGGCAGTCGCTCTCATCCAACCGAATGTTCAGCTGTGAGCCACTCCGGATGCTGTACTCGAGGCTCAGACGGACAAAGCAAGCCCAAAGTCTTCTCCGAACTTCAGCGTAATAAGGTGTGACCTCGGGGAACAGAGCGGGATCGCGGTGCAGACCCATGTTGGAAAGAATTTGACTTGTGAGCCCTTGTAATGCCATCAGATCAAAGATCTTGTCGGTGTCAGAGCCCGAGATGGTCTTGAGAACCATTAACAAGATCAAGTTCTGCACGGCACCAATGCAGGGCTTCTGAAAGCGGAGCGATGTGTGGATGCACGTTTCCACCTGTGTTGCAAGGGCTCGCCCCCGAGCGCGTTCCACCTCGCTGTCCTGCATCCCAATGGCTGTGACCAATAGCAACCTTGCAATGTGAACGGGACTGTTGAGAGAGCCCTCGTAGATCCGATCCATGTCTGACGCTAGCGCAACAGGGTCGATGACGCTGTAGATGCGGTTGTAGGTGCGACAGAACTGGCTGGCCCATGCTTCGCAGGAATCTCGGTCAGGAAGGAGCAGGCGCAGAGTGCTTCCATCGGTCAGCTGTGATGTGGGAAGACCAGAGTGCATGGATTCTTGAGTTTGGAGGAGGGCTTTCAGCTCGTCAAAAGCCGTTCGTGCAGACTGGAAGCCCGAGGATCGGTCCAAAAGGGCCCCAATAACGAACATTTCGCGGCACGGAGCCATCCAGTGGCTTAGTCCAATGAGGCGAGTCTTGAGTCCTGAGGCCTGGAAGGCAGTCAGTCTGGGAGAGGCGATGCTCCGAGGGGTCTCGCAGCAACTGTGGGGTGATTCGGGGGAGAGTTGGCCGCCAAATGCAGGTGAGTGAGCCGGGGGGCTGTGGGTCTGGGATTCCGTCTTAGTCCGGGTTGGGCACGGGCTTGTTGAGGTCCGAGCCGGAGTCGGAGCCGGGGTCACAGATGGAGATCTCTTCAACGGCCTTGGGCGAGGGTGCAGCCTGGCATTCTTTTCCAAAGGTGTGCCGTACGAACATTCTGAAGGATCGCGATCTTGGCACTGTTTGCAGGGCTGCTCGCGGTCGCAACGCGTTTTGCGAACGCGACAGGGATAGCACGAAACGGCCTCCCGGACGCGGGGACGCTTGCGGCCCGCTTTGAGATTCGTCTCAAAGTTGTCGGCGCTGAGATGCGAAAAGGTGAGCGCCATCATGATTGTGTTGGGGAAGGGGCAGCTGCGTGGAGTGGCGTGTTTGTGTGTGTGGGAAGCTGCGACCAGCGAAGACCACAGATCGCAGGCAAGAACATCTCAGAGCCTGAAAGCGAGCGAAAAGCCTTATGTGTATGTGGCGACAAGGAGTCCATGTGCGACCACGTCAATGGAGTACCCGAGCTTCGGCAGGCGGGTCGATGCAGCAAGCCTGGACGGAAAGGCGGGGCAAATGGCCAGACCGAAAAGACATTGCATTCATCCCGATGCTGCGCCTTCAATTCTCCGAGCAAGACGTGGAGGAGCATGGACGCTCCTGCCTCCTGGGTCCATCCCCTCCATCCCCTCCATCCCCCTGTGGAGAATGGTCTGATAAGGAGAGCAGTCTTGGCAGCCTGGTTGGCCAAACCTTATTCGCACCCCATTTCACGCCCCTCCAACGGCTTCAGCTGAGGTTGACTCTAGGCCTCAGAGGGGGGAGCATCGATCAACCTTTTTTTCCCTCGCAGTCTGACATCTTCGTTCGACGGCGACAATCCGCGACAATCGATCTGCGCTTGCATCGCTTCTTCTCAAGCTCGGCAGCAGTTGTCTTGGCACCCGTTTTGTGGCTGTACAAGACAGCAACGCAGCGGTCGGCGGTCAGAGCACTGCACTGCCCCCGGCAATCAATTTTCTGGTTTTCGCGATCAGTCACCCCGCACCCGCCCCAACCCAACGCCAGCGTCCCCACCATGCATCCGACGTGCATCGGCGACATCGAAGTTGCGGTGTAGTTCTAACAGACCTGTTCAATGCCCATAGCCCTAGCTCTCATCGGCCCCGCGGCTTTAATGGCCGGGTGGCGTCCCTCTCCTAGGAAAACAGGGCCGAACGGAACCAGATCCGTCACATGCGGGCTCGTGTTTTACCCACTAACAGCTACGCAGGACATGCGTAGATGTGGCTCAACTGTGGTTATAGGAAACAATTACCTGAAGCGGCGCTACATTGCGAACTCGATATCGACAGGTACAATTACGACAATGGATGCCACGAGAAACCTCTATGACGGCAAGTAGTCGCAGGGTTCAATATTTCATTTCACGGTTACCTGGAGAGCCAAAGCACGCGCGTTCGAGGTAAATCATCTAAGCACTCCCTTTCCTTGCGAGCCGCAAACATGACGTCGACGATGGTGATGATCATCCCGTACCTGGCCGTAGCTACGCGTCTGTCGCTTCTCTCGCTTATGCTTACGATAGCCTCCGATTCAGCTGGCCGCGATTCAAGCCGTGTCTGAGATTGGCTCAAATTCAAACCGATGAATCGCAGCCAGGCAGGTTTTATGGTCCCACTGCAGATTGCTGAACGATGGGACAGGACCATTCTGTGGCTTGATTAACATCCCAAATCCCAAGTTCGCCACTCACTTCGACACGGGGTCATTCTGCCTTCTGGCAACCCAAAGGGCTGGTTTCTGGGACCCATCCCGCCGGTTCGGTGCACTGTCACAACCATCAATGCGGCGCAGACTTTTGCCCGGATATGGGATGATTAGTAACTGCCGGCAAATGGTGAGGGGTTACCCGAGTATCGTCGACACTTGAAGTCGACGTAGACTAATACACTGGCTGTGTGAATCAACCATGTTGCGATAGCCATTCCTGGTACAGTCCTTTTTCAAGCCGGGAGTCGCGATCCCAACCCCGTTTCATACAGCCATCTTTACCACGACAATATTTGGTTCCGACCAAACCTTTAAACAAGTCACCACAACCGCCATGGTCACCGCATAGACTGCATTGACTGCATTGGAACCACGGGAGGAGCCGCTCTTCCAAGATAGGGCCGTCGTTACAACTTCGCCGCGAGTCACGACGGCAATATTACCTCGATCACGCACAGTTCACAAGGCTTGCTAGGTACTGACAGTCAACCAACAGCTTGGTGTTCCGGAGACCGGAGCGAGAATACCAACAGACCCCTGGCTAACTGACCCATCAACACGAGCCAATGTGAAACCGGGCTTCATCTCGACTGAGCACGCATCCCGCTCGCAGTGTTGGGTTTTTTTTGGCCGGGACAAAGCCGAGATATTCTTGGTTGTGAATGTGAGTTCAACAATTTGCCCATCGTATTCGTAATGGTGAACTGTCACCATGGCCAGGGTGACAACTCAATCAAGCTCGCCATCGGGCTTGACTTCAACCCCGAGGCAAGTACGTCAACTTGCATGGCCAACTGTGGGTCCATGTATATAGTGATTTGATCACGACTGGACGGCCT
>Ga0247763_1000724_pt1 | contig 19900 bp, 33 predicted proteins | sample UWRJL141409B4_FD_179926 | JGI IMG/M metagenome (GOLD analysis project Ga0247763, IMG submission 179926) | Plant litter microbial communities from Arlington Agricultural Research Station in Wisconsin, United States - UWRJ-L141-409B-4 | ecosystem: Environmental > Terrestrial > Plant litter >...
CGATATCCATCCTATCCACTCTTATGACGTGCCTCGGTGGTCGGGTAGAAGTCCCGACGGGGTTGTGCAGCAGCCTATAATGACCAATAGGGATTTTATTACGTTTAATGGATATCATTACCGGAAGTGGGCGTGAGAGTGGTTGTCTGTGGATGTGGACAGTAACGTTGGGGTTAGCACGGCTAAGAGCATGGGACATGCAGTGGTGAATGGGGAGAGGAGTGAATGTGTGCAACCCTAGGCACGACCTGTCGAAATTGAAAGAGAACAACTTCCATGTTGGGTCACAGAATTTCAGCCAGCGCGGGTTTTCCGATGCGAGAAGGCGATTTTGACGTGCAATTGCGAATTGTATTGCAAGTACGGATACCTCGACAATAAAAGTACATGAACAGCATTGTTGTTGACAAAACGCCCACCATCCGGCCCATCCCTCCCGCTCCTCTCCTCATCTACTGCCATGGACCATACATCCACACCAAGAGCTACAGAAACACAGCGGATCTCACCGAATAGCGGCCTTAGATGAGATTTTGTCTCATTTGTTTTCCCACAAAGGTTCGATCACTGTATTGTCCCACAAGACGCGCCTGGGCCCCCAACCACTGATGACGGTTCTCGGGATATCAACTACCCCCAAAAACGACGACACTCGCTCTCACTCCTACAACTGCTCTGCCGCCGGGGAAAAGACTGCAACCCGGCACCGGCATCAGCGGAGCTCTCTGTTTTCTTCTTGTCCAACAAGCTCGGGCGGGGTCAGAGCTTTTCATGCCCCGCCTGTCTACAAGCTGTGCCTTGTTTCGACGCAGCCTCCAACACCCATCTCTCGCGCATCGATCGAGCTGGCGCCTCAGTTGACGCCAGCCTCCAAAGATGGCGAGGCTCCGCAAAGCACCCAAGTCCGAAGGCGATAACCCTGCCAACAGCCACGGAGATGGCGGTGGCACGCCCCCCGCGGTAGATTCAGCTTCGACGACGGCGGCAATTACCCCACTCCGGCGCTCCGGACGTGTGCGCAAACCTGTCGCTGGCTATGGCCTGGAGCAGTCGGTTAGTCCCCGCTCGACTCCAGGGCCTGTAGCGCCGCCTGTGGCCTCTGCTTCGGCTCGGCGTAACCCAAAGCGCAAGGCGGCTCCCGAGGTGTTTGACATTCCGGAAAAACTGCTTGAGTCGTCGGTTGGTCCGTGGAAGGAGGAGGAGCAAGCCGAATGGGCGAGCTGGACGGAGGTGGAGAGTGACCCGGTGAGGCTTTTGTTTTTTAAAGTCCCCAACATCTACTTGGGAGGGGGTTAAAATATAAGGACTTACTAACAGGATATAGGCCTTCTTCAATGTCATACTGGAAAGACTGGGTGTAATGGGCGCGCGGATAGAGGAGTTGTTCTCAATAGATGGGGATTCACTAACCCGACTTCCGTGAGTTTTTCTTGCCCTCCCTTTCAAATATTTACACTGGCTGCCGTGTGTCTGACTGGTGGATGGGCTTTGCTGACCTGAGGCCAGGGCGCCTGTTTATGGCTTGATATTCCTCTACCAGTATGTTGAGGAAGTTAACGAGCCAACCGACACGTCGGTTGAGACTCCATGGTTCGCAAATCAGGTATGTCGCTGCTCCCACGATGATAAGGGGCGAAGGGTTAACATTCAAAAGACTACCAACAATGCATGTGCTACCATTGCTATGCTCAACATCTTGATGAATGCAGAGGGTCTACCTCTTGGCGAGAAGCTTTGCAAGTTCAAACAAGAATCGATGGACTTGCCGCCTCCGGTCCGAGGAAACCTTATATCTCATAGCGACTGGATTCGCGTTGCCCACAATTCATTCGCACGGTACGTCTCTTGTCTCATGTCTGGGTGTCTGATGGACCACTGACCTGCCCAGCCGACTGGATTTGCTCAATGCAGCATTGAGCCTGCAGAACCAGATAGATTCGAGGAGCAAAAGCAAACGTGCCAAAACTAGCAGATGGCGGGCCACGAGAAAGAAGACCAAGAAGGCGACGACGGATGCCGCCTATCATTTCATCGCCTTTGTCCCTGTTGGGAAGACAGTTTGGCAGTTGGATGGATTGGAGGCCAATCCAGTCCGTATTGGTACTGCAGTCCCTGGCGAAAGTTGTCAACGAGGTTGCTAATTACCTAGATATTTAGGCGAGTTCGCTCCTGGAGAGCACTGGACTAGCGCTGCGCGTCCTGTGATAGAGGCGCGGATGACACAGTATGAGACGGAGCAATTGTCGTTTAGTCTGCTCGCCATGTGCGGGAACCACTTAGCTTCAATCCGCAAGGAACTGGCCATCACGATGGCATCTCTCGACGCTCTCGACGCCAGATGGGGTAGCAGCCCCGAATGGGCGGTCAGTAAGCCGGATGGTGAAGTTCTCCTGGGCAGCACAAACCCCGCGAAGCTCCGGGAGTACGGCCTTGGCACCGGAGATGTCGACATCCTGGTGGCCGGAAGTTCCAATGTAGCGGAGACCAAAAGGGTGGCATGTGGGCTGGAGGCCGAAATGGCTAACGCTGCCAACCTCTGGCGAAAACTTTACGACGACCAGAAGAAAATCCGGGATAGGTACGCGACCGAGCATCGGAACTCCATGCACGAAGTCGTGAATGTCCTAGGTCGGACAAAAGATCACACACCAGTCATCCACGAGTGGGTAAGGAGACTTGCCGAACACAATATGCTACTTCCACTTCACGAGGAGGTTGAGATGCAAGGTTAGCCGGAGAAAGGGGCACCCCCAGCGGAAGCCTCCAAAACTATTTGACCTCTTTGACCTCTTTTTTCGGTCGTCGGCTCTTTTCCTTGGGCGTTAAGTGTTGAAGCCGGCTGGGAATAGAAAATGGGTACTGGAAGAGACACAGGCATAAGCATAAGCATGGCACGGAGCATGGCGAACAGTGAATAGCGCATAGCAATGAAGGGAAAACAGGAGTACGAAAACAGTAGCCCTCCTCGACCATTTTGTGTGGAAAGAAATTGGTGTTATGTTTTCGAATTCGAAACCTTGCGTTATGTTCTACGCGTAAAGCAGCGATTCGACGCCACGTGACCACGTGAAAGGTTAGGATGGACCTCCCAACAAGCACGTGCTGCTGCCATAAATTGGTGGGGTAGGGGAAGGGGGGTGCAACGAAAAAAAATGACGGCATGACCCCTGCAAGCGAAGCAAACTTGCCCTGTTTTCCAGCCTCCACCTGCTCTTCGGGCGCCGCCATCGCCCGCCTAAACTGTCGCCCGACAGGAGGGAAACAGTACGATTGCTCTCCACTGTCAAAACTCAAACGAACAGGCAAACTTCATTCTCTCCTGGCATATCGCTTATTCGAGAAACTACTGCCCAATTTCCCAGCCACAGTCGCACCTCAACGATTTGTGCTTGATTGTTAACTCGGCGCAAAAGACGGTACAACCTACGAGACGACCTAGGTAACCCGAGAAGAAAAACAGCACAATATGTCCAAAAGGACAGGCAGCGCCATCGTTGCGAATGGAGGAATGGAATCCTCATCCAAAGCCTCGGACTGTGAACCATGTATGGTTTTCTTTACTTCCCGGGGGAGAGATCGCCATTGCTAACGCTCGCTGTTGCAGCATATGAGAAGCAAAAGGACCTCTTGTCTTCGGAGACAGGGCACTTCTCGCTCATCCGCGCCATGCACCTTGCCGACTTGATCACGGAGCTCAACGGTACATCCGCCATTTGACCCTCCTCTTGCCAATACCATCCAGCTGCTAATTCTCCACCTTGGTGCCCAGGTCTCTGCGGTATCCTCTCTGTCTTCTCCTCACTCCGGTACTGCATCGGCGACTCAACGTCCCTCTTCGACATCTATCTAGCCCTTGCCTTCCTCCCATTCGGACTATTCTTCGACTTCCTCGACGGCAAGGTGGCGCGTTGGCGCAAGAAGTCGTCTATGATGGGACAAGAACTGGACTCGCTCGCTGACTTGGTACGTGCCATGCCGTTACACAAACCACCGACATATCCGAATTCACACAGCGCACACCCGCAGACAGGTAGACACAAGGCTGACCGAGGAAAAATACAAACAGATCTCATTCGGCGTCGCTCCAGCCGTCGTTGCTTTCGCCATTGGCATCCGCACCCCCCTGGATCATCTTTGTCTCGCCTTCTTTGTGCTCTGTGGATTGACGCGCCTAGCGCGCTTCAATGTCACAGCGAGTACAATTCCCAAGGATGCTACCGGAAAGGCGGCCTATTTCGAGGGAACACCCATTCCCACCACGCTGGGGCTCGACGCCCTCATGGCGTGGTGGGTCTCGCGGGGGTGGATCCACGATGCGATACCTGGCGGCGTGTGGTTTGCGGGGACCGTCGTCGAGGTGCACCCCGTGGTCCTGATATTCATGGTACATGGGTGCTTGATGACGAGCAAAACTATACATGTCCCGAAGCCGTAGGGGACCTTGACGACAAGAGACAGCGAGCGGGTTGGCTAGCGATCGCGTGGTAAGGAGGCCGAGGGGGGTTGAGGAACACGTCTTGTTGTCTTGATCATTCTCATTTTGCACTTTCTTGGGCTAGACTGGCCTAGGCCAGACACGAATGCTCCTTGTAGCTAACCTGCTTGCATGGTCTGTTGCGCTGAACTACTAGACTGGACCCCCGAATCGCCTACAGAGACACACACAAGACAAACTGCCCTTAGCCTTGAGCCAACAAAGAATGTTATGATTATCGAGAAAGTAATGATATCAAGTCAGACACCTGGAGTGGCCTGTTTCGTGTCTGACCTAAAGCGCAAACGTGCGTTGAGTTCCAGCGGAAAATATTTTCTTCGTGTGGTTGTTTTCATACGCATGTTTTCGGTCTACTTCTTAGGGCTCAGACACTAGAAGTCTATTGTGACGCACATCAACAGCCTACGAGTGCAATGCCAAATTCACTCGTGGCCTCTCAGGCCTTCTCCTTCTCGCCTTCCTCCTTATGCGGCGGGAAGGGGTTGTGTGAGCCCCTTTCGGCCTTGAGCTTCCGCAGTTTCTCCAGCGCCTCGTCCAGGGGTACCGGCACGTCTCTCGCCTGGGTGGAGGTGTCATCGCGGTAGCGGATGTTGACCTTCCTGTTCCGCATCTCATCATCGCCGACGACGAAGCAGAAATTGTCTGCGAGGAGTCAGTCGCCGACACCTACGGTTCTCAGCAAAGGTTGGGGAAGGGGGCCTTACATTGAGCCAATTGGCCGTTGCGGATTTTCTTCTGAAGGGTGTTGCCGGTGCTGTCGACATCTGATTATGCTACAGTCAATATCACCACTACGTCTCGGTGCGGACAGGGAGACAACGGCACTCACCAGCATAGATATGCTCCTTCTTGAGAAGCTGGGCGACTTCCTTAGCGTAGTCCAGGAAGCCCATGCCCACAGGAATGACAATGACCTGCCGCGGCGAGAGCCAGAAAGGCCACTTGCCCGCAAAGTGCTCGCAGAGAATAGCGGTGAAACGCTCAATACTGCCAGCCATGGCACGGTGGATCATAACAGGGCGGGCATATCCTGGAGCAAGTGGTTTCTTAATCAAGAGAGGCTTCTTCTTTCCATCCTTCTTATCTTGATCGTCGGAGCTTGTTTCCTTCGGAGTTGGATGGGGGTGGGCAGGTTTCGCCTCGTCAGACTTATGGGTATGGGGAACCTCTGCAGTCTGGTACTCGAGTGAGAAGTTGATGGGCTGCTGGAAATCAAGCTGGATGGTGGCGCATTGCCATGGTCTCTGTGGTGCTATTAGTGAACTATCGCCAGCAGCCGTACACTCCTGACATTCTTACGTTGAGGCAGTCCAGTACTGCGATGTCAATCTTGGGGCCATAGAAGGCACCGTCGCCCTCGTTCAGCTCCCAGGAGACGCCTCCGTTCTGAGCAAACTCCGTGAGGGCTTCCTTAAGTCTATCCTCAGCGCTGTTCCATGTCTCAATCTCACCCATAAACTTCTCTGGCCTGGTCGACAACTTGAGCTTGAAGGTAAGCCCGAGTAGGCCATAAAATGATCGCATGAAGTCAAAAAGATCAGCTACTTCAGCCTTGATCTGATCCTCTCGGCAGACTAAGAAGGTTGGCTACACGTTCAAACAATATAGCATGAAGAGCATCACTTACAAATATGCGCATCGTCCTGTTGAAATCTCCTCACCCGGGTCAGCCCGCTCAAAGCGCCACTGGCCTCGTTTCTGTGAAGAACGCCGAAATCTGCAAAGCGAAGGGGCAGTTCCTTGTGACTTCGGTCCTAATACCTAAATATCAGCATGTGGTTGCTAAAGTGGACTTGCTCGACCTACACGATGCCGGAACATCATCGCATGTGCTAAAAATGTTAGTGAGCGGTTGTCTATATAGACAGGCCCATGAGAGAAAATACCTGGGCAATTCATTGGCTTGAGACCAAACTGCTCCTTGTCAACGTCAAGAAGGAACATGTCCTCTTTGTAATGAGCTAGATGGCCGGATTGTTCCCATAGGGCAACGTTGAACATGTTGGGAGTCATGACTTCATCATATCCCCTTTGCCAATACTGCTCCTTGACGTAATCCATAATAGCATTGTGGATGCGCATACCGTGGGGAAGCCACATTGCAGACCCTGGTGATGCTTCCTCGAAGTAGAAAAGTTCTTGTTGTTTTCCGATCAAGCGGTGGTCACGTTTAGCCGCCTCCTCAAGAAACTTCTTATGGGCGGCCATCTGCTTCTTGTCGGGGAAAGATACACCATAAATCCGCTGAAGTGAGTCATTGTTTGCATCACCGAGGAAGCTGTACGGCTATCAGTATGAGCGAAGAGCTGGCCTATTGCCCACATACTAGGAAGAGGAGTTCTTCATAATTGCAAAGGCCTCGATTCTGCTGGTATCGGGGACATCTGCATCGAGTAAACATCAACGTGGTTAGAATGACCTGCAACAGAGCACTCGGTTGACTTACGAGGTCCACGGCAGAGATCACTGTGATTCAAGTGTTAGCGTCTTAACGGTGTACCATCAGGTGTTTACTCGCATCAATGGACCGTTCCTGTACACGGTAGTACGGGTACCATCTGGGATCTTGTCCTTGATGATGTGCTGCTTGTATTTGTTGTAGGCGAACATCTTGAGGAGATCGTCTTTGCTCATTTCCTAAAGCCAACATTAACACCTAGCGTTTATTATGGGTTGTTAGTCACCTACCAGTCTCTGGAACGGCTGCTTTTCCTTCACGATCTTGCTCACAATGTTCTCAAGGGGAGCCCAATCGCTGGCCTGAACGGCGGCACTGCCTGGCAGGGCCATTTCGTAGTAAAATCCATTATCCACAGCTTGATGCAAACCATGTCAGAATCTGTCCTTGGTATGCGTCGTTTGGGTGGACTTACGGGGACCAATGCAGAGCTAGTTGAGACAGAAAGTCAGCAAGTGAATTTATATGAAACAGACACAAGAGCATACTGAGCAACCAAACCTCCGTTCACAGGCTTCTCCCAGAATATGTGCGCTCGAATGCCCTGGTAATGTCAGCGCCGGTGCCCGACATGGTGGAGGTAGCGGGATGACTTACAGAAGACGAATTTGCCCTGATCATCGTTGAAGTCGAGGAGCTCCAACTTGCAGCTCTTTTCAAGAGGACGTTCCAGATCCCACAATGTCTCCCCATCGATCCTCGCAACGACAGTGCGCTTTAACAGGCTGTTGGAGATGCCCTTTGCGATTTCGGCAGGGGTCGTCTCGTAGGCCTTGCCAGGCTTTGTGGTGCCATCTGGCATGGTGATGAGAATGTCATCATGAGGGCGCTTCGCAAGTTCTTCCTGTTGTTCCTTGTAGAGGCGGTTGAAAAGGTCCAGACGCTCTTGGATGAAAGCCGGAGGCGGCTGCAACTCGAGCGGAGAAGCATCGGTGCTCTCCGCAGCCGGGGCCTTCTTCTCCTTCTTGGGCTTTTTCTCGGCCTTGTCGCCGCCAATGGCGGTTTTCTTGAGCGCGTCGGTGACCTTATCCATTGCAGCAGGTTCGAAACCAAGCAGATTGTGAAATTTGCTAGTGTTTTGGTGGATGTTTGGTCTCGAAACCCAATCTGAGTCACTTGTCGGCGGGACTTTTTAATCAGTCTGGGAGTCGAGGGGAAAATAAATTGTGGGGCGCCGGTGTCAACGGTAGTTACCCCGCGTTCAAGGCCCTCCCTGCCTGGGCCAGTGGGCTGGAAGGGACGGCGCCAGGGGTGTGGGGACATGACGGCTTCTGATGGGAGCTCGGACCAAGTGAACATCAGCACCAAAATTCGGGCGGCTTGCAGCACTCATTCAGCTCTCATGCAAGCTAGTTCCAGGTATTCGTAGCGTCAACTTACCTATCAGCAGTCTGCACAGGGCCTAGCATTCTGCTAGTGACCTATAATGAGACACCTCCACCACATGAGCCTTCGACCTTCATTCTCTTTTCGCGCAACGACGGCCTTTCCTCGCTCCTTTGATCTCCTTGGAAATTTCACTGGAGCGTAATATTTTGCAAACCGTTTTGACCGTCTTCGGAGCGCCTGAGGGCTGGACTGGCGAGATGCCGCTGCCGTCGCTTGATTTGATTCCCGATGAGATCATCCGCCATATTCTTCTCTACGTTCCACCCCGGGACACCCTAGTCGCAATTCAACCCCTATCCCACCGCTACAACGAGCTGGCGAATGAGCCTCTTCTTTGGAGATATCATTGCCGGATCTCTTTCACATATTGGAACAAGGAGCACTGCTTCGCTTCCCGTCTTACTGTCCCAGCTCCCCTGGTCGGATGGAAGAAAATATGGATCGAGCGAACTAAGAAGACGCGGAGGGTGTCTCGTTTATTTGAGGCCGCACTGAGATCCAAAACCAACCAGCTCTATAGGATCCAACAGATCTGCCTCGAGGGCTATGATGCAAAAGACTACCTTCTGCAGCAGTATCACTGCGATCCTGCTACTGAGGATTTTCTGACACGGAGGTGAGGATATCCCTCGCTAGGCTGGGTTGTCGAAAAGCAGCTGACTCGGCATGCCTCAGGTACTATGCCATGACAGCCCTGGACAGTATCCATAGGGGTGTTGCCGTGGAAATTTGGTACGCGTACCAAGAATCCCCTTTAGCCCGTAAGGGGCTGGAACAAGCGCTTGGTGCTTTTGATCTGTTTGTCTTACATGACCAACCCCAAGATATTGACTATGTAGGTCTCATGTTCGTACTTTCGGCTCTCTGCCCACCACGCTCACCCTTTTTCAGATTACAAATACCCTAGATGCTCTCGCAGAGCGGTTCTGTGATGAACACTCCGATCTTAGGGAGATGACTACTCGGCAGCAAGCGCTGGCCTTGGTTTCCTGGTTACGGGTTAACAATCTCACCGGGATGGATCATCCTGAGGCAAATTATCGAAACCTGAGAAACTGTCTGATTGGCCACGCTCTATCTGACAAGGATCACCCGTCGCTGCCTCTGATTTCAAGTGCCATATTTTGCTGCATCGCAGAGCGCTTGGGTTTGCAGGCGTCTTGTTGCGCTTTCCCGAGCCATGTCCACGCTGCAGTGCACTCGCCTCCCGGCTCTACACTTGACGGCGAGGCTCGTGGAGTTGACTACACGGAGAGTATGTACCTGGATCCCTATGGGTCCATCGATGAGGTTACTATCGAGGATCTCCGGGGGAGACTGGTCGAGTTTGGCTGGAGCCAGGGAACAGGGGCATTTCTGAAGCCGACGCCTGTCTCGATCATAGTTCAGCGAACAGCACAGAACATCAAAGGCACCTACTCCGCTATCCGGAGTCTCAACTCAGGGGCAGAGCGGGAGCGAGAACTAAAGCAGTTGCGGACTGGATATCCGGATTTAAACTCGCAGCTTGCCAACTATGCAACCATGTGGGCCGACCTCATGGTCAAGCAAGCGTCTAGCATCCACTGGGATGTGAACATGGACACTTTTTTGAACCGCTTCGCACTCAGCTACAGCGAAGATATATGGATCGTCGAGAAATATCTCCTCCCGCTGTACGACCTTTCTACATCTGCGCAACCACAGCGACAACGCCAAGACTGGGAGAATGTCCGCGTAATCATCGACATGCTCCGGAACCTCGACGCAAGGGAGCCTGTTGTCACCCGACGATATACGCAAGAGATCATCCGCCGTGTAAAGTACAAGATCGGTCAAGTCTTTCGTCACAAACGATACCGATATATCGGGATCATCAACGGCTGGTCCATGGAGAGCTCCACAGGGCTACCTACGCCCTTTTACATGACACAAGACGAAGCGACAAACCAAACTAGCAGCGATGGCGAGCCACAGTCAGTTACAGGTCCGCCAAAGACCTACTACACATGTTTGTCCGTCAGCTGTTACCCCAGACTCGATGGCTCGATAGCGCTGACATCTCACGAGCAGGAAACACGGGGTGGACCGTCTCCGCGTTGATCAGGAGAACATGGAACTGGTCACAGATCCCGACCTCATCCCAGAGGAGCTCATTTACATGGCTGGCAAGTTCTTCAAGCGTTTCGACCGGGACATTTGCACCTTTGTTTCAAACATCAAAGAGTCGTACCCAGATGATTAGACCGATGCCAAGACTTCTGCACTCCCCTGTATAGCCAGCCAATATTGTTGGCCTGTGATGGCCGCGGATGTACCGGAATTGTTTCCCTGGCGGTCGGGACCCGGCGGGGCTGTCTTGAACGAGGCGAAGAAATGTTAAAGTTATTGAGCAAGGGAAGGGGATCTGGCTACTGGACCATCGTACCCATCCATTCCGGCGTGTGAGCGTGTCTGTATCATGGGTTGATGATGTATACGATGTTCAGGTAGTGGCAATCACTTAAGATAATTTGGCTTCACTGAGTCGGGTGGTCTTTCTTCCAGTGATTGACAATAACCATTATGCATTCCTTGCAATGACCATGTCTACGCATGCACATCAAGCACAAAACTGATGACACAATACCCATGCAAAGTCGTCCTTCTCTCATTAGTCTCATCCCAGCATCAGGTTCAAAGAATGAATCAGTAAAAATGTCAAATGGGGTATCTCCAAAGTGGAACCAAACCAAACACTAACACCATCAACGCGACCAGGGTATTTCCGGATGCAAACCACCCCTTGCCATGTCAACCAGCCGTGCAATGCATTCTCCCCTTCAGTGTGTTTACCCATAGCAAACAGCCAGCGATCCCCTCCACCAAATATGGTCATGTGTGGAACTACTGCCTCAGGGGAGCTCCATCACGGCCCCGTTCCCGACGGACAGCCCAGCCCTTGAGCGCGACAAGCATGATGACCCAGGCCATCAATACACCTACCAAGCCCATGGTGATGGTGTACATGAACATCGGGTCGAGTTCATAGTGAATCATCCCTGATACAGTGTCGGAAGCCTGGGCCATTATGTTAGCATGTGCTACTCGCCTGAAACTCAACTTCGATATCCACACTCACGCTTGCCATGAAGATGATACCGCCCGATATCAAGCCAAATGCTGTAAGGATTTCTGTTGGAGGTCGAGAGGGGTAGACGGACCTCGGGGGTCTCAAATACATCAGGACGTATGAGAAGCCCCGCGCAAATGACGCGCCGGTCAACAGTTGACCCCACTGTTTGTGAACCATGCTTGAAACCATAGACTCCTGTGTATGAGAGCTCATCATGATACCCAAGAGGAGTATCACAAGGGCCGGGGTGGGGTTCATGGAAAAGGCATATGTGTCTGGTTCGCGAAGTCCGTCATGCTCCTCGTCACTGTATGCATGATTGGGGACGCCCTTAACGGCGTCCGATACTGTGACATTCAATAAGTCACGGATACGGACTGACTCCACAAGCATGCCGAACTACGGGAGCCGGGATTAGCGTCATGTAATTCCGGCAGGACCAGGTCGCTTACCAAGCCTCCTCCGATGAACAACACAGTGATGGAAATGTGCTCCAGATCTTGGGAGCTCCATTCACCTCCCGAGTTTCCAAGATGTTCAAGGAAGATATTTGTTGCGCCGTAGGTGAAGATGAGGGCACTTTCGACAAACTCAGCTGAGAGGCGCCAACCTGAGCTCGCCTGCTTTGGCCGTATGTTCCAAGCCTGATTCGTGGTTAACAAGCAAGCGACAGGGCGGTTGAAATTGGGATACAAACCCATCCAAGCTCACCGAAACTTCCCGACCACCGACCAAGGGTGAAGATTCCCAGCCAGAAGAAGATTCCACCTTTAATCCAATGGGCTAAGCCAGAGAAGATGCCATTACCCTCCTGTGTTTTGGCAGTAAGCAACGAGCCGAAACCACTTCTGGAACAAGAAGACTCACGAAGAACCTCCCGAAGGTAATAATTCCGGTACATAAAGTGATAAAGCCTAAGATCAAGATTGTACGATCCACGAAGTTGTAGGCGAACACAAATATCTTCCAGAACCTTAGCGAGACCATGTCGGCAACCTTTTGCATTGCTGAGAGAACTCTGGAAGAGCGGGATATTATGGGAATGTCCGCCTCCAGATCGCTGTCTGGGCCCCGATCCTCACAATATTCCTTGTCGGCATCTCGCAGTGAGGTCTCCCGCATGGAAAGAATCGGTGAATGGGCCCCAGACGAGAGTGAGTGGCTCCGAAGGGACTCCGTAAGTGGCTCAGTTCCCTGGCCACTGTCATTCGACAGCCGACAGTCTCCTGCGAAACGGGACTCGTGCTCGGCCATGGCTTCCGTGGAGATAGGAATAAATGACTGCTGCTCCGGAGCAATACCACCCTGGCGCGACAGTACGCCTACAACGCGAGCCAAGAGACCGATGGTAACTTGGGCGCCCATGACCCAAGTAACAATCCACCCAAGCTTGTGGTGCGCATTGTTTGGGTACAGATCAGGCGTGCTGGCGTTGTAAATGGTTCCTATTAGGACGCCCACAGCGTTCACCGCCGTGAAAAAGAACTGTGCCGCCGGCGTAAAGCGGGAGCGGGCCAGCGAGAGCATAACGGCTGTACGCGGGCTTGACGTCAGCGAGCGCGCCCTCCGTCGGACCACGGGTGTTGGCTGTCTTACCAGTTGGGAGCAGGAACACCCAGGCAAAAACCATGAGGGCAACATGGCCGTAAATGACGGCCCGATGACCGGGGTGCGCGAAGTACGTGGGCGGATATTGATCAGCGGGCAGAGGTTTATCTGCCTCGCCCTTCCCCATGTTCATGTCGTCGCCATGGGCAAGGGCGGCCGGGACGAGTCCCAGAGCCGCAGCGCTTGCAATGGATCTCAGGGCCGAATTCGCGAGCGCCTTCATGGACGCACCGTTGTGATCAGACCGTGGGTAGATGTGTGTTCCAGTGCGGAATATAGCCTCGAGGTCTTGAGGGAAGCCAGCCGCGCAAGTCGTAGGTTGTTTTATTCAGAGGTCGGGTTAGACGGCGCTGTTGACCCAAGATCGTCTGAGCTAGAGGCCGAGGACAGGTAGGGAAGGCGAGCTTCAACTCAAGCCCAGACAAAGGCGGGCGGCTGTTTGCGGTGATGTAGCTCTAGCCCGGGAAGCGATGGAGGGGCCGCGAGCGAACAGCTGCTATTTGGAGTAAAGGAGCCATGATGGATAAGTAAAACGGTAAAGGATGATTGGTAATTCCAGTGGCCAAGCCGATGACCCATGGGAAGCGACGGAGAAAGGTCAGGCCATCCGTGCGCCTTTCTGGTGAAGCTTTCCTTGGTCGTCGCTCTCTCGTGGTGACTCCGGTACATCCGAAGCTTTTGGCGGATGATGGGAAATCATTGTACCTTTGCGCACAGTGCGCGCCAAACTGTGGGTTGATGTGCGTTGCCAAGCGTGCAAGGGCAAGAGCTCCCCACCCTTTCTGGAGCTTCCGCATGTTCCAGGAGGTGGGGTGTGCATTCCATTATTCGTCTGACTTCACGACAAGTCGTTTTCAACCTGCCGTTGATTATTCAGACAAACTGCCGAAGCCCGAGTTGGCCGTTCTGCGGGACTGCTATCATCGCCATGCTACAGCGCACTACTGGACAGCACGTCGCCTTTTCCAGGGCCTGATCCGGAATTGAATCCACTGAAGAATTTCCAGCCAGTCTCTGCCCGGGGCTTGGCCTGACGGGCTAGAAACCGGCGCCAAGAAAACCGGCAACCACGCAGTCATGGCAGTTAAGGCGACAACCAAGGAGATCAAAAGTCGATTGCCAGACCAGACTTCCGTGAGTTAGTGCAAATAAGTCACACCGCCGCTCCAACAGTGGAGTGGTTGGGCTCAGTTGCTTCTGCTGTGCCGCAAGGCAACTCGCAGAAGGCGTCCTGCTCAGTTTCGGTTCACTTATCAGAATCGCAAAGAAGATATGCGGTACCCACCATCAACCTTCCTTGCGGGCCTGCCGGCGTTCGCTTCCCCACCAAGTCTCGGCGCGGAACTGAATGCAAAGGATGCAGACGCCAATACAACCGAGCTGGTGTGTTTCTCTGATCCCCTCCATTCTCGTCGATCGCTGAAAAGCCCTCGGGTCATTCGAAGCTGCGAAACCCCGAGGTCTCAAATGCAACGCCTCTCTTCGACCACACTCCGCAGCCAACCTACAGTAACCACGCGCCGTTGTGTCATTATCGCAGCCAAACACAGCGGCAGCCACACACACCCCGATCGAGGAGCTGGACCCTACTCGCGTTTCGCCTTGCGAGATGCCGCCCACAGTGCTTGAAGACTCGCACTTCGCACGTGGTACAACAGACCGCACGTCTCATCTCAACTCAACCATGACATCGCGATCGCAACCATGGTGACCTGGCGGCGTTTATGGAGTCCGACTCATCGACTTATCATCGGATCCCATCAGCCGGCACATTCTGCAGTGCACGCTCGTCATGCTTGACCGCTCAACCGAACACTCCGGCGGGTATCACTATGGCGCCACTGGGAACACCCTGTTCTCGGAAGCCTCTGTGGAGTGGCAATCATGCGACCATATGTAGCCTCAGAGCGAGGATTCAATTTTGTAGTAGTGTTGTAGACTGCCATCAGTCCCATACCAACCAGAACCTAATCAACGGGTTTTCGAACATGTCTCGTAACTGTTCCCCATGCTCAATATTCTCCGAGCCGTGCTCCTCCGGACCCGGCCGCAAGCGAAGGCTGCAGTCGGAAGCGGACTGAGGCTGAAAACCAAAAACCGCGCCAAATCTGACGTCACCGACAAAGATCGGACAGGCCTTCGAAAAACACACTGTTTTCAGACCACTGGGTCTGGGTTTCAGCATTGTCACCGTCGGCGGGCCGTTACAAGGCTGACCGATCCGATAGTCTCCATCGGTCATTATCCACCAACGCTTTACCCTCTGCCTGCAGCTTCTTCAAGATTTGGATCACACCGCCAGCTGCAGCGTGGTGCAGTGTTTCGGGCACGTCGCGGTAAATGACTTTGACGAGCTCCATTGCGGTCCAGGAGGCAAAGTCTTGGGGCCCTACCCCGGAGTTTTCGGAGCGAAGGGCCTTGAGGACCTGCTCCTCCCGCTGCCGACGATGCCGGATGTATTCGGCGACTTTGGCTGGGCCGTCGACGAGAGCTGGCCCGTGTCCCGGATATGCGCGGCCCCTGAAAAGTTGCTTCATCTTCTCCAAGCTCTCCAGATAAGTCGTCAAGTCCTCAAAAACGGCAGTTCCATGGCCCAGGACATTGTCGCCAGTGAACATGGCGTTCTCCTCTTGCAACACAAACGACATGTGGTCAACAGTATGACCCGGGCTGTACACTGCTGTCAGAGACGCGCCTTCGACCTCAAATTTTTGGCCATCTGCGATATCCAGCTGGCCCGGCTCAGGCTGGTTCTTATAGACGTTGACCTGTGGCCACAGACCCTTGAGCTGGGAGATTCCTCCTTGATGGTCGTGGTGCCAATGGGTAATTATAGCACTCTCAATCGTGGCTTGCTCCTCGTCAAGGGTTTTCTTGACTGCTGCTATCCATGATGGCTTGCCTTCTCCTGTGTCGATGAGGAGACGCTGGGCGCCAGTGCCCAGAAGGTAGGTGTTGGTGCCCTGAAGTGAGAACTTCCCAGGGTTGCCGCCTAGAATACGAATACACCTAGGACTGAGCCGAGCAACTTCAGGCAAGGGGGTTAATTGAGTCGCCATCGTGAAAAGTAACATGAAACTGTGACACTCATTCCAGATGACTGGTCATCAGGGATTAAAAGGAGCTGCGGGGTAGCAACTAAGACGCGATTACGGGTTTACATGTGTCAGCCCACACTGTGGTTGCACAAAGTCGACCGGTGGGTTCGTCGCAGCGGCAAACGAGACCCGACGCGATATTGAAGTGCTCATGATTTGCCAAAACCTTTGATCAGCCGTGCACCTGTGCTAGAAGAGAGGCTGTAATCGTTGATTTTAAGATGAGACAAACGGTTTAGGACGAAGAAAATAAGGAGCAAATTTAATTGAATGCGGTCAAACAATGGTAGCAAGTGGACTGAAGCTCCCGGACATGACTTTCACATTTCAAGGATCTCACAATTAATAACACGGAGAAGGACACGAGAACTCAGCTCACAGCAGGGCTGACCATGGCAAGCCTTGTTTTACAGTGGCCCGCTGTCTGGGACCTCTTTAGCGCTTGAAGCTGAGGGGTTCCACCAACCGATAAGCCTTGCTGAACGGTATCGATAAGCAATTTCCCCAGCTCAGGGATCCGTGCAATCATTGCCGCCCATTTGGCGTCTTGGGACAGTCAACCGTTGAACAAGATTCCGATTGAAGCTATTCTTGTGGGTCTATTCCAATTTTCAATATCTCTCTCAGTTGAAGCCTAGGTTATTTGGAAGGCTAACGACCTGTTCGGTCTAAACAGTCTCTTCAGCTCTGCGTCGTGGCTCGCTGCTGTCAGTATCATCGGTTTGCTCCTCGCCCCGCGACCTCGAGCTCCTACGCCCACGATTCCCCATCTTGAAGCGTGCATCGCTCCCTCATCGCGATCATCAAGAACACTAGCCGCATCAGCGAATTGTACAGCAGCCTCTCAGCCAGCATAAGGCTCCGAAGCATTGAGAACTTGGTGTCGCAATTGTCGCGTCTTGAACTACTGAGCTAGCACTCATTTATTGGATGGACGGTGCGTGCTGCACACAGTAAACTATCCCGAGCTCTCCACCACGCAATAGGACCAAAGATACGCGGCGTCTCAATATTTCACTCAAACTTTCCTCTATTCCTCTCATAACCGACGCAATAAAGAGGTATGATGTCTGCAAGGCCAAGCACACCAGCTTCGCCAAAGAATGCGAAGGTCAAAGGGCCTGTCCCCGGCCAGCCATTATATGGATGTGGTAAGACCCTTGAGATTCTGTCACGCCAGCATGTCTAATAGTTCTACCAGAGCATCTACAGCGCTTGTTCAACCAAGATCAGACCACAACAAACACCTCGATTACGCACTACAAGACAATTTTGAGAAACCTTTTCGATCACAACCCGATCACCTGCCAGACAGCCAAGTCTGTCGATGGCCCGTCCCACTTCACATCTCTCACGACCACGTACCTGTGCCTTCAATGCCCGTCGATATTGACGGAGGAGGACTGTGTGAAACATGGGGCGAAAAAGTCACACAGGTTCTGTAAGTCATGGGTCAGACCCGCTTTTGCGTTCCCGCCATCAGCTGACAGGCTACTCGCCAATATCAGATGTTGATTCCAGGGCCGGCACATTATATTGCCAGATGTGTGATGACATCGTCTGGGATCCCACGCTGGAGGAACTCCGGCTGAGCAAGAGCGGCGGCCACAGTTTTTCGCGTATGTAACATCCTTCGTGCTGGCAACATGAAGATGCGCCAGTGACTAACTGTATGTCACAGCCAGAAAAAGGAAACAAGAAGATGTCACACAGTCGGATGTTAAGGATCTTCCAGCGTTTATCGCTGCTAACACCACTGTTGCTTCCTGCAAGGCAAACGGTTTACGAGGTATATACAATGCCGGGGCCACATGCTACCAAAACGTAGTGCTGCAGAGCTTCCTCCATAACCCATTCCTGCGCAACTTCTACCTCAGCGATGGACATGCAAACAGCAGCTGCGAGGTCCCGTACTGCCTAAGCTGCGCCATGGATGACATGTTCCAGGACTTCTACGCTGCGGAAAATACTAATGGCTACACGGCGGCCAATATTCTGTCAGGGTTTTGGATCAGCGAAAACAAGGCATTCGAGAACCTAGTGACGACCAAGGAGCAAGATGCCCACGAATTTTTCCAATTCCTCGCTGAAGAGCTGCACGAACGTAATGGCGATGGCAAGAAGCCTGAGATCGGCAGCGAGCATAGCTGCAAGTGCATTATCCATCAAACCTATTATGGAAAACTGCAGATTACCACAACCTGCCAGCATTGTAGCAGCGTTACAAATCAGGTCCAGAGCTTTCTCGACTTGAGTCTGGGACTCGAGCATCTGGCACAGAAAAAAGGGAAAAAGGCGAGTAAGATTGCGTCAATGACCCTGAAGGAGTGCCTCGAAGAAGAATATATCAAACAAGACAAGTGCGAATATCGCTGCCGCAGCTGCAACTCAACGCAGCAAGCGAAAAGACAGACAGCAATCGAGACATTGCCAAATGTCCTATCGATCCAACTCAAGGTGAGCAGCACGATCCAGGGCGAGATCACGACTAATATGCGATTGGCAGAGGTTTGAATACAAACAGGGCAGAAATGAGCGGGCTGTCAAGATCGATACACCTGTACAGTTCCCGCTCGAGCTCAGTATGCTTCCTTACACAACGTACGCGAAGACGCATGACATCAAAGAATCTTATAGCCAGATGCGGGCTACTACATACGATCTGATAAGCGTTGTAGTGCATGTTGGTGAGATGGATACGGGACATTACGTGTCATACTGCCGAGTTGGTGATCAGGTTAGTTTGGACGCTCTTTGGGCATTGTTGCCTGCTAACTTGAATGGCAGTGGTTCGCTTTCAATGATCACAGGGTCGAACTGGCTTCCATTTCAGATGTCCTCAACGCGAAGGCCTATCTGTTGTTCTATCTCATCAGAACTCTAGCATGATTTGATCTGGTAGAGCTTCCCGCAATAGCGCTTGTGTTTGTCGTTTTCCTGGACTTGCGCTGCTTTGGGATGAACAGATGAAGTTTGGGGTAACGAGTCGCTGATACATACCCATGGCAGCAGCAAGATGTTGCCTGTTTGCTAGCCGACCCACAGGAAGAAAGATGACAGGGATTTTCATGTAGTATACAATTGCATTGCACGGATCGGCAGGGGAAAAGAATAATTATGGGTTGGGGAGTTGGGTGATGCTATATGGGAGTATTAGAATAAAATGATCCTTGTTTTGCCTGCATCATTCCGTCTTCCCCCGACCACACTATCAAGAGTTGGCTATCTAACCCGACAGATAGGTGATCGATCTTACGACTCCTCCTTTGCCTCTCTCCACTTCCACACATCCTCCGCTTCATAGTTGGCATAGCAGTAGAACTCGTTGCTCAACCCTCGCGCGTGCACAGGCTCGTAGTCCGTAGTCATGAGCCCCAGCGCCCGATATACCCGTGTCACAAGCCCTTCCATGCGCTCGCCCGTACACAGAATCAGACGAGGTTGTTCCGTTGGAGGGCAGAGAAGCCAACGGACGGTGAGGGCAGCTTGATGTGATGTTAGCCATGCAACAAGGTTTAGCCAGATAGGGGCGGGGCGGGACATGTCTACCTTTGGTTTGGCAGTCCTCGCTGAGAAAAGGGGGATCGACAATGGCGCGGTCGACGGTACCTTTGAGTTCGGCTGGGGTGCTGTTAGCTTTTGTGTTATTGGAAAATTCCTTTGTCCCGCGTTATGGTTATGTTGGCATTGGACAGAAGTTCTGGGGGGGGAGTAGGGCGAGAGGGGAGAAAAAAAAAAGTGAGAGTGAGGGAGGAGAG
>Ga0247763_1000726_pt1 | contig 19882 bp, 10 predicted proteins | sample UWRJL141409B4_FD_179926 | JGI IMG/M metagenome (GOLD analysis project Ga0247763, IMG submission 179926) | Plant litter microbial communities from Arlington Agricultural Research Station in Wisconsin, United States - UWRJ-L141-409B-4 | ecosystem: Environmental > Terrestrial > Plant litter >...
TTATATAGTTTATATATATATATTAAAATATTTTTTTTATATTATTTTAGATTAAATTTTGTAAGATGTTAATATGATTATGTATTTAGGTATATTAATTATAATAATTAATTATTAATTTAATATAATACTAGCTTGTTTAAGTTAATAATTAATTAAAAGCATATTAGTTTAAAGGTAAAACATGTGAGTACGGCCCATTTAATATAAGTTCGAATCTTATATATGCTTATATTTATAGAAAAAATAATATTTTTCTATATTTTATTTATTTAATTTATTTAACCATGAAAAAATTATTTATACTATATTTATTATCTAATGCCGTAACATTAAGACGAGATCTTTCAATTTTATTTAATATAATAATTATTAAAAATATAAAATATTATATTAAAATTATAATAAATTGTGTTAAAGTTATAATATATTATATTATAGAATATATAGAAAATTCTATAATATATAAAGGTTTAGGTATACATGGAGGTTTACTTCATATTAGTAATATAATTCAAATATTTTATATATTTATATATTTAATAAGTAAATTAATATTACAATTGACAAGTTTTTATCTTATTACTACAAATGATTTTATTTCAATAATTTTTTTTTGCATTACCTTATTGTATCATAATTTACCTAAACATTTCATAGTATTATTTTATAATATATTTAATTTTAATAATAAAAATGAAGGATCTTATTATAATAAATTGGATTCTATATTAAATTTTTTTGTAATTTATATAAATATATATACAAAGAATATAAATTGTTTGATTATTTTTTCTTTTTCTTTTTTATTTTTGCTTTTATATAATGTTGAGGTTGAGGTATTAAATATATGAAATATACCTGGTGAAGTAACTTTTTATCTTATTTATTTATATTTATCTTTTTTATTGTTTTCAATAGGTTTTATGATTAACTTAGTACGTTTTCTAGTAAAAATAATTTGGTTTAATTCATTAAATCCAAATTATTTTTTAAGCTTTAGCTTTAATATATTAAAATTTTTATTATTTGGTTTATTATTATTAAATATAATAATAATAATTATGTTAGGGCAAAAAATTTTAATTTTATTTAAATGAAATATTATGAATAAATTAAAAGATTGAAAATTTAATATAGAATATGAAATAAAAAAAGGTAATAAAGGGCCTAAAAATCCTCAAAATTTTAATATATTTTCTTCTTTAAAAAAAAAGAATGAAAAGCGAAAAGAAGCCATTAATTTAAAAGAAAAAATATATGAAGTTCAAAAAAAGAATAATACTGTATCTAATGTAGATTTTAGTATTAAACCTGATAAGATTTCTTTAAGTAAAAATAGAAATTGAACAAAAAAAATAGAAATACCTAAAGGTTCAGATTTTACTATTGAAAGTCAAATTCAAAACATTGAATATGAATATCAAGCATATTTAAATCAGGAAAAAAAGTTTAAAAAAATTGTTATTGATATTAATAATAATAAAGAAAACTTTTACCCTAGTGAATCTAAATTTTTATTTAAAGAATATGTAAAGGTAATTAAATTATTAAAGAGTAACCTTAAAGATATAAAAAAAGAATTAAATAAAGTATCTAATTAGATATTTGTAAGTTAAATTGTTAAATTATATAATATTTCATTATAATTGTAAATTGTTGTTTTTTTTTTAGTGAGATTAAGGTTATATATTACTATTGTATTAGTAGTTTAAATCTAGTATCTTTTGTTAAAAATTTACTTTTTTTTATGCTAATAAAATTTTATTTAATTCTAATTAATTAAGAGATGTTACTTTAAAGGTAAGTATAATATTTAAAATACTAAAATAATGAAATTAATATATATAATATATATTATATATATTGTATATAAAATATATAGTAATATAGTACTATAATATAAAATTTAGATAGAAATATAGTACTAAAACTATAAAATTTATATAGGAGGAATGTACCAAAAAATACTTTTTTTTACTTTTTAATAATGTATTGAGTTTGCAATATATTAAATTAGAGTATATATACTTATATTGTATATAAAAGTTAAAAGGAAATATAAGTTATGATAGGAGTATATTACTAATAGGGGCGGGATTATTCTATTGAGATGAAATAAGTATAATAACTAGGATAATATTCTATATTATAATTTTTAATTTATGTTTATTAATACGGAATTTATTAATAGCATGTTTTAATTTTATAATAGAAATCTGGTATCAGTAATATTATCCTAATATTTTGAGTAAATTCTAGAATGAAAAATCTGTTATACATCAGGAAACAGTCTGGGAGGGCCTTATTCATGGTTTAACTTTAAAAATTCTTAATAAAAAGGTTAGCCTTTTTATTAAAAATAAAATATATAATAATATATAAAACTAATATATAGTGCAGGACTATATATTTATTTATTAAAATATTTAAGTATTTAGTTTTAATTAAATAAAAAAAAATAAAAATTTTATATTATGAATTTAACCTTGATACTTTTTTTAATAGGAATATTAGGTTTCGTATTAAACAGAAAAAATATTATATTAATGCTTATTTCAATTGAGATAATGCTATTAGCTATAACATTCTTAATATTGGTAAGTTCAGTAAATATGGATGATATAATAGGACAAACATATGCTATATATATTATAGTAGTAGCAGGAGCAGAATCTGCGATAGGTTTGGGTATTTTAGTTGCTTTTTATAGATTAAGAGGAAGTATAACAATCGATTATAAATAATGTATCTAAGTATAATAATTTTACCTTTATTAGGGTCTATAGTGTCTGGCTTTTTTGGTAGAAAAGTTGGAGTTTTCGGTGCACAAATAATTACATGCTTAAGTATAATAATAACAACGATTTTAGCAATATTAGCCTTTTTTGAAGTAGGTTTTAATAATATGCCCATAACTTTAAATTTATTCAGATGAATAGACAGTGAATGATATAATATAACTTGAGGTTTTCAAATTGATAGTTTAACAACTTCAATGTTAATACCTGTATTAATAATAAGTTCCTTGGTTCATATATATTCAATAAGTTATATGAGTGCAGACCCGCATAATCAAAGATTTTTTAGTTATTTAAGTTTATTTACTTTTATGATGATAATTCTTGTAACAGCAAATAATTATTTATTAATGTTTGTAGGATGAGAAGGTGTAGGAGTTTGTTCATATCTTTTAGTAAGTTTTTGATTTACTAGAGTAGCTGCAAATCAAAGTTCTATGTCTGCATTTTTAACAAATAGAGTAGGAGATTGTTTTTTAACAGTAGGTATGTTTGCTATATTATGATCTTTAGGTAACCTTGATTATGCAACAGTATTTTCATTGGCTCCTTATATAAATAATAATATTATTATTATAATAGGAATATGTTTATTAATAGGTGCTATGGCTAAAAGTTCTCAAGTGGGATTACATGTTTGATTACCTATGGCTATGGAGGGTCCTACTCCTGTTTCCGCGCTAATACATGCAGCTACAATGGTTACTGCAGGTGTATATTTATTAATGCGTAGTTCACCATTAATTGAATATAGTAATACAGTTTTATTATTATGTTTATGATTAGGTGCAGTAACTACAGTATTTAGTTCTCTTATTGGTTTATTTCAACAAGATATAAAGAAAGTTATAGCTTATTCTACTATGTCTCAATTAGGGATGATGGTTATTGCCATAGGTTTATCTTCTTATAATATAGCATTATTCCATTTAATAAATCATGCATTTTATAAAGCATTATTATTTTTAGGTGCAGGTAGTGTTATACATGCTGTTTCTGACAATCAAGATTTTAGAAAATATGGAGGACTTATAAGTTATTTACCTTTAACTTATTCTGTTATGTTAATAGCAAGTTTAAGTTTAGTAGCTTTTCCTTTCATGACTGGTTTTTATAGTAAAGATTTTATTTTAGAATCTGCGTATGGTCAATTTACTTTTTCTGGTGTGGCTGTATATATTATTGCAACTATAGGTGCAATATTTACAACTTTATATTCAGTTAAAGTATTATATTTAACTTTTTTAACTAATCCTAATGGTCCAAAAATAAATTATCAAAATGCTCATGAAGGTAATTTATTTTTAAGTTTACCTTTAGTGATATTAGCTATATTTTCAATCTTTTTTGGGTTTATATCTAAAGATATATTTATAGGTTTAGGTTCTAATTTTTTTATAGATAATAGTTTATTTATTCACCCTATTCATGAAATAATGATTGATACAGAATTTGCTGTATCTACATTCTTTAAATTATTACCTTTTATATTTACAATTTCTTTTAGTCTAATTGCATTAATAATTTCTGAATTATTTCCTGAATTAGTTATTTCTTTTAAATTATCTAGATTTGGTTATAATATTTTTGGGTTTTTTAATCAAAGATTTTTAATTGAATATTTTTATAATAAATATATTGTAAATCTTATTTTATATTTAGGAGGACAAACAACTAAGATTTTAGATAAAGGTAGTATAGAATTATGTGGACCCTTTGGTTTAGAAAAAGGATTAATATATTCAAGTAAAAAGATTTCAAATTTAAATACAAGTATTGTGACTACTTACGCTTTATTTATATTAATTTTTTTAATTCTATATATATTTGTTGTTGGTTTTCCTATAATAGAAATTAGTCCAAATTTAATTTTATTAATTTTTTTTGTTTTTGTTTTATTAATAATTGCCGATAATCCTAAGTCTAGTTTAAATTAAATAGTATATAATAGTTACTTAAAAAAAAATAAGCTGTTTTAAATGCTAGAGTATACCCAGGAAAGAAGTGATTTTAGTGATTTTTTAATTATTATATTGATACTTCCGATTTATTCGAACAATTATATCTAACTTTACAAGATAGAATAGAATTATTAGCAGATACTATATCTGATGAAATACCTATATGGGAGAGTGTAATTAGTGAGTTACATGCTTTTGTATCTAATCGAGATACTAGAAGAATATATTTGACATTTTTTTCAATTATGTTGTCTAGTACGTTTATAAATTTATATAATCGTTTAGTTGTATCAGTTAGAAATATAATTTTAATAAGATTGTTTAGTATATGACATAAGCTTCAAGAAAATTTTTCTTTATTTTTTAATATATACTTGCAGGCAGCTGATATGTAGGTTTGCTTGTAATTAATTATATTTTAATTAAATATATGCTATCCTATTAAATTAGGAAAGCTATAAATCCTCATTAGTTTAATGGTAAAACATGAAACTTCTAATTTCATTTTATTAGTTCGATTCTAGTATGAGGGTATTTTTTTAATTTAAATATATTTTTATATTAAAAGCTTCAAGGTTTAAGTTTTATATCTATTAGTTTTGTATGTTAATTTAAATAGCATTTATTAAAAATATTAATATATTAGTTAAATATTTATAATAATTTATATATATATATACCATGAGAAATTTAAAAAGTCACCCTATATTAAAATTAGTAAATTCATATCTTATAGATGCTTCTCAACCTAGTAATATTAGTTATGCTTGAAATTTTGGTTCTTTATTGCTAATCTGTTTAATAATCCAGATTGTTACAGGTGTGACTCTAGCTATGCACTACAATCCTAGTGTTCTAGAAGCATTTAATTCTATAGAACACATAATGCGTGATGTAAATAATGGATGACTAATACGTTATTTACATAGTAATACAGCTTCAGCTTTCTTTTTTTTAGTGTATTTACATATTGGAAGAGGAATATATTATGGATCATATAGAACACCTAGAACATTAGTGTGAGCTGTAGGTACAGTAATACTTATATTAATGATGGGTACAGCTTTCTTGGGATATGTCTTGCCTTATGGTCAAATGAGTTTATGAGGTGCTACAGTTATTACTAATCTTATAAGTGCTATACCATGAATTGGACAAGATATTGTTGAGTTCATTTGAGGAGGTTTTTCTGTTAACAATGCAACTTTAAATAGATTTTTTGCATTACATTTTGTTTTACCTTTCATATTAGTTGCTTTAGTATTAATGCATTTAATTGCACTTCATGATACAGCAGGGTCAAGTAATCCTTTAGGTCTTTCAGGTAACTATGATAGATTAACATTTGCTCCTTATTTCTTATTTAAAGATTTAGTAACTATATTTATCTTTATATTTGTTTTAAGCTTATTTGTATTCTTTATGCCTAATGTATTAGGAGATAGTGAAAATTATATAATGGCTAATCCAATGCAAACTCCACCTGCTATTGTGCCTGAATGATATTTACTTCCATTTTATGCTATACTTAGATCAATCCCTAATAAATTATTAGGAGTTATAGCTATGTTTGCTGCAATATTAGCAATAATGTTATTACCTATAACAGATTTAGGAAGATCAAAAGGTTTACAATTTAGACCTATGAGTAAATTAGCTTTTTGAGTTTTTGTGGCTAATTTTTTAATTTTAATGAAATTAGGAGCTTGTCATGTAGAATCTCCATTTATAGAACTAGGACAGATAAGTACAGTTTTATATTTTGGTTATTTTGTATTAATTGTACCTGTAATTAGTTTAATTGAAAATAGTTTAATTGATTTAACTTTTAAATCGAAGTAAGATTCGAATAAATAAATTAATTAGTTAAGAAAACTTAAATTTAAGTTATTAATTGTATTTATTATATATTATTTATACTTATTAAGACTTATAATGATAAATTTTATTATTTAAAATTAATAATAGTAATTAATTAATATTTATAGATATAGTGAGGTAAATCGTAATGGTTATTATTTTTAATCCACCTAAATTAGATTATGATAATAATCTTAAAAATAAATTCTTATAAATGAGAATTTATTATTAAAGTAAGGTTTCATTTGTTGGTATAATGAGTTAAATTATAAATTTAATGACTAAATAGTCGTCGTAAGTTTGATTCTTACCCTTACTATCACCCAGTAATATTTATTACCTCCGTCCTATTTTAAATTTAGGTAGGATTTTATAAGTAAATATAATTTACTAAATATAATTATTAATTAATTAAATAATTAATAATATAAAACTAATTATATAAAAATTATATAAATATAATAAAGCATTTGTATTCGTTGATTGTTTTTCCTTTCTTTTTGTGTTTTAATGTTGATTATTAGTCCAACAATAATTTCAATTATTTCAATAATTGAAGTCATTATAGTATTAGTTCCTGCTTTATTAGCAGTAGCTTATGTAACAGTAGCTGAAAGAAAAACTATGGCAAGTATGCAAAGAAGATTGGGGCCTAATATTGTAGGATATTATGGTTTATTACAAGCTTTTGCAGATGCATTAAAACTTTTATTAAAAGAATATGTTGCACCAACACAATCTAATATAATATTATTTTTTATAGGTCCTGTAATTACCTTAATTTTTGCTCTTTTAGGTTATGCAGTTATACCTTATGGACCTGGATTAACAATTAGTGATATGAATTTAGGTATCTTTTATATGTTAGCTGTATCTTCTTTAGCTACATATGGTATATTATTAGCAGGTTGAAGTGCTAATAGTAAATATGCTTTTTTAGGTTCTTTAAGAAGTACGGCTCAATTAATTAGTTATGAATTAGTATTAAGCTCTGCTATATTATTAGTAATAATGTTAACAGGTAGTTTAAATCTTACTGAAAATATTGAAGTTCAAAGGACAGTTTGATTTATATTTCCATTATTAATAATCTTTATAATTTTTTTTATAGGTTCTATAGCTGAAACTAATAGAGCTCCTTTTGATTTAGCTGAAGCTGAATCAGAACTTGTTAGTGGATTTATGACAGAACATGCTGCAGTTGTTTTTTTTTTTTTTTTTTTAGCTGAATATGGTAGTATTGTATTAATGTGTATACTTACTAGTATATTATTTTTAGGAGGTTATTTATTAATAAATAATTTAGATTTATTTAATTCTATAATTTTAGACCTAAGTAGTATTTCTATTTTTGTAAAAAAAGATTTAAATGAATTTGTAAGATTTATATTTTATATAAATGAAGGTGTAGGCTCTACATTAGTAGTATCTATTTATGATTATATTATGGAAGGGTTAAAATATGAAATACTATATTATAATAATATATTGATAGAAGGGTTATATTATTATTATTATGATATTTTAAAAAATAGTTCTGTTATAGATGGATTATTATATGGATTGGTTTTAGGTTTAAAAAGTTCAATTTTAATATTTATATTCATATGAACAAGAGCTTCTTTTCCTAGAATACGTTTTGATCAACTTATGGCATTTTGTTGAACTGTTTTATTACCAATATTATTTGCATTAATAATATTAATACCTTGTATATTATATACTTATAGTATATTCCCTATAAATATTTATTTATTATAAAGTTAAAAATATTTGAATATATAGGGTATAAGGTATCAGCTATAAAGTTGGTTGTATTTTCATACCCTTTAAGTTTTTATAGGTTTTATATTTATAAAATATAAATAAATATTATGATTAAAGTTTTCTGACTTGCACTTAGAATTTATAATTTACAAGTTAGGTTTAATGCAATGCGCAATTTGAAGTAAATAATAAGCATTTATTAATACTTAGTAATAGGGCAAGTAGTAAACTATTAATATATATTAAGCTTAAATTCTTCTTATATAGAATATATAAGATGGATAAATAATTTTTTTTTTTGAATTTATAATATGTAATCATAAATTATATAAAATAGAGTGGTTTTATATACTTTATTAGTGGTTCCTTTAATAGGAATATTTTTAATATCCAGTGTACGTTCATATTATTCTGTAATATGAAAAGAAGAGTCTTTAATTAAAAATAATATATGATCTGAAATAAATATTCATCTACCTATGTATTTCAAAGATGAGAAAAAAAAAAATAATTTTTATAAAAAAATCGCTTTTATTACTTCAATTTTAAATTTGATTGTATCTTTAATAATATATATTTTATTTGATTTTAGTAATAATCAATTTCAATTTATACAAGAACATTATAATTTAAGTTTTTATGATATATATTTAGGTGTAGATGGTATTTCGATTTATTTTGTTTTATTAACAACAATAATAATGCCTATAGCATTAATATCTAATTGAAATTCTATTACTAATAATGTAAAATCCTATTTAATAATAATGTTATTATTAGAAACATTACTATTAGGTGTATTTTTAGTATTAGATATATTATTATTTTATATTTTTTTTGAAAGTATATTACCTCCTTTATTTATTCTTATAGGTTTATTTGGATCAAGTAATAAAGTAAGAGCTAGTTTTTATATTTTTTTATATACATTATGAGGATCTTTATTTTTATTATTATCTATTTTAACAATGTCTTCTATAATGGGTACTACTTATTTTGATGCTTTATTCAAGAGTAATTTTGATTATACTACTCAAATATTTTTATTTTTGGGTATATTTATTGCTTTTGCTGTAAAAACACCAACAATTTTCTTAAATAATTGGTTGTTAAAAGCTCATGTTGAATCACCTTTAGGTGGAAGTATTGTACTTGCAGGTATTGTTTTAAAATTAAGTTTATATGGTATATTTAGATTAATTTTACCCATATTGCCTAAAGTTTCTTTAAATTATACTTATATAATTTTTATGATAGGTGTCATTACTATAATATATGCAAGTTTTAGTACATTAAGAACTACAGATATTAAAGAATTAATTGCTTATAGTTCAGTATCTCATGCTGCGGTATACTTAATAGGAGTATTTAGTAATACAATTCAAGGTATTGAAGGGGGAATTATTTTAGGTTTAGCTCATGGGTTTGTTTCTAGTGGTTTATTCATATGTGCAGGTGGAGTATTATATGATAGATCAGGAACTAGATTAATCCATTTTTATAAAGGAATAGCACAAGTTATGCCTTTATTCGCTATACTTTTCTTTATATTATCTTTAGGTAATTGTGGTGTACCTTTAACTTTGAATTTTATAGGTGAATTTATGTCTCTTTATGGAGTATTTGAAAGATTACCTTTATTAGGTTTATTTTCTAGTTTTTCTATTATATTATCTGCAGCCTATACAATATATATGTATAATAGAATATCTTTTGGAGGTTCATATAGTAAATTTTTTTTAGAAAATATTAGTGATATTACTAAAAGAGAATTCTTTTTATTATTTACTTTAGTTTTCTTTACTATACTATTTGGAATATATCCTTCATTTATTTTAGATGGTTTACATTATTCAGTAAGTAGTTTAATTTATTATATTTAAGGCTATTAATATTAATTTTAACCTTAGACTTTTTTTTACTGCTTATAATTTTTAATAATAAGTTTTAAGACTTATTAATCGCAATTCTACTTATAATCTAGGTAGGATTTTTTTTTAATTTAATCTAGCCATTATACATTAGCCTTATATATTATATTAAATGTATTAATATAGCTTTTAATATAGCTCAATAATACTAATTTATATATTTAATATATAATTGCTAAATAATTAATGTAAATACATAACATATTATAGTATTATTTCGTTATATTATATTAATAAATACAATTATGCCTCAATTAGTTCCTTTTTATTTTATAAATGAAATCTTTTTTACTTTTACTATAATAGTTTTTACAGTTTATATATTATCAAAATATATTTTACCTAGATTTGTTCGTTTATTCCTATCTAGAACATTTATTTCAAAACTTTTTTAATAATCTAGATTTAAGAAAAATACTATTAATGTAATCTTAGATTCATTATATTACAATTACAGTTTATATATATATATTATAATATAATATATATATATATATATGAATAATAGTTAATTTTTTTTACATTTACAAGCTTTATTCTGCCTGTCTCTTCCATTTATAAATTTAAAGGGAAGGAGGGAGGTAATAAAGTATTGTATTTATATGTATATAATATCAAGGTTTATCTAATATCTAAAGTACTATTGAATAATAGTACTTTAATTCAAAATTATAGTGTAGGATTTGAAAGAGAGATTTTTAGTCCTTTAAATCAATTTGAAATAAGAGATCTACTTAGCATAGATTTACCTTTATTAGGAGATTTACATCTTTCTATTACAAATATAGGGTTTTATTTAATTATAGGTGCTTTTTTTTTATTAGTTATAAGTCTTTTAAGTACAAATTATAATAAATTAGTAAGTAATAAGTGATCTATAAGTCAAGAATCTTTATATGCAACAATTCTTAGTATAGTTAGAAATCAAATAAATGCAGGTAAAGGTCAAATATATTTCCCATTTATTTATACTTTATTTATTTTTATTTTAATAAATAATTTAATAGGTATGGTTCCTTATAGTTTTGCCTCTACTAGTCATTTTGTATTAACATTTGCACTTAGTTTTACTATAGTTTTAGGTGCAACTATATTAGGATTCCAAAAACATGGATTAGAATTTTTCTCTTTATTAGTTCCTGCTGGTTGTCCTTTAGCTTTATTACCTTTATTAGTTTTAATTGAATTTATTTCTTATTTAGCTAGAAATATTTCATTAGGTTTAAGATTAGCTGCTAATATATTAAGTGGTCATATGCTATTACATATATTAGCGGGTTTTACTTACAATATAATGACTTCAGGGCTTCTTTTTTTCTTTTTGGGTTTAATCCCTCTAGCATTTATTATAGCCTTTTCAGGTTTAGAGCTTGGTATAGCCTTTATACAAGCTCAAGTTTTTGTAGTCCTTACAAGTGGTTATATTAAAGATGCACTTGATTTACATTAACATTAAATGCTATAATAGGGAGAGAGGTAAACTTTAAAAATATATTTATGCTTATTTATATTATATTTAATAGTATTCTTTTATTATGATTAATTTTAGTTTTATTTATTAATGTCGTAAGTTCAAATCTTGCTAGGGTATATTAAGGCTATAGGTATTATCTATAAAGCTTTCGCTTTTATTCAAAATGAAGTGAAGTAGGTGATTAAATTTCGAAAAGTTAGGGGTGAATTTTGTTTTTAGATAAAAAATCTTGTATGTTAGAGAAAAAAATAAGTATAATAAATAAATAATTAGATATTATATAATTAACTTACTTATTATTATTGCCAACTTATAAGCTTAAACCTTATTATTTATAAAGGAATATATATACCTTAGTATATAATTCATTAAATAGCTATAAGTAGCTTATATTAATCCCTACCAGTTTTACAAAAAAGATACATAAATTACTTATTTATTAAAATTTATAATATGCATATGCACATATAGATCATATAAGTAATATAACAGCTATAATAAAATTTAACCTATTTTATAAATTTTATATAGGAAAAGGTAATTTATTATATAAAAATTATATAGAAATGTAGTATGTATACATTAAAATATATATACTATATACTAAATATAGTAGAGCTTGGTGATGGCTCTGATTGAACACTGTCCAAGTACTTGACACATGCTAATCGTACGTTTAATTAATAGCTCTAACAAATATTTAATAATATATATATATATTATTAAATATAAGTAAAAGTTAATATTATAATTTTTTAAAAGTGGTGTACAGGTGAGTAAAAGATTTCTACAACCGATCTTAAAGTGAAGATAAATTCTTCATAAAAAAAAGGGTATATTACCCGCTTTAAGAGGAAAAGATTAATCATAGAGATAGGTAGTTGTTAAGGTAATGACTTAACAAGCTTATAATTCTCTTAGTCGAAATTGAAATTGATTGATCGACCACATTGGGGATGAAAAAATCCCAAGACAACTGGGTACAGCAGTGGGGAATATTGGTCAATGGCCTAAGGGCTGAACTGGTAACTTGGAAGGACGGCTTGAGTACTCGGGAAGTAAGGGGTAGGAGTTAATCGATTTATCGAATAAAGTTCTGGCTACATTATTATAATGACAATATGTATATAAAGTCTTGACTAATTACGTGCCAGCAGTCGCGGCAATACGTAAGAGGCTAGTGTTAATCATAATAAATAGGTTTAAAGGGTACTCAGACGGAAAAATTACCTTAATAAGGGACAATTTTCTAGAGTTTTATATAAGAAGGTCGTACTCTAGAGTGTAGAGATGAAATTCGTTGATACCTAGGGGACTGGTGAAGGCGTAGGCAATCTTTTATGTAAAAACTGACGTCGAAGGACGAAGGCTTAGGTCACGAACAGGATTTGAAACCCCAGTAGTCTTTGCAGACAATTATGAATGCTATTGGTTAGATAAATTATTTATTTAGTCTATAAATGAAAATATAAGCATTTCACCTCAAGAGTAATGTGGCAACGCAGGAACTGAAATCACTAGACCGTTTTTGACACCAGCAGTGAAGTATGTTATTTAATTCGATGATCCTCGAAAAACCTTACCACAATTTGAATATTAATAATTATATTTAAGTAATGCAGTAATGCAAATGCAATGTATTGCATTATAATTTTTAATGTCAATGTATTGCGTATTGCTGTAATAAATGAAAAAAAATATTATAAATATATTTTTTATTATTAATACAAGTGTTGCACGGCTGTCTTCAGTTAATGTTGTGAAATTTTGGTTAAGTCCATAGAATTAACAAAAGCCCTAACTTTATTTGTATTTCTTTATAAAAATAAAGTTGAATAAACTTAAAACTCTTAAGTATGATAATAGGGATTAAGACAAGTCATCATGGCCTTAATATTGTGGGCTATAGACGTGCCACATATTCCTAAACAAAAAGATGCAAAAATGAAAGTTTTAGCTAATCTTATAAAATAGGGTAAAATTAGATAAGGATTGTAGTCTGTAATTCGGCTACATGAATAGGTAATTGCTAGTAATCGTGAATCACCATGACACGGTGAATAGATCTCAGATTGGTACTAATCACTCGTCGCATGCTGAAAGGAGTTTATGCAATAAGTTTGCCTTTCTGTTTTTAAGTAAGTAAATATATAAGTTTTAGATTTAAAAACGGATTTCTTCGTATGCATGGCTCTGATTAGTGTTAAGTCGAAATACAGTTCGTGTAGTGGAAGTTGCACGGGAAATTCAAGGATAAACATTTTACTAAATTAAGTAGTAATATCAAATTTTTTATAATATTTATTATTTTAAAGTAATTTACTGTTATAATTAATAGATGTACTTAATTTATGCTAGGTGGCACCTAGCTCTATATATAATATATATAATTAATATTAAAGAATATATATTATATATATGAAGGAGGGTTCCGTTTGTTGGTATGACGGGTTAAACTGTAAATTTAATGACTAATTAGTCGTCGAAGGTTCAATTCCTTTCTCTCCTATAAAAAAAAAGGTGCATATTTTAATATAGAATGCTATTTATTCTTATTCATTTATGAAAAAAAAATTTTTAGATTATAAGTTTCTATAGCTCAACGGTAGAGCATAATACTGTTAATATTATGATAAATGTTCGATTCATTTTAGAGGCTAAGTATTTACATTTATGTATAAGTAATACATAATGATTGTATAAGAGGCTTGCTAGTTAAATATTTTGCATATTATAAATTATAAGCATTAATTAATGCATAGTAAGTAGTAAGATCTTATTAATATATAAACATTCATTAATATAATAAGATATAATAGGGTAGGTTGTATGCTGTATGCGTATACATATGTCTTCTTCTTTTATTCTAAATAAAAATATGATAAATATAACTTATAAATATTTATAAATTTATAAATTGAATGTTTATTTTAAGTTAATAATCAGTCTTAGGAGAAATATATAAATATATATATAATATATTAAATTAAAAAAAAGAATGAAAAAAAAAATAAAAATTAATAAAAAAATTAATATAAAAATTCAAAAAATGAATATAAGTAATCAATTAACAAATATAATAAGAAGTAATTTTCAGGATCATCCTTTTCATCTAGTATCTCCTTCACCTTGACCTTTATATACTAGTATTTGTTTATTGAATTTAACTACTAGTGCAGGGTTATCTATGCATAATTTTAGTAATGCTTATTACTTATTTTATATTGGATTATTTTTAGTTGTATCATCTATGTCATTTTGATTTAGAGATATAATATCAGAAGGAACTTTTTTAGGGGATCATACTTTAGCTGTACAGAAGGGATTAAATTTAGGTATTATATTATTTATAGTGTCTGAAGCTTTATTTTTTTTAGCTATATTTTGAGCCTTTTTTCATAGTGCATTAACACCTACTGTAGAGTTAGGAGCTCAATGACCTCCTTTAGGTATAGAACCTGTAAATCCTTTTGAGTTACCTCTTCTTAATACTGTAATACTTTTGTCTAGTGGAGCTACAGTAACTTATGCCCATCATTCTTTAATTCATGGAGAAAGAAAAGGTGCTTTATATGGGTCTATTGCTACTATATTATTAGCAATAATATTTACAATATTTCAGGGAATTGAATATAGTGTATCTTCTTTTACTATTAGTGATGGAGCATTTGGTACATGTTTCTTTTTTTCTACAGGTTTTCACGGATTCCATGTTATAATTGGGACAATATTCCTAGGAGTAGCATTATGAAGAATATTTGCTTATCATTTAACAGATAATCACCATTTAGGGTTTGAAGGAGGAATATTATACTGACATTTTGTAGACGTAGTTTGATTATTTTTATATATATCTATATATTATTGAGGTTCTTAATATATTATATATAAAATATAAAATATAAAATATAAACTATAAGATACTGCTTACTTATATAAGATAAAGGTACCACTAACCCTTATATCACTTTTGTAAGAAGGGTAGTTTAAATTTTATGTGTACTTCTAATTAATTAAGGTTAGTACAGTGAAGTTAGTCAATAATTACTTTTTACTATTATAAAGGTATAGTTTAATGGTAAAACGAAAAGCTTCAACCTTTTTATCCTTAGTTCGAGCCTAAGTACCTTTGTATATAGATTTATAAAATTATACTGGCAGTCTAACTTATATATATATAGCTTATAATTAAGGAACAGTTTGGGCGCTTGCGCATAAATATATAGCTCTGTAAATAAAATATAAATTCTTCTATTTATAGCTGGCAATAGGTCGGGTGCTATTTATAATATGGCTTAAGCTCTTATAGCTTTTAGTATAAATTGTAAAAATTTAGGAGGCAGGGATTTTTGTATAATGGTAATACGTGTGACTTTTAATCATCAAGAAATAAGTTCGAATCTTATAGATCCTATCTTAATATATTAATTAAAAATACATTATGTTATATAATGAAAAAAAAAATAATTCTAAAACAAAGCGTTCATAGTTTAATGGTAAAACCTATATTTTCCAAATCTAAGTTGTGAGTTCGAATCTCACTGGATGTACATTAATAATATAAGGTTGTAGTACATAGTACAAAACAAGCATTAATTAAGTAAGTAAGCAAGCAAGAAAACAAGCAAGCTCTAAGTAACTTAAGAATTAGTAACTTAATAGGTAAAGGACTTCCCTGTCACGGAAGTAGATGCTGGTTCGATGCCGGTCTAGTTCGTCTTTAAAGGAAAAGTTGCCATTGGTAGGGCGAGATATTTGCTAAATATTGTGTTTAACACTGGGGTGTTCGATTCACCTCTTTTCCGAATTAAATTAAGTAAACTTGCTTATTATAAATAATGAGCAGTTTTAATATTATTATTTAATAATGCTAGGAAGAGTTAAACCGAAACCCTAAGTGGTAAGGTTGAAGGTGAAATACTTCCCTTCCTTGTAATAATTAAATAGTATAGTCTTCCTCTATTCGAGGTATAATATAAAAAAAATTTGCAAGAAAATTTATTCTTATTAGATGAACTGTATACAAATGGCTACATTTGAAACATATTAGATATGATTTCTATATTTGCAGTTTTTTGTGCAATATCTGTTATTATTAATAAAAATCCTATAATCTCTGTATTATTTTTAATAGGATTATTTGCAAGTATTTCTTGTTATTTAATAATGTTAGGTTTAAGTTTTATAGGTTTATCTTATTTAATAGTATATATAGGAGCAGTTTCAATACTGTTTTTATTTATATTAATGTTAATTAATATTAGAATAAGTGAACTTCAAAGTGATACTAATAATAGTATACCTTTAACTATAATAATAGGTATTTCCCTTAGTTACTCTTTATTTCAATTATTACCTTATGATATAGCTATATTAAGTAATTTTAATAGTAGTTTAAATAATAATTTATTTGGTTATTCTTTTGATAACTGAGTGCAGGAAAGCAGCCTTCAAAGCTTTGAATATACTAATTCAAATTTTATAACAGGGGTAGTAATGCATGCTGCTCTTAATACTAATAAATATAAAGATTTATTTTTTACTACTAGTAAAATGTGAGATGGAAATTTAGCCGAAAGTAATCATATTACAACTATAGGTAATATTATGTATACTAACTATAATATATGATTAATAATAGCTAGTTTTATTTTACTATTAGCTATGGTGGGAGCCATTATTATAACTATAAAACAAAAAAATTACCAGTCTTAGTAAATATATAAGGCATGGTGATGGTGGTTTCACAATACTATCTTGTGAAATATAGCTTTATAAGCTTGCTTTGTTACATAACAAAGCACATAAATAAGCTATAATCTTAATTAAAGCTAGCTTTATATAGCTAGCTTTAATATTAGGGAAATTAGCTCAATGGTAGAGCACCCGTTTTACACACGGGATGTTAGGAGTTCAAATCTCTTATTTCTCAAAAATAAGAGTTCTTTAACTTAACAGGTAAAGTGCATTCTTGATAAGAATGATATTTAAGTTCAATTCTTAAAGGAATTAAAGAGAATTGACCGAGTGGTTTAAGGTGGCTAACTTGAGATTAGTTGTGATTTATAGTCATCATAGGTTCGAATCCTATATTTTCTGTTAATTAATACTATTAATAGTTCTTAATATAATAACGGATTAGAGTCAGATTGGTTACGACGCTTCATTTGGGTTGGAGTATTTCTGTGTTCGAGTCACAGTAATCCGATTATAGCTTTTATTCTATTTAAATAGAGCTAGAAATCTAGTATAGATACAATGCTATTTATACTATAGATATATACTATTTACTGTATATAGTTGAGATACATTTGTATATTTATAATATGCAAGTAAGTCTTAAATATATATAAGTATATAAAGAGACTATTATGGAAATCTTGCTATGTATTAAAGAGAAGTATTTATGTTTAAACATTTGGAACGTATGAACTCTTAGAGAAATTATTTAATAAACGAAGTAAATTGAAATATCTTATTAACTTCAGGAAAAAAAATCAAACGAGATTCTATTATTAGTGTGAACGAAAATAGAGTAGCCTATAAAAATAAGTAAAATGGTTTAAAAACTGTTTGAATATTATGGGGAACCTTCCTCAAAGGCTAAATATAATACATAAGCTATAGAGAAAAGTACCGTGAGGGAAAGATTTTTGAAATAGTAGTTTTATAAGCAGCTCTAGCAAAAAGCAAGAGCGTACCTTTTGCATAATGGGTCACCAAGTTAACATTAGATGCGAGCTAATCAAAGTTATAAGGCTGGGTGGGTATAATCCTACAAAGACTATATAAGGCGCATGTAAATCAAATTTACATGTATGCTCTTAAAGCTCTTTAAGCTCTTATAGCTTTTATTTCTTTAAGAAAAAAATAAAGTATAAAACTTATACTTTATAATTTATTTTAGGGATAATAAAAAGATCTGCAAAGTTAAACCAATCATTAAAATAATGTATAGTGTCTAGAGTTAGACCCGAAGCCTAGTGATCTTACTATAGTCAGGATTATAAAAGTCCGAACGGGTTATCGTAGCAAAGATATCCGAAGAACTATGGTAAGCAAGTGAAAGACAAAACTGACTAGGATAGCTGGTTTTCTGCGAAACCTATAATAGTAGGCAATTTAAGTAACATCTTAGTAGGTACAGAACTTAATCTCAGGCAAGATGTATTAAGGCTATAAGGCGGCTATAAGGCTGGGTGGATGTGGTGTGAAACTGTAAAATCTATATTTAGATTTTACTATTAACCACCTGCCAAGCTCTTATAGCTCTTATAGCTATATAAAAATAAATACATTTTATTTTGTATATATCGGGGAATTGTGAAGATTTTATCGGTGAGTATGTAGACTCGGAATGACAAAGATGAATCTTGAATTATCAGACATAGAATGCTAAGGTTGTATGTCAAAAGGGAAACAGCCCAGAACAAGAGTTAAGGTTCCAAAATTATTATTAAGTGAAATAAAGAAAGTATTTATCTAAGTCGACAAGAAGATAGGCTTGGAAGCAGCCATAATTTGAAGATCTCGTAACAGAGTCACTTGTTAAAGTTTAAATGCATCTAAGATTTAACGGATCTAAATAATATACCGAAACCTTGTCCATATAAAACATTAATATTATAATGTTATATATTGGGGTAGCAGAACGTTGAATTAATATTGGACTTTTTTTTTCTATAAAAGTATATAATAATTCAAGTGAGAATGGTGACATGAGTAACAAAAAAGAAGAGGCTATATAGTCTCTCTCGCCTAAAGCTTATGGCCACAAATTAAGTAACGGCCTCTAAGTTAATAATCTTAAGATTATTACGATGAGAAAAGGATCTTATAAGATTGATTTAAGGACAACATTTGTAAGTGAATAATGTGCTGGAAAAATAAGTCAATAATCTTAATGGTAAAACAATAAACTAAAAAGATGAATTTTATCATAAAAGAATACCGTGCCTAGAAACTGAAACAAGTAAGCTAGTAGAGAATACGAAGGCGTAAATGAGATAACAATCATAAAGGAACTCGGCAAACTAACTACCGTAACTTCGGGATAAGGAGGGCTCATTAATCTCGATTAATACGAGT
>Ga0247763_1000728_pt1 | contig 19845 bp, 8 predicted proteins | sample UWRJL141409B4_FD_179926 | JGI IMG/M metagenome (GOLD analysis project Ga0247763, IMG submission 179926) | Plant litter microbial communities from Arlington Agricultural Research Station in Wisconsin, United States - UWRJ-L141-409B-4 | ecosystem: Environmental > Terrestrial > Plant litter >...
GACCTTGCAAAAAAAAAAAAAAAAAAAAACGAGAAACTTTTGACGTTTGCCTTTTTCTATCGTGCAACGCAACGCAACGGACCAAATCAAAATAGAATGGAGAGAGTAGAATATCCCTGGAAGTTCTCTCTTGAGAGAATCCCCTTGCAACACAGTGTTCTATCCCGCGCAGTCCATCAAAACATCAAATAAGCCAGACAGGTACCTATTTGGCGTTTCTATACAAATATCTATAAAGCTGGGAAGCTATTTGCAAAGGGGGGTTGCTGAAATGCCTTACATGCATGATGCCTTTGATTGGGTATAGGGAGATACCTAAGGTGTATGTGTCGCCGCCAGTAAATACAGGCCTATTGGGATGGGGATGGAGATTGTGTGGAACTCGCGAAATACCCCCCATGAGTGGCAAGTAGGTAAGGAACCTAGGTAAGGTAAGGTAGGTAGGTAGGTAGGTAGGTGGGTCCATATGATCTACGTGATCACTGATCAGACAACATATTCCCCGAGCTGAACACAGCAGGCAGCCTTTTGCATACGGCTCTATTCTCTTCCGCTATGGTCTCTTCCAGTCGACAGCGTAGTCCTAAACATGACTATCTACCTAGACATTACAGACATTTCCAAATAGTAAAGGAACATTAAAAGGGAACTTCCAGTCAATCCGCGTGCTATGCACATTTATCCGGCCTCGGTAATTTTAACTTGCAGTGTTCCCGTTTGACTCGTGTGTGAAAATTCCATACCTATCCAACGAGTAGATAACATGGTACGATCAAGCCACCAAGCCACCTACGCGGTTTGGCTGACAGAGAGTTTTTTTTTGCTAGCTACGCGCTATCCCATCCACGTCATCAGGTATCTAAGGTAGGTACCTAGGTAGTCAGTGAGGGCGCGTCAAAAACTCTCAAAAAAAAATTAAAAAACTTAAATTTAGAGCACATAAAATGGCAGCTGGAACGGTCAAAATTCTCCAACAAATTTCAGATCAGATCTCCTCCAATATCTCCTGCAGTTGTTGAACCACAGTAGATAGATCCAGATCCAGGCACACTTTGACATTCTAAACATCTTTTTATCTCCTCCTTTTTCAAATCACATAGGATTGTTTTGTTTTGTTGTTAAAAAAACCCCCCACCGGACCAGACACACCATGTCGCTTTCCTTTTCTCACCCCGAAATCAAACCCCCGCCGCCGGTGTATTTTCGCCGCAATAATCGCCAACAAGATCATCATCATCCCGAAATCGGACCGCTGCCGCCCATCCATCCAGAAACAGAAACGGCTTTTCCCCTGAAACCACGCGACCGTTTGACGCGCCTGCCGGTTGAGCTCCTTTTGATCATTGGGGAATTTGTACTCGGGTCAACGACCGACGGCGACGAGGACGACGACGACTACGACGACTACGACTACGGCTACGACTACGACGACGACGACGGCGGCGCCAACAGCCATCATCGCGTGTTTTCTTCGGAAAAAACTATCACCTCCCGCCGAAAGGACTTGTCTTGTTTGTCCCAAACCTGCCGCCGGTTGCGAGACGTGTCCCAGCCTTTGCTTTTTCAGGACATGCGCATAACCGTGGGGCAGGGCTACCCCCTCGCCATCTTCCTGGGGTTGGCCAGAACGTTCCGGGAACGACCGGACCTGGCCAAAAAGGTCAGGTTTATCCGTGTTTTTGACATGCCATACAACCGAGTCCATGGTGGTATTCATTTCGCCGCGTGGCGGAAGCTCATGGCGGATCCTGCATATCATGAAATCCTGGGCCAGACTATCCAGTGCTGCTCCTCCGATTCTGGCGGCGATGGGACAACAACGACAAGGGTGTTGGTTCCGTTTTTCCGCGAGCTTGTCTACCCGGAACCTAGGCTACTTCGTTTTTCCCGTGAGGAGGAGCCAATGATGCAGATGGATTGGAGTGCTGGTGCTTCCGAGTTGATAAGCTCGCATTCCTTTGGCGAGCGTTACAGTGACCTCGCTTATGCGGGACCCTTCTTGTTCGATCACTCATTTTTCTTTACACTAAGGGACATATTCCACTCCCTCCCGGCACTCGACTACACTGAGTTTGTCGGATCGCACCAGGTTCCCAGGAGACTTGTGAATGGACGGTATATTCTTCCAAAAATGACCCAGCCTATTTCTCGTATCATAATACCGAGGTTCCCCAAAAGAACCCGGCCTTCTTCGATTTCTCAGAAACCTTCCCAATCATCACCCATCTAGCCATCGAGCTGAAGGGGGGGTGGCCACGAGCTGAGGCGGTTATCCTTTTATGAATCACTAGGTAGGTCACTCTTTCGGTCGAGTCCTGTGTGCGAACGCCACAGGGTTACTCGGACCTCATCTGACGTTGACGGCATCTCAAGATTGAAAATGCGATCCGGGAGAATACCAGGCGAGAGACGCCAGACTCGGACACGGCGTCTTTTTCCTCCATTACACATGGGTGAATGGACCCTCACGGCCTGACCTAGCCTGGGAGATGTCAACTCGATCCGGCTAAGCCTCACGCAAGCGAGTTGGGGAACTCACCTTTCCCTGGGGCCAGGTTACTTGTGCTTGTTATCATGTCTGAGGGATTTTTGGGAAAAGAAAAGTACTAGGATTAGAACAGAACTAGAGGTTGACAACAATGAGTTGAACTTGGATCAGTTTCCCGCCAACTTCACTGCCGCCATCAAATGTATACGATGTACGACTACTGCAACTCAGATTGGGCCGGCTGTGTGTCCAATTCTGTCCTGCTATCGTGATGACCCATTTCCTGCGGTTTATGGATGCCTTGCTCCTGTGGCAATGGCATCACTTGTGGGTTTCGTGATGTGGGGTAATGAGGATTCAGTCTTCCGCCCGTATAGTCGACGTGAGTGACGTAGGTTGATGACGATATGACGTCCTCAGTTGGAGGTGCAATGACGGAAGCCATAATCTTCTTTCTCTTCCACCGCCTCAAAGCCCACCACCCGGCGCTGACGGCGAGCACAGCGGCCAAGGCGCCTCCCACCCCCGCCCCAACTGCTGCACCTGTGGGAAAGTTGTTCCCGCCACCTCCTACCCCCGCCGGGCTAGTGCTTCCCGCCGCGGTCGAAGTGGGAGCTGTAATCGTTTTGATGACGGTCGTTTCCGCCTCGCCCGCCGCGCGTACAATGTTGAAATAATGGGTATTGGACTCGCTATTGGTGTTGCCCTCCCGGTAGAGGCCCATCATGAACAGGTTGGAGAATGTGAGGTTTTTCCGCGTCGCCACGATCCACCTGTACACGCTGATATCAACAACGCTCTGGACGATGGTCTCCATGGGCTGAGTGAAATTATGATGCATATCCGGTCGAACCATCTGGTAGAGAATTATCGATATCGGCACCCCCTTCTCAATGCCCGCCCATTGGAGGACGACCAAGGAACCCATATCGTAGACTGGGTTGTCAGCTAGCTCACCCCCAGTCCCGTCCGGGGAGGCTGGGGGGTTGAGGAATGTTAGAACAGACGCTGAGGGACACGCCAGCGCCACGAGGAGGAGGAGAAGCATCCGCGATGGTGACAAGGGTGGTGCAGAAAACATCTTTGACCAATTTTGACCAATTCCCTGCTTTGGGACGAGATCTTAGCGCCACGGGGGAAAATAATTGACAGCAGAGGCAAAGAGATGCGGGCACTGCATCAGCATGGGGATGACAAAATCGAGGATCACAGTAAGGGATGAGCCCTTGTTTCGGGTTAAAATAAGAGGAAAAGAACTCAGGGTTCAAGCACAGGTCTTCATGTGATGCGACAGCGAATGTTGCGCAAGTCCATCCTGGTGCCAGTCGCACCTTCCCCGTTTGCTGCCGGCTGGTGGAGCGCAAATGTCTCGCTCCCGAGATGGGACGACGGTCCCGATGCAGCCTACCGACACCAACGGCCGAAACGGGCCAGTACGTCAACAACCATCAGGCGACAAGTAAGCATCCCCGGGCTCCCGCGCCACGCAGATACTCACACCAAGCAGATCCTAAGACATCTCTACCGTTCTGTGTCACCATTCACTTGGGTGCGCGTCCTCGACCACTGGTCACTGCCACCGAAAATTTCCTCCCTACCCCGCTGGTCTTTGGCCATTTCGTCCACGAGCGCAGTTTCCTCCTCTATGATGACAAGACCGTTCTCCCTTACAAACACAATGCCCCGCCTCCAGCTCCGCCCTCTCAACCGACGTCTTGCTTTCACGACCATCTTCGCCCTCGGCGTATTCGCCTTCATTGCCTTTCGCGTCTGGAGGCTCGATGAAGCTAGCAGCCGCATCTTCCTTGCCTCACCGCAAACAGAACATCTTCCTCCACCACCACCGCCGCCACCGCCTCCCAAGATTCCCAAGAAGTTGTGGTACAAGCTCGGCCCTAGTGGCCTGAACCCCGACACAACCCAGTGGACCAACAGCTGCATCCACTCCAACCCCGACTACAACGCCACATTCCTGACGGACGCCGACGCCGATGCCTGGGTCGCCACCGCGTTTGGCGCTACCCACCCAGACCTTGTCGCCAGTTACCAAGACTTGCGCGTGCCCATTCTCAAAGCCGATCTACTTCGCTACCTACTGCTGTTTGTCGAAGGCGGCATTTGGTCAGACCTCGACGTTTCATGCGACCCCGCGCACCCCATTCGCGAATGGATCCCCTCTGCGTACCGAGACACGGCGAACATGGTGGTGGGATGGGAATTTGACGTCGGTTGGGGCGACAACATTGTGCGCCAGTTCTCCACTTGGACAATCATGGCTTCACCGGCGCTGCCGCACATGTGGACAGTCATTGAGGACATCCTTCAAGGCCTGCGCGACAAGACAGCCGAGCATAAGCTGAACAATGTATCAGAGTTGACATTCCATATGGTGGGGGATGTGGTGGACTTTACGGGGCCTCGCAGGTTCACAAACAGTGTGTTCGCCAGTCTGGACAGGAGTCCGGTTATGAATGGTACAAAGGTCGACCACAAATCGTTGGAGGAGTTGATGGAGCCGAAGTTGGTTGGAGATGTGTTGATCCTACCAGGCTATTCGTTTTCACTGTCGGCGAACCGGTACGATGAGAAAGATATGAATCGGGTTGGGCTGGTGTTGGTTACACACCACTATGCAGGCTCGTGGAAGAATGACAAGGGGGGCGAGCTCACATAGGTTGAGGAAAAGGCTCTGCTGGTGGAAGGCCACTTCTTGGAGGAAGCTTCAGTGACAAAAAGCATGTGAGGCGTTGGCGTTCGGGTCTTGTCGAGGACAGGTACGGGTTTGTTTCACTAGGGGGGTTCAGAATTTGACATAAACCTTGAACTGTAAGTGGACATGGCATTAAGATATTTGGGAGGTAATAAAGGGTTCGCTGACTCCTTTCTGGCGCATAACAGCCAAGACGCGGGCTTATCGTCGGCAAGCTTTCCATAATCGGCCCTGGCGTCAGAGCTTGAGGAGGGTCTAACTATCCATTGGACAAGCCTGCCAGCCCAATATAAGCGCTTTACTGGTTTAGAGCTGAACTATTAGTATTTTGTTCAACTGTTTCCATGTCTTCAGTGGCAGGCCCGTCAGAACTTCCACCAGGCACATTCTGAGACTAGCTTGTCAAACTACTCGAGAATGCCGTGTCGAGGTTGAGGCCTGATACCACAAACTAGCCGGCACCTGGGGTGTGTTTGTGGCTCGAAAGGCGACTTACGAAGCTTTTTCCTTTCCTCGGGCCTCACGCGTGGAAGAATTGGCAGCGGCGCGGAATGTGGTGATTTCCTCGTTGGCAATAAATTAATTTTTTTTTTCTTGGCTTCCTAGAGCCCTTCATTTCGTCTCTTCCGAGAGATATGTCTCTAGTTAGCGGTTATTTGTTTTGTTTCTGAGGGACTTTATGATTTTGATGGAGAAGATATACACAGAGAGCGAAAGAGGGAGAGTAAGAGGGAAAAGAAGAAGTTGATATCGATATATCCCAACAGAAGTAGGCTTCATAGTCTAACAGGCAGCTTACCGTCCATACATACCCCTTTCTTGACCTTCCTCGGAGCATGTTTCGCCACGAGATGAGCTCGCGCTTGACAGAGGGCTTGCCAAGGACTGGGTTGGCAGGAAGTTGGTTGAAAGCATGGAGTTTGTCAGTCAGTGTCTGCTGAGAGCTGAAGTCGGGCGTTACCATGAGCCAGGGAAAAAAAGAGAAAGAAAAAAGCCCTCGGTAGGTGAATGCACCACAGTTATAAGAACCCCAACGTTCTGCGTCGTAGGAACCCCGCAGCAACTCATGATCGTAATACTATAAGTAAACAAAAATATATCTGTGACGAGTTATCTGAAATTGCATTTGAAAGTTGAGAGGTCCATGTCCATATGACCATGTCCTTGCCAATGTAGAGTGAAAGTTTGTAATGTGACCTGCGAAACCCCGCCGCAGCGCCTGCGCAGCGCCGGGGGCAGCAGTGACGCAATAGGTCAGCACACGCATAAAAGCCGCTGTAGGTAGTTGGCGCTCGCAGGGGGTTTTTCCCTTCTGCAAGAATCAGTCACTGTATTGGAATGGAATCTGCTTTATCAACTTATCGCTAGTAAATCACCTATATATCGCAGCAGCATCGGGCTCTTCCTTAATCACCCTAGTAGCTTATTACATTTCTGATTCTTCTACCCCAATCAACTAAGATATCGCCGACGCTAAGTACCCCGGAGCGTGCCGCCCCGAAAGTGGGTGTTACATTACCAAGTAATCGCACGCCTTTACGATCCCCGGGTGAATCGCTAGCATCTCCCCAAGGACGCGGCTTAGAGGAACCAATAGGCCCAGCTACGCCTATTGGATCAGACCTATAACGTACGGAGGACCGCATCCGTATACTGGAGCGATTAGTACAGGCTAAGGAGCGAGAGAAAAACCTGCTGGATCGGCTTGGAATCGCAGATAAATCGCGCAGGAAACGCTAGCGTAGCGAATCTCCGACCCAGGAATCGAGAAAAGCCATTAAGGTCAAAAACATTATTTAATTTAATACTAAAATAACTTTTCATCGTCGCCAGGAATGGCTACAGGACTTAGAACGCGTCTTTACAGGAGACCCCTAGCGTTTCCACTTAGTAAAGAACCGGATCCTTTTTAACCTTAAATATATGGATTCCAATATTCGCAGTCGTTAGTACAGTTATCGCGATACGCAACCGAATAACGAGCGAATTACCTACGATACGGACTGGGCTTATTTCGAAAAATGGACCGGCAATTTGGTTTATAATGTAGGCGACCAAGATACTTCTACTAGCGAGGCCCTAAAAGCAGCTACCCAGCATATTACCCAGTCGCCGTAAAAGTTTTACTTATATCTCGAAAGCTTAAAGGCACAGTTTCCCCGCTAAAGCGAAAAGGAGCGTTTAATAAAGTTCTTCTCGAAACTAGCCAAAAAGCTTCGCGACTATTTTAATCTCTATTATTACGGCTGTTGAAATTACAGCCCAGTTGCCCTGTAGCTACAGCACCCTTAGGTGCTGTAGCCTAGTTGATCTACTACCCTGGGAGTGCTGCCGACTGCACTATGGCAAAGTGCAGTCACCACAACTACGGGAGTTGGTGTTGTGGTTCAAGGGGGCTGCCAAGCCCCCTAAACCCACTGGAACCCACTAGAACCGACGGGGAGTTCCGAGGACCCACTACCTGTAGGCTTGGCCTACAGGGGTAGACCTACTACCACTATTACGTTAGTACAGCCAACTAGTTGCCCTGGAATCCTTTGGATTCCAGCGCCAACGTAAGCACCTTTCCCTCTATAGTATAGGCTTTCCTTTTGTATTTTAGGGCCCTCACCCCCTATAAGGTTGACCCACACCTACTAAGGGCCCTATAAAGAACCATCTCCCCTCCTATATTTCTAGTATCTAATTCTTTTCCTTTCTTCTACCTTAAGCAAAATAGTTTATATATAGCCTTAGGGCAACCTTTTAACCTTCGTAATCTCTGTATAAAGCCCACTATAGTCACCTTATTACAAGGTATAAACCCCTGTATCTCTGCTTATTATAGCAGGTTAGTTTGCTGATCTTAACTTCCTTTAACCCCGTCTCGGGCAGTCATCGTACCCTCAAAGCCTTCCGCTACGCCCGTTACAGAGGACTCACCCCCCTGTAACCTCCTATACTGGACCTTACTAAAACTAGTCAGGCCATACAAATTAATAGGTTATAAGCCCGGACTTTACAACCCTTGGCCGACCTCGCCTCGTTACCCACAGTTAGTAACTACCCCCATAACGCTTCTACGCCCTCCGCAAACCACATCATCTATCCTCCGGAAAAGCCCATACGCCGGCCAAAGTTGCCCTTAGTATAGCCACTAACCCTCCTAAAAAGCCCTTACACCGGCCATAATTACCCCCGTAGGTAGTACGGTAACCCCTGTATTAGTCACCTACCCTTCTGAAAAGCCCTTACACCGGCCAGAGTTACCCCCGTAAGTAGTACTGTAATCCTCGTATTAATTACCAACCCTTTGTTTACGCTGCCGGTACTACCCACCGTAATCAGTAGGTTAGGTCCCCGTGAGACCATTATACCTCGATCCTCCAGGGAAACAATACCCCCTAATTTCCATTACCAACAGGAGCATTGCCCCCTGAACCACTATGGACAGTACTACTACCACATACCACCGTATTTTAGCCTCTTACGCGCGATTACTACCCCCTAATTACAAACGTATTCAGGAAAACCACCCCCTAAAGAACACCTACGCCCACTAAAATTCGACCCCCTATAGTAATCGTTACTACTAAATATACCATCTGCATAGTAATATACCTCCAATCACCTACTTACGATCCCCTGGCTCCCTTAAGAACTTACTAACCCAGTTGCAGTAATACGCACGGGAGAGGCAGTTCCGTTACGCAATCAGAATTCCGATCGGAAATCAGGCACGATACAATAGCTGATAACGACTTAGATATAACCTCTATAGGCTAAGGCCAGCAGCCCGAAGAAGTCCCACCTATTTAGGGCCTAGTATAGTAAGTTTCTAAGCTTACTCAGCGCTTTAATAGGTTACTAGTAGTACTGGAATAATAGTAATAGGCCCGGAACATACCAAATACAAGTACTTCCAGGGCCTCCCAGAAAGGGGGTAATAACTTAACGGCAACTACTGGAGCCCCTGGGACTACCTATCCTTTAGTAATTCCAGCCGTCAGGGACGAGTTCAGCGCCCTTACAGTTAAAGAGCTTACTAAATAATCTTTCTCCTTACCCGAAAAATAACGCCTATTAGGACCTAAAAACTATTAATAGTAGTTTTAGGTACTATTGATTTAGTTCAGGGCCCTTTAAATCCCTGATTTCCTCTATAACCTACAGGTGGTTACAGAGCGCCTTAGTAACCCTTAGAAAGCCGCCCTCTTGTTAACTCTTCGGAATATACTAAAGGAAGGCCCCCTTGCCACTATAGCTTACGAGAAGGACCCTGGATCTGCCTTTAGTCGGCTCCGCTAATAGTACGCCCCAACCCAGGCTAGTCTCCGCAACGAACTCTACTACCAATACTACTTCCTAACCTTTAATAGCAGTACTACTATAGTAAACTTTAACGCTATTTTTAATACCTTAGTAGGCCGTCTTAGTACTTAAGGAATTATAATTACGGAATAAGATTAAGTTAATTACTATTTTAACGTTTTAGAACCCTAGTTTCCATAGTAGGCTAAGCGTTCCAGGGTATTACTACGACAAGATCAGTAGATTGCAAACGCTAACACTGGGTTTTAGAGGCCACCTAGTACCCTTACCCTCCTGTATTTTTAGGAGGACCTATTTGCTAAAACCCGGAACCCTGGTACCTCTTCAGCATGTACCTTAGCTATACTACAGGCTAATTAAAAAAGGTTTAGGGAGCTTAAATAAGGTTCCGGAGGAGGTAAAGACTAACAATAGGGCAAGCTAGGAGCCTCGTAAGGTAACTTTAGGCCTAGGGAAGTTAGGAATTTGAAGAAACAGGGTAGTTCCAGTAGTAGGAGGGCGTATAATAGTAATATCTTTAGTACGGAAAATACCCCTAAAAGTGTTAATAAAACTTACGAGACCAGTACTATTTCCAGTAATTAAGGGGAGCCAGTTGCTATAAAGGAGGCCTTCCCTATTTACTACAACCTTAACCAAGGTACTATACTTAGCGCTAAACCTACCAATCTTAACGATACCTTTAGTAAACTGGATACCCTAATAAACCCTAAACCCTCTATTAGTAACCCCCCTAAGCCCCCTACGGTTAACCTTTTTACAAGGGGTAATTTTACTAAATAATAGCTTTTTAATACCGGTTCCATAATATATATCTATACCGATAAGACCCTATTTGCAAAGCTATATACTGGAAAACTAGCTATAGTACGTACTAGAGGTAGCCTAGTACAGCCTCAGGGCATTGGGATGGTTAAACTTAAACCCTATACTAGTACTATTGGGGGTAGGCCTTAATATAGTACTATCGTATTAAAGGAGTACCTTTATATTCCAACCTTCCCCGTTAATATCGTTAGTAGCCACCGCCTTTATAATTCAGGGGGTATACTTATTAAAAACAAGCTTTATAGCGCTTTTAGGAAGCTTATTACCTTATTAAACTTTAAAGGTTCAAGCTTTTATATCCGGTTACGGGGGTTATAACCCCCTAAAACCAACTATACTTAACAGGACCATAAAAGCACCTAATACTACTACCTATCCGGAAACCAACCTAAAGCCCCTACTATAATACTACCTACTGCAAAGGGGGTAACCCCCTTCTTAGTATACTACAATAAGGCCTAAAGGGGTCCTTTAGCGGTAATAATTGAAGCGGTTAGACTCTGGTACGTTCGTTTGGGCCATATAGGGCTGGACCTTCTAAAAAAAACCGCCCTAGTTACTAAAGGGATGCCCGATTTTAATAGTATACGCCCTAAATATATAGCCTGTAAAAGCTGTAATGCCGCTAAACTACTACGCCGACCCTCCTCTAAAGCTATTATTAACCCTCCTAATGCGCTAGGGTAGATAAAGGGGGATATATTCGTAATCCGCCCTATACCCCTAAATAATAAACCCTATAGGCTTATTTTAGTAGATTGGAAAACTTGTTTTAAGATTATTAGGCTTTTAAAGTCTAAAAATAAAATTATTATAAAAGTAAAGGTTGTTATAAAGGAAATTAATAATACCTTTAAACGATACCTGGTATACCTATACTACGATAAAGGTAAAGAAATTAGTAAGCTTAGGCCTTACTTACGTAAAAAGGGTATTATTTTCTCGGAGTCTAGCCTTTATACGTATAATTAAAACGGCTTAGCTAAACGTATTATACAAGTGGTTTTAAAACGCCTTAGGGCTGTAATAGTTACTTTAGGGCTTCCATCTTCCCTATAGGGATACGTTATAAACCCTATAGTTAAGTTGGTTAATAGGATAGCAAATACTACTAAGGAGCTTACCTTATACTAGCTTTTCCTCAATAAGTTAGTACCCTTACAGGCCCCTTATATCCCGGATCTCTCCAATTATAGAGCTATAGGCGCTGATTATATAGTATTAGTTCCCCCTAAAAAACGTATTTAGTTCCAAAAACTTGCCCCCAGGGGCGTTTAAGGCAAGTTACTAGTTGTATTAGGTACCCAAACCTACCTAGTTTGACTCGGCTAACGGAAGGTTATTTAAACCAGCTTTATTAAATTATACGAAAACTTTTTTACCTACCTACAGGGGCCCCGGGGCCCAATTAACGCCCTAGACCTCCCGGATACTACTAAAAATACGGAGGATCAGTACCCTAACCACGATAGCTCTCCCCCCGAAGCGCCTACTAAGTTCGCCCCACCGGCAACACTACTACGCAAACTGGTTTAGTTACCCGTAGCGACCCCTAAGCCCTCCAAGTCCCCTATAGGAGATAAACTTAGGCCTGTTACAGTAGAAATCCCAATTCTACAGGCTATTAAGACTTAGCGAAAGGAATTCGAATAAGTAGAAATTAAGCCTATAGATACTACGGCGGACCTAATTAATTACCTCGTTAATAAAGCTACTAAATAAACCAAGCCTAGTAGCTACTATAACCCCTTTAAACTTACTAAAGACTCGGAGCCTAAATCCTTTAAGCAAATCCTAAGGTACCCCCTAAAGGACCAGTAGTTAGCAGTATACTTTAAGAAGATATAGTAACTATTAACTACTAAAACCTTCTATTTTATTAAGCGGTTTAAAGCCAAAAAGCTACCCATTACTACTAAACCGGTTACTAAACTAAAGAAGGATGCCCAGGGTAGGATTACTAAGTTTAAGGTCCGGTTAGTAGCTAGGGGGTTCTAATAGGCCCCTGGAGTCGACTTTAGGGAGACCTTTACAGTTACTATAGTACCGTTAACCTGGTGAATTATACTAATACTAATTGCTATTAAAGACTGGGAAATTAAATAAGTAGATTTTGTAGGAGCCTTTCTAAACAATAAGTTAAATATAAAGCTCTATATCGAGGTCCCTAAAGGCTTATACAAGTTCAGTCTTAGCAATTCTAAAGTATTAAACCTTTTAAAACGGTACAATTGGGACCCTTTTAAAGACCAAGTTATATTACTAGGTAAGGGACTTTACGGCTTAAAGCAAGCCTCTTACCTCTAGTAATAAAAGGTCGCGAAGTTACTAAAAACGCTAAACTACAGCCCTTTTACCAGTAACGTAACTACTTATTACAGTACGGTTTACAAGATTATAGTAGTCACCTACGTTAATAACTATTTCCTCGTCAGGCCCTTTACAATTAAGATTAAGGCATTAAAGGTCCAACTTAATTAGGTATACGATATAGAGGACCTAGGCCCTGCCCGCTACTTCCTAGGGATTGAGATCTACCGTAATAGGGTACGCCGCCTTTTATAGGTTAACTAAAAGGCCTATATCGAATAAGCTGTTTAGTACTTTAAATTTAGCTACAACGGACCGGCTATCCCTTTCTCTCCAGGATTTACAGAGCATAATTCCTCTTCCAAACCCCTAAATACTACTAAGATCCGGCTATTTTAGCAACTCGTTAGTATTACTATATACGCTATAGTTTAAACTAGGCCGGATATAGCGTTTACAGTACAGTAGCTTTCCTACTAGTTACAGCAGCCTACTATTACCCACCTTAAAGTAGTAAAAAAGCTCCTTAGCTACCTATTCTCCAGCGTAAACCAGGGCATTTGTTTTGGTACCTCTACTAATCTTACCCCTATAAGATATATTAATAACGATTTCGTAGGGTGCAAGATTATTGCAAAATCTACTTATAGCTACCTATTTACAGTAGGTAAAAGATTAGTTAGTTAAAAGTTAAAAAAGTTGTCTATAGTAGCCTACTTGACCTTAGAGGCTAAGTTTACGGGGCTTATAAAGGGTAATAAAAAGGTAATCTGGTTTCGGGGGCTATTCTTTAAACTAAAGCGCCTTATACAGGGACCCGTTCTACTAATAAAAGACAATAAGGGCGCTATAAATACAGTATACAACCCAAAATACTATAACCGTACGAAACATACCCTTCTAAAATACTAGGGGGTAAAAGAGAACGTTACAGAAGGCAACATCACTATAACGTACATACCTACAGGGGAGATGCCGGTAGATAGGTTAACAAAAGCCCTAACCCCAGCCAAATATAAGTAATTCCTCAAGTTATTAAACCTTTTTAGGCCCTGTAGATTCCAAAGGGGGTCTATCTGGAACTAAGAGGCGTACCAAAGCTCAGGGCTATAAAGGGGGTATTGAAATTACAGCCCAATTACCCTATAGCTACAGCACCCTTGGGTACTATAGCCTAGTTAATCTACTACCCTAAAAATGCTACCGACTGTACTATAGCAAAGTGCAGTTACTACAACTACAGGAGTTGGTATTGTAGTTCAGGGGGGCTACCAAGCCCCCTAAACCTACTGGAACCCACTAAAACCGACGGGGAGTTCCGAAGACCCACTACCTATAGGCTTGGCCTACAGGGGTAAACCTACCACTACTATTACGTTAGCACAGCCAACTAATTACCCTGGAATCCTTTGGATTCCAGCGCCAACGTAAGCACCTTTCCCTCTATAGTATAGGCTTTCCTTTTATATTTTAAGGCCCTCACCCCCTGTAAGGTTAACCCACACCCACTAAGGGCCCTGTAAAGAACCATCTCCCCTCCTATATTTCTAATATCTGATTCTTTTCCTTTCTTCTACCTTAAGCAAAATAGTTTATATATAGCCTTAGGGCAACCTTTTAACCTTCGTAATCTCTATACAAAACCCACTATAGTCACCCTGTTACAGGGCATAGACCCCTATATCTCTGCTTATTACAGCAGGTTGGTCTGCTGATCTTAGCTTCCTTTAACCCCGTCTCGAGCAGTCATCGTACCCTCAAAGCCTTCCGCTGCGCCCGTTACAGAGGACTCACCCCCCTGTAACCTCCTGTACTGGACCTCACTAAGACCAGTCAGGCCACACAAATTAACAAAATCTTTCCAAGGCTACTATACTACCCTATTATCACCAATTTAACCATTTTATTCCCTTAATAAAAAACACTACTCCCCCATTTGGAGGATTATACCCGCTATTAAGAATCGAATTAAAAACGCTCCAAAAGTATCTGGAAGAGAACCTAGCGAGAGGGTGGATAAGATACAGCGAAAGCCCAGCGGCATCCCCTATTATATTTATTCCAAAGAAGAACGGTTCTCTACGCCTTTACGTAAACTATCGAAATCTAAACAAAATCACGGTCAAAAATCGCTACCCTTTACCCCTTATTTCGGAGATCCTCGACAGGGCTTCGAATACGAAGTTCTTTAGTAAGGTGGATTTAAAGGACGCCTATTACCGGATCCGAATAAAAAAAAGGAAAAAATAAAAAACTGCTTTCCGGACTCAATACGAATTATTCAAATATCTCGTCATACCCATAGGCCTTACCAACGCGCCGGCCACCTTTTAATACTACATTTAATACGCCCTTTGCGGGTATCTTAACACCTTCGCGGTAGTATATTTTAATAATATTTTAATCTTCTCCCCAAACCGCAAATTATATACCTAATACCTTCGGTAAGTAATAAAATAACTACGGGAAGCCAATCTGTTTTATAACCCAAATAAATATAAATTTTACAAAGACGAGGTTAAATTTCTTAAGTATACGGTCGGAAAGGAGGGGATATTTATTGATTCTTTACGAATTTGGACGGTTTTCGACTAGCCGGAACCCCAATCCTTTTATAATATCTAAATTTTTATTAAGTTTTGCAACTTTTATTAACGGTTTGTATAAAGTTTCTCTAATATTACCAAATTGCTATATAATATATTACAAGGTATAAAGAATAGGTGAAAACCAAGTAAAATCCGACTTAACGATGAAAAGCGTACAGTATTTTGGCGACTTAAGTACGCCTTTACCACCACCCCCGTACTACGATATTTCGACCCCGAGAAACCTATTATCGTTAAAACCGACGCTTCCTACTTCGCTATAGGCGCTATCCTCTTATAATTAGCGAATAACGGCTAAAAATACCCCGTAGCGTTCTAATTAGCTAAGTTTAAGCAGGACCAATTAACCTACTTAACGGTAGATAAAGAGTTAATAGCTATTATAAAGTACTTTAAATAGTAAAAATATTACTTAAAGGGAAGTCGTAAGCAAATCACCGTCCTTTCAGATTATAATAATCTTTAGGGATTTATAAAACAAAGTTATTTAAATAGCAAATAAGCCAAATAATATATATATCTAGTAAGGTACAACTTTATCATTAGGTACCAGGTAGGTAAGCGAAACCCAACTAATACGCCTTTAAAAAGGCTAAATTACGTAAATAAGGAGCTTAAAGACAAATTGGAGTAGCTCCTAGTAATCAAAAACAAAATAGCGAGAGCGTAATTAGTACGAGTAAAATTTGCAACCCGGATAATACCCGAAGAAAAAAAGGGTCCGAAGCGAAAGTTTATCTAAATATTTCAGCTATTGATTAATAAGCGAAATAGGAGGGAAAAGGCACCTTTTGAAAATTAGCTCGGTTGAGGATAAATGCTCCCTATTTAGGTAACTAGAGCTGCAGTTTAAAAAGAACGTACTTTCGAACCCTAGCTAAGTACCCTATTACAGGACCTAGTTTTAAAGTTACAAAAAAGTAATAAGTAGATTTAAAGAGTTATTAAAAGGTTAAAAAGCCTATAACTTAATCGCGCGTTAGGAGATTAGTTGCAAGGCGCAAATAAAAAGCTATTATACAAAGGGTGTTTATTTATACCCGTAAAAAAAAGCGCAAAGAGCGCGATCCTTTAGGTTTACCACAACGATATACTAGCGGGTTACTTTAGAATTCAATAAACCCTGGAAAGGATCCAACGTAAATACTTTTAAAATAATATTAATAAGGACGTTAAGGACTATTATAAATCTTACGACATTTACTAATTTAGGAAATTAAAAAAACATAAGCTATATGGGGAACTATAGTCCCTACCCCAACCTTCCAGGCTATACCAGGAGCTATTAATAGACCTAATTACTAGATTACCCCCGATTTACCTCCGGGAAGGGGAAGAAGTAAATGTAATTCTGGTTATAATAAACAGGTTTACGAAGATAATATACTACTTTGCTATTAATCAGACTATCACAAGCCAAGAATTAGCAGTTTTATTCCATAAAGAGATTAAATACTAAAGAGGGGCAGGGGCCCCAAAAGGGGTGGTAAGCGACAGAGGGTCTATTTTTACAAATCAGTTTTAAAGCAACCTTTACTATATCTTATAAATAAAAAGATAATTATCAACGGCGTTTCACCCCCAAACCGATAATTAGACGAAACGGATAAATTAGACGTTAAAATATTACCTAAAGGTCTTCTGCGATAAAGAAAAGCCAAATTAAGCTTATTTACTAGCGGAGGTGGAATTCGTTTGCAATAGTACAATTAATACTACAACGGGAGTTACACCCTTTAAAGCGCTAATAGGCTTTAACCCCTTGTTTTATAATCGAATCGGGGGCGACGCGTTAGCGGGAAAAGTACTAATAGTAATTAAATAAATCGAAAAGCTTTAAAAAATCTACTAGCGATTAAAAGAGAATTAGGTAAGGGTAATTAAAGCGCAAAAGCGATACTATAATAAAAAGTATTAAAGTTAAGAATTTCGAAAGAACCAATTGGTAATATTATTAATAAAAAATTTAAAGCTAAAATCAGGGTTAGGGAAGCTTGTACCAAAGTTTATAAAGCCGTTTCGTATTTTAAATAGGATCGGTTCGGTAATATATCGCCTTTACCTCCCAACTTAATATAATAAATTATATAATGTATTCCCAATCAGTTTACTAGAACTATATATATATAAGTTAGGATAGGAACCCTTACCGATACCTTAGTTGGAAAACGACGAAAAATGGGAAGTTAAGGAGATTCAGAATCGTAGGCGAATTAACGGCGAAACGAAATGGCTGGTTAAATGGGTAGGGTGGCTATTAGAATATAACCAATAACTAGGAAAGGAGGATCTGGAGAATACCCTAACTTTAATAGCCAAATTTGAAAGAGACTACGTTAAGAAGAAAGCCCGTAAGTAAGAGAGAGGGAGGAAGAGAAGGTCTCGTTATAATCCTTAATTGCGAAACTAATAGATATAAGAGGAGATTAAATCGAAACGTACGGGAAACGTACTCGAAACGGGATCGAACTTTTAATTAATAAGCTAATAAATAATAGAAACTTAAAGAGAGGGAAGAGAAATAAAATCCTATAAAGGTTCCAGATCGCTAAAGGCGACCCTAATATCGGTAATATCGATACTTTTCTCCTACTGCAAATAATTTAAAAGCTCTGCGATAAGTTTACGCTTCGCTACCGTTTACGAATTATATCCCGTTTAAAAAGGCTTAAGGTAAGCCTTTTACGCGACCTCTTAACGTCGTATAGTATTATCATATTTGGCTTCAGCTTCGGCCAGGATATTGGTACTTCTCTAAATAAGTAATTAGGTGCCGAAACAACTACGAGACGATTTTAAGGACTAACCTTCGGGGGTAGAATTATAACAGGGCGGGGATTATTAAGCACTCTGGCTTTCTTCTATTTTTCTACCAGGGTTTAATAACCAATAATTTTAAGCTAAGAAGAATATTAGGCGAGAACTAGGCGAAAAGTATATAATACTTACCCTAGTAGCCTTTGCGCTGGTATTAAGATTATACGCTCGGCGATACATCTTCTTACAATTCTTAAAGATAGCTATAAGAAGATTGGCAGCGGAGGTAACAGAATTACGAAGATTAACGCTATTATTACTATTATCCTTATTATTACCTATAGGGTATTTAATATCGTTATAACTCTCCTCCAATTCGGTCGTATCTCCTGGATTACTAAGGTTATCGTTGGGAAGGGTAGGAGATTTAGAAAGGGGTATGGGGTTCGGAATAGCTTTTTTGGACTTGGGCTTCTTACCCAGGACTTTATTGGTAAATTAAATAAGCGTTAAGAGGTCGAATAAGTTGCCCTTTATACTAATGGGAACCTAAATCAGATTTGTTAGCGAAATACGCGCAAATGGGGTTAAATACGTACTATATAGTAGGAATCTTTCAAAGTCTAATAGCTATCGTACTGAGACGACTTCGACAAGCCGACGATATAGTTGGGTAAAAAGATCTTGCCGGTAGGAGGAAGGTATTTTTTTGTAGGCTGGCTACAAGCCGCCGCGGAACGGATGCAGTATATATATGGGTTATTTGCAGTTACCTACTCTACCTTAAAGGTAGTAAAATCGATAGAGGAAGCTGCCATTCCGAATCGTACGCGAGGAGAGGGCGAAACGAAGAAAAAGAAGGCGGAGGTAAGCGTGGTAATGGAGAGAGAAGGAAGAATTACGCAGAGAAGAGTAAAGTAATTAAGTTTAGCGGGGTAATTTAACTTTGGAATTATTATAGGCGGGGCAATCTAACCTTAGAGTCTTAGTAGGGTAATTGGACTTAGGATTGTTGGCGGGGTAATTAGCGGCGGAAAGTAGGGCGACGAAGATTACGCAGCGAATCGCCTGCGAAATAAGGTAGGGCAGTACTGGAAAAATTACGTTATACTGGGACTTAGCAAAATTAAACTGGAGCAGCCCTTAGAGCTAAGGACAGCTCTGGGAAGAAGGGGGATAATTGTAATGTAACCTGCGAAACCCCGCCGCAGCGCCTACGCAGCGCCGGGGGTAGCAGTAACGCAATAGGTCAGCACACGCATAAAAGCCGCTGTAGGTAGTTGGCGCTCGCAGGGGGTTTTTCCCTTCTGCAAGAATCAGTCACTGTATTGGAATGGAGTCTGCTTTATCAACTCATCGCTAGTGAATCACCTGTGTATCGCAGCAGCATCGGGCTCTTCCTTGATCACCCTAGTAGCTTATTACAAAGTTGGACTCTTGGCTCCGGTCTTCCAGTCCTGCAGTTCTACCTGGCTACCTAAGGTACCTAGGTATTTGAATAACATGCTATGACTGTGCTGTGCTGTGCCATCAGTCACTCACAGCCGTAAAAGCTAGAGTAGGATTCCTCAGTTTGAAGCACATTGTATCACTACCGCTCCCGTTTTTCTCCAATGCATTTCCAGGGCTGGAATACTGCTATTTTTTTTTAAAAAAAAAAAAGTCTCTGCCACCGGGTAAGATAACGCTTTCATATCCCTATTCCTAACGTGCATGATAAGCGAGTGAGCATTCTAAGCGAGTGAGCACTTTTCCACTGCTCTATCACATCTATCCTTAATTATATAACCACAACACTAGGAAATAGCAATAACTGAATTGGAAATAGATGA
>Ga0247763_1000729_pt1 | contig 19841 bp, 20 predicted proteins | sample UWRJL141409B4_FD_179926 | JGI IMG/M metagenome (GOLD analysis project Ga0247763, IMG submission 179926) | Plant litter microbial communities from Arlington Agricultural Research Station in Wisconsin, United States - UWRJ-L141-409B-4 | ecosystem: Environmental > Terrestrial > Plant litter >...
CCGCACCCCACCACAGGCCCATCGTACCTTGTCGCACCACTTCCGCCCCGGTCGGGGCCCCGCGCCCGCATCATGTCTCGCATCATGCCCCAGCGACAAGTGCCCGAGCCCATCGATGCCCCAACCCGTGAGCGTCTGCAGAACCTAGTACGACAGCTCGCCGACGCGCACCCCCAGCTTCTGGAGCGCAAGCCGAGCCACACAGAGGGGAAGTCTACCGATGGGTTATACGCGCTGGCTGAGGTGCCCACGCTCAACCCGGAGGCGCGCGAGGACAAGTTGTTGGCCAGGGAGATTGCACATGCCCATCCGGCGGATAACAGTCTTCACGTCTGGCTCAGCGGCCCAGACGCGCGGAAAGTCATCGAGGCCGGATGGGGCCAGAGATTCCCACTGCCGTTTGTGCGGAGTGGCTGGACAATGGTGTATGCGCCGAGGAACAGCGCAGAACTGGACGTGGTGGAACGGATCGTCAAGGCAGGCGTGGCATGGGTGACAGGAGTCAAGATCTGATTGATTAGGGGTGGCTATCTAGGTCGGTAATGCGAATCACCCTCGGTTGCTATACAGCGGCGATTTCTCTACCTCGGCTGCCCACAGCTTCCATGGCTTGTCCTGCGTGCCCTCGTTCATCTTCAGACAGCCCTTACACATGTCGTCGGTTAGGGGTTCGAAGTCGAACTTTGCTTGCACGGTGGGGGCAAACGACGGCAGTGCTGATCGGAGCATCATGGCGTTGGTTTGCACGCCAGCATTGACCTTGGTGTAGATGGCACGATACACAGCTGTCTCTATATCCTTGCCATGAGTTGTATAACCATGTCGCCTCATTAGAACGACAGAGTGGTCAGGCGACGTGGTTTCAGGAGAGTCTGCAAATTTGGACGCCAGCGCACCGCCCAGACGTGAGTCACGGACAAGCAAATCCTGCTGGTCTTCGGGAGAATAGAGAGTGCCAATGTCAAAGACCGGTACGTCGTTACCTTGTTGGCATCACATCAGCTTCTCTAGGTGGTATATATCAGGCGCGGGTCTCCACTCACCCAGAAATCCAGCCATGTGAAACACTGGCATTAGCGGCACTCCACTCGTCACGTAGGGCAGGACGGCCTCAGCATGGCTGTGCACGACACTGTTGACATCCTGAAAGCGCCGGTACATCTCGCCATGGATGAAACGCTCCGAGTAGCCCTTCTTGGCATGTGGCGAGACTGGCCGGGAATCCTCGACGTAGTATTCGATGAGGTCATCGGATGATGTTACTAGTCCTGGTGCCATGTAGCCGCACATCAGGTACTTGTCAGGCGCGCCAGGCAGGCGTATGGAGATATGGCCATAGGCGTCAACAACACCTTGTTGGTGCAGGATATGGTTGGCTGTGATGAGCTTGCGTTTCACCTGAAAGGAAGACATTTAGTCTATGAAGATGGACAGGTTTTTAGGGGATTGGTACCTCGTTGAGATTCTGAGAGTTCCAATCAGAAGCGGACGCTGCTGGATCCGAATACCAGTCCATCTTGCTAGTTAGCGGATGTTCATTAACAATGGCGTAACAGTATGACTGAGGGGCGTGGGCGTTGGGCTGGAACCTGACAAGTTGGGGTGGGGTAAACGGCAGCTTCCGAGAAAAGATGGACGGTGATTTGGCAAGGACGACCCGGTGCTACCTCGGCTGGCCATGGGGAAGTCCGCCCACACTACTAATCGCGCAAAGTCTTCGACCTCATGTTGGCTCTCAGTAAGGTATCGACCCTTTTACCTCCCACCACCAAACATCAAGATGGGATCCAAGGAAGAGCCACTGCACGTAATTGTCGTCGGCGCAGGTGAGCACACAATCCTTATCCGCTTGAAGCATGCAAGAAAGATGACAATTTAATTGCAGGCCTGGGCGGCCTCGCCATTGCGCATGGACTTCGGAAGGTAGAAGGTTTCTTCGATGCTGCATCGAGCCATAACTCACATCTTTCATCCAGAACAACATCTCGTACCTCCTTGTCGATCGCGAGACCGCCCCCCGCGATCGCAATTGGGGCATCACGCTCAGCTGGGCATTACCACTTCTCGAGGGTCTCCTCCCAGAGGATCTCGTTGCCCGTCTTCAGGAATGTCAACCTGATACATCGCTCCCGGTATCTTCGGCTGGTGAGCAGGGTGTTTTGATCCGCGACGGAGCAACGGGTGCTATCAAAATCCGCGTCCTCTACCCGGATGGTGTCCGTCGCATGCAGATTCAGAAAACTAAGCGCGTCCTCTCATCCGGGCTCCGACTCGAATACGGCAAGCGACTTGTCTCCCTTACATACCATGACTCGAAACCCCTCGTGACAGCCCACTTCGCCGACGGCACGAGCGAGACAGGCAACGTTGTGGTTGGCGCCGATGGCGGTTCATCGCAGGTCCGTCGCTGTCTCCTGGGCGAGGAAGCTGCCGCGCAGGAGGTGCTTCCCTACGCCTTCATGAACTTCCCATTTAGTCTTCCCGCGGACAAGGCGCGGTGGCTGGACAGCGTCATGAACCCCAGCGTGGATGTCGCTCCTCACCCAAAGAGCATGTACATGGGATTGTTCCTGCTGGACAAGCCCGATCTAGAGAGACCTGAGACATGGGTCTTTTACATCCTGGTTACCTGGCCCACTGCCTCACGCGAGGACGAGGAGAATACCGACAACCGCCTTGAGCGCCTGCGTGCCCACATGGAAGGCTGGGCGGACCCGTACAAGTCGGTGGTAGAGTGGCTGTCTGACGACATTGCGATTGGGGCCGACCAGCTGCGCATCTGGCATCCCAAAGAGTGGGACAACAAAGGAGGGAGGGCAACCCTGGCGGGAGATGCAGCTCACAGCATGACGTTTCACCGCGGCCAGGGCGGGAATCTGGCGATCAAAGATGCTGATGAGTTTGTCAAGCGCATGGTGGATGCTCAGCAAGGCAAGTTGTCACTGAAGGAGGCCATGGATGAATACGACCGAGGAGTGGTGGCCCGCGGCCAGGAGGTGGAGATCTCGAGGCAGCAAGCAGCGGCATTTCACGACTACGAGAACTTTGACAACAGTCCAGTATTCAAGATGGGTATCAAGCCATCGAATTAGGGCGATGGGTGGAGACAGCGGCACGGCCAAAATGCGGGTTCTTAGAACGGGCACCAGTGCGGTCACCCTCTCGCCATTGAATCATGTTCTATTGCGTGTCACCTCGCAAGTCGCTCGCAAGTGATTCCTGTTCATTCCGTCGGCAATCACGGCAAACGTATACCGACCAATTGTCATCTTGGGATGACTTCGGGTACGGCGACTGAGATATCCAGCTCTCTGTTGTCGGGAGTGAAGGTTGAGTTGAGGAATCCAGCTAACATACTTGTAGCTTGTTTGTAATACCCAGCTAGCCACATACCAGCCCTGCCCGCCGCAAGCATCAATACCAAGATGTCTCGGCTCCTACATTCCTGAGTCGGCCCCAGATGGAACAAGCGCTGCAGCCACCTTACTCTTCATTGGGCCCGAGAGGCCGTTCACGCATCTTCAGGTTGTTAAGTCGAGCGCCACTAGCCCGATATGGACGGGCCGGAGGGCTTGGTGTGTATTACTGCCCAGCTTTTTTTCTGCGCTATATGCATCTTGCCGGTCATCTGTCGTCAAATCATAGCGCAGATCATGCGGTACGGCGTACACCGTGGCAGCTGAGTTGGATCCTCTCGAGTAATGCTGCGGTGGCTGATTTCCGGGCATCAACAACATGTGTGCTTGTGTGTGTGTGTGTGTGTGTGTGCGTGTGTGTGTGTGTGTGAGGTTATTGTTGGAGTTGAGGTTGGTGAGGGAAGTGGTATTGAAGTGGAGGAGAAGGGAGGAGAAAGGGGGAGATGATGGCTATAAATTGATTCAGTTCTCTCCCATGTTCACAGTCTATTTCCCTTTGTCAGAGACAACATCAGCATCAACGTCAGCATCAAACATCAACAACAAGATTCAATTTAACTTACAGCCCAAACCTCATCACATAGGTTCCTGCTTAGAATAAGACATATAACATGTCCATCAACGAAATCAGCATCCGCACCGCCCTCGCCGCCGTCCGCAAAGACTCTAGCATCCGCGTGTACATGACCGCTGTGGACGGGGGGGTTCGCGAAGTGCAATACGACGAGACCTGGACGGGGGGCACCTCCGGAAACGTTATTGCCAATGGCAAAATCGGCACTCCTGTAGCCGCTACAAACCAAGGTTTTGACCGGATTCGAGTCTATTATATCACTCCTGAGAACACGCTCGGTGAATCCTGCTGGGATAACCAGGGTTGGTATACCGGCGACTTGCAGACCAAAAACAAGTTTGCTGTCGCGCCGTACTCGGGCGTCTCGGCGGTGTTTATCGGGAAAGTAAAGAAAGGGCCGGTGCCGGTCGTTAGAGTCTATGCGCAGCTGGCGGATAATACCCTTCAGGAGTTTTGCTGTAAGTTCCCCTTCTCCATTTATACCACTTGCTCGGCTGGATTCCTTCCTACCTACCTACCTACCTACCTACCTACGAGGTCCCTGTCCCAGGTAGTTTGTTAGAGTACCCCCAGCTGATATCTTATGTTTGGCATTGCCGCAGACGACGGACCTTCCACCGGCTGGGTCACCGGCGTCAACTTTGGTCCTGCTCTCCCCGGGACGCAGATTGCGGCCACAAGCTGGGTGGATGATCAGATTCACATTCGATAAGCTCCCATCCCATCCTCTCCATCCACACCTAAACTCGTAGGGTTACGTTACTAATGTTTTGTCTCGTAGAGTCTACGCACAATCCTCGTCTCTCGACATCTTTGAGAAATGCTGGGACGGTCCCTCCACGGAGTGGTATACTGGCGCCCTCTCCTTTTCTAACAAAATCACCCGTGCCGCATTGGGGGCAACATCCTGGGGATCCTGGGGAGCGGGGGATACACCGTTGGGAATCCGTCTTTATTATGGCGCTGCGCCGGAAAATGTTGTCAAGGAAAAATGCTGGGATGCAGGTGGTCATGGCTGGTTAAGGGCCTAGCCCATGGTGTAAGTGCTGTTAGTGCAGACGAAGGGGATCGTAGTCCCTGTTCCTCTGTCCAGGATAGTATTAGCTATCGTTTTCGTCTTCTCCACCTCATAGTTTGCTAGGACAGGGCGTGAGGAGCTAGTAGAGAGTTTAGAAACCATACCGAAGATCAAGTCCGATCAAGTCGTATTCGCCGCCGCTGAGTCTGCATCCACCACTACCCGTTAACATCGCTTCTGCCACATCGACAGCATGGACTGCCCGCTTCTACTCATAGATACCCCCAAAGGAAATCCAAGAGAAGGGCGGGAAAAAGGGAAAAGAGGGAACACACGCCTGCAAAAGCACCCCAGATGAAATGGTAAACCTCCGCGCCGGCGAGCCCGGACCCCAAAGTTCATCTGAATCCCACCGCGAGAAGGCTGGGTAGGCGCTACGACTTTGACGAGCTGCAGGTCGACCGTCTTGTTTCATGACCCTAAAATCGACGAACGCCCGTGCTTATAGTTACGTGGCTCTTCGTCACGTTTGATCAGTCTAGATCGGCTCCGGCTCAGCTTCGGCTAATATTTGCCCATTGAACAGCATAGCATTCCGAGAATGTGCAGTTTTAGCCGAAGGGTCCAAAAATTGTCCTATGTAAGGAAAGAGTCCAGAATCGGGACATTTGCACCCGCAATAGCCATTGTTAGAAGCACGGCACCTTGGATTGAATAGGTTCAAAGTAATTGAATTGCTTATTGTTTTTTTTGGATCTCTGGCTTTGCTAGAGATCCTGTTCTTACTTGGGGCACACGCAGTACCCGGCTCTGTGGGCTCGTAAGGTTAGGGTTCCAGACTTATCTAGCGTATGGATACCGGTCTGTTCAGAGTGGCGGTGAGTAGATTTTTAAGTATCACGGCACCAACCGGCCCTTAACCGGGGCTGGGCCGGCCCCGGACCAGCAGCTATACGTAACCTCCCCAGCACCCAGTATATAGCCCGCCAAAGGGAGCCAGCTCCCTTTGGCTCCCTTCGTACAATAATAAGTCTCTTCCCCAGACCTAAGGTTGGTACCGTGACATTAAGATTCCGTAGCTATTTTGAACGATTGGAATATACGCGGTAGCGGGAAAGCTCCTGCCAGCGTGCCATCCTCTGCACAGGGGTCGGTGGGTATACAGGTGGTTGGTTAAGTATAAACCCCACTGTAGATTTAGTTTCCTGGTGCTTAGTGTTGAAATTACAGCCCAGTTGCCCTGTAGCCTAGTTGATCTACTGCCCCGGGAGTGCTGTCGACTGCACTATGGCAAAGTGCAGTTACCACAACCACGGGGAGTTCCGGGGACCTACCACTTGTAGGCTTAGCCTACAGGGGTAGACCCAGCACCATTATTACGTTAGCCCAGCCAACTCGTTGCCCTGGAATCCTTTGGATTCCAGCGCTAACGTAAGCACCTTTCCCTTTATAGTATAGGCTTTCCTTGTGTATTTTAAGGCCCTTGCCCTTTATAAGATTAACCCACACCCACTAAGGGCCCTATAAAGAATCATCTCCCCTCCTATACCTTTGGCATCTGATTCTTTTCCTTTTTTTTACCTTAAGTAAGATAGTTTATATATAGCCTTCGGGTAACCTTGTGACCTTCATGATCTCTATACAAAACCTACTATAGTTACCCTATTATAGGGTATAAACCCCTGTATTTTTACTTATTACAGCAGGTTGGGCTGCTGATCTTAGTTTCCTTTAATCCCGTCCCAGGCAGTCATCGTACCCCCAAAGCCTTCTGCTACGCTTATTACAAGGGACTTGCCCCTTGTAACCTCTTATACTAGACCTCACTGAGACCAGTCAGGTTACACAAATTAACACTTAGTATAGTGCCTATAGCAAGTAATATAAAAGGTTTAGCCTTGTGAAAATAGATTCAGTGCCTGCAAGGTATATCGCACCTAGTGAGAGCTGTGGACTACGCTGTATCCTTGTGCCTACTGTGGTACTACGGCTACACTGGCTAAGCCTATATTTTAACAAAAATGGCTATTAAAAATAAGATATTATTGGCGAAAAGAGGAGGTATAGGAGATAATCCTTTATAAAAAGAGTACTTTAGCCTAAGTATATTCCGTTAGATTTTATTGAAATACGTGCCCTGATTAGTCTGTAGTATAGTATTAGTATAGGGGGTTGTAGTTATTTGCAACCTAGCTACGCAATAGAAGGATACGATGGCAGGGCCTAGTAGGATACCAAAGAAAGAAGAATAAAAGGTTTGTAGTGAACTTTGCATTGGAAATAAAGGTTTTATTGTTGCTTAGAGAGAAAAAGAGGAGTGCTATTTACAGTAGTGAGAGGAGATGCTTTTATAGTACAGGAAAGGGGCCCCGAAGGGGCTTATATTCCAGAGGGTTTGGTAGAAACGAGGTACTCTAGAATCTTCGTGATGTTTCTTAGTGTTGTGCCAAGGTGTAGAGGCTAGGTAGGGCAGTATCCGGCCTCTGACGGGGCCCGGATCCATTCTCCTGGGTGCCCCGTGCACAGGGCTCCTAGATCTACTGTACTGCGTGTATGTACTGGTTATAGGGGGTATGGGGGCTATATTTTAACAGTAGATACTGAGTCCTCTGGTACCCAGGGCACTCGGGTATACCCGGGAACGAACGGGCAGATAGCCTGGCCAAAGCCGCCTCTAGAGCCGCCCCGCCGGCGAACCCGGTACTAACCGTATGTCACGTTTTGAACATGGGTTAGATCCGGGGCCTCAGAACCTATCGATACGGGGGGTTCCCCACTTCGGAGCCAGCCAACCAAGGACGGCGCTGGCACTGTGGGGCTAAGTACCGATTGATTGATTGATTGATTGGTTATAGGGACTGGTCCCCCCGGTCTAAGGCCGGGGGGGAGACTACTCTCCGAACCACCACCGCCGATTGTAGTATAGCCCCCCCCCCCCCCCCCCACTCGGGGGCTCGGCTCCCTCCCCCCCCCCCGCCCCCCCCCCGTGTGTATTATACCCCCCCCCCCCCCCAACTAGTCTGGGTGTCTGCTTCCTCCGCCTCCGCCGCACCTCTCCCGGTGCTTACGCCGTAGCTCTGCCTAGTTCTGTGTATTTACATTCTGGTTCCGGTGAAAGGAAAGGAAAGGGAAGTTCGCCAGCGCGTCCTCGCCTATCATCATTCTGTACAAGTATTCCGTCGTTGTCGGACGCTTCTCGGCCTTTGCCTTGCCCCTGAGTCTCGACCTGTGGTCAGCCAGGGCTGGGCAGTAGGAAATGTGCTGCACCTCCTGGGGTGTGCCGCAGTAGTGCTTCGGGATGTGGGGTAGGCCTATCCGTTTGGCGTGGCTCACGAAGGGGCCATGACCTGTGCGGTGGGCGAGCACCTGGAAGACTTGATGGCGGGAGCCTCCCAATAGGTCAGGGAAGGGCCCAAGGCCGAGGGCCTGGTATCTCTTAGGCCTGGAGGCTGCCCACCAGGCATGCAGTCTGTTCACGTGCCGGCGCTTTGCCAGAGCGTAGGCCCTCGCCGCCGTTGTGCCGCCAACCGGCTCCCACGGGCCAAGGCTCGTCTCAGCGAGGGCGTCCGCCCAGTCGTTCCCGTTCACCCCTTGATGGCCCGGGCACCACTCTAGGGTGATGTTCGGGTTCCCGGTGAGGACCTCGTGCGCCTTGCGGGCGAACCATTCGCTGGAGCCCGCGGAGCCTTTGCGGCAGGCCCGTATGGCCGCTTGGCTATCCGAGAAGACTATCCCCGTCGGAGGGTTGAGGGCTCTGATTACTAGGAGGGCCTCCGTGATTGCTTGGAGCTCGGTGTCGAAGACCTCCGCCGCCGCTAGCTTTCTCCGGGTGACCGCGATTTCTGCGCCTCCTTGTTGGAAGGTTACGGCCCATGCCGCGTGCTTGCCGGCCATTGAGCCGTCGGTGAAGGCCAATATAGCCTATCGGTCTAGGCTAGCGAGTAGGTCGGATACCTTCCGGGCCTGCATAGCCTTGTCCGGCTAGTGGTCGGAGCTGGGGATGTAGGCTGATGGGTGTAGGAGCTCTCTTCCGGACAGGGCCGGGGTCGAGTCGACGACTCTCTGGAGGCTGGTGCGTGGGACCGGTCTGCCTGATCTCTTTCCCAGCTCGTGTGGGGCCTCTGCCAGTGGCCGAAGGGGGTGTTGTTTATCGGCCTGGGCTACCCGTAGGCCCAGTTTATCCCTTTTCCTGCGGAGCTCGATGACCGCTGGCCAGAGGCCGGACTCGCGGTACAGCGCTGCCTGGGGGCTGCGGCGCCAGTGGGGCACCACTGCGCGCGCCGCCGCCGCCGTGGCGGATTCCGCGTGTCTCAGGGCTACTGGCTGGCGGCCTTCGTCCCTGAACCATGCTTCGCTTCCGTATAGTGCGACCTGGGTCACGCAGGCCCTGGCGACTGCTGACAGGGCTCCAGGCGGGGCCCCGTATAGGGTTTTGTTGAGGCGTAGCAGGGTGCCGGCTACCATTCGAGCCTTCGCGGCCTACCGTTCACAGTGCCGGTCGAACTTCAGGCGGTGGTCGATCCACAGGCCGAGCCAGCGGGCGCACGGCCGGGGCGGTAGGGGTAAGTGCCCTGGTAGGGTGAGGTTTTCCGGCGGGATATGTGAGCCCCTCCCTACCACAGTATACTCCGACTTTTCGGGGGCGACTGGACAGTGGTTCTCCTGAAGCTACGTTATAAACTTCGTTGCCTTGGCCTGGAGCTTGTGTCGCGGGCCCGAGGGGGAGCCCGTAGAGTGGAGGATCAGCGCGTCGTCAATGTAACCGTAGACTCCTGGGAGACTCATGTCCGGGGCCAGGAACAGCATGAACAGTATCGGGGAGATGGGGGATCCCTGGGGTAGGCCGCGGGGCCGGCCCCTCGAGCTCAAGAACGACCTGACCCATTCTGTCAGGTGGGCTGGCAGGCCATAGCCTTCCAGCCTGGCTATGAGCAGACCCGGTGCCCTGACTGGCTCGCTAAAAGCAGTCGCATGACGAACTAGCGAGACAGGAAACCCGCCGGGCAGGGCGGACCGTGTGGGCAAGGAAGGACCTATTAGATAGGACCCGGAGACCCGCGTTCTCGGGTCTCCGGCGGAGGACCCGAAGACCCGGAGTGTTGGGTCCTCGGGCATTCATATATATATATATATAGCTCGATAGCGCTTCCCTTTGTCACATAGCTAGCTTACGGCAGTAACGTCAATAACACTGCTTGTGCATCATCTTGACTGCAACAGCCTTTAGTACATTCAATTGCCTCTCCGACCTACTTAGACTTCTACGCTTAGTCCTTTCGGTCCGAGCTACTAGAGGCTGTCACACCGTAGCCTGGGTCAAGGCCCAGGTCAAGGCCAAAGTTAAGTAGCCCGTCCAGCAGTAGTAGTCGGAAGTACAACCTACAAGCTACAGGGCACTAGGGCTAGGCCCTTGGGACCGTATCCCCGCGGAAATAAGTCGCAGAGATTTTGGGGCGCTCGTTGCGTATAAAACGAGGTATAGTAGGTTTGCCTCTTACTACAGAAGATTCTACCCTAACGCGGGGCTCATACCTCGGTACGAGGGCTACGGCATAGTGGTTAAACTAGACCACCTAACGGCCTACCAGGCGCCCAGGAGGAAGACCCTGGTCAAAGAGGCCAGGAAAGACTATAAGAACACTAGAACTAAAGAAGTCCAAAGGTTCGTACTGGATAAGGGCGCGGATAAATGGTTTCCTAAACTATACAATACATTTAAATATATGTAAAGTAAATAGCGAATTTGTGTAGAAGTTATAAGGGGGCGAGAGGATCGATAGCGGAGGAAAACAGATATCCTAACCAGTGAGGGAGTAAGACCACAGAATAGTGGTGGGGAAGCGGGGTTGTAGACCTCCCCGGACCCTACGGGCCCGGAGTTCCAGCTCTAGAAAACTCAATCAATCAATCGACAAGATGAATGCTCTACTAAAATCATCGGTGGTTGCCGCTGGAAAGTTCGAAGCCGTTGGCTCCATGTGATAGTGTCTGAGCAGACCAAAGGCATCTGTATGCGTATCCTCTGACTAAGGATCTCGCTCTGGGTGTTCCATGATGCGTGACGGCGGTTTCGATGAGGAGTGATAATGGCGGTTGAAGTAACTGAGGCTTGAAGGGATGACGAGAATGGAGGGTGGTATAGAATGATGACGGAAACTCTGGACATGAATTCCGGTGATTGAAGCTGGAGTTGAGAAATTTGTCCTTGGGGTGCCCGTACTTTTCTACTCGTGTCTGATGATCCGAGATGTGTGGGCATGCAGCACAACCTTGGGCCCAACCCATGGACCAGGCTCGCTCCCGATAACCCGGAATGATTTAGCCCAGTTGCTGGTTGGTCCCTGTGTCTCTGATATGGTGACGTCTAAAGCTAACCAAATCTCGAGCAGGGCGTGGCGATCGCCCAGAATGGTACTGCAGTCTCGTCTCGCTGCCACCTGGCTCCGGACATCTAATAGGGCGCCTTCCCAAGCTAACAGGATCTCGCCGTCCGGTCTGCCGACCGCCCGAAATGGTATTGCCCCGCTGGTGACCAACTCTTGACTGTTAGTTTGGCATTTTCTTGAACAAATCAGATCTCTAGATGGCTTGCTGATCCTACAACGGTTGTTGCCGTTTGTGTGCCCTGTGAAAATGCTTGTTCTTGGCCTCTGCTCCATCAGAAACAAGTTCACAGAGGGCCTCGTTAAAAATTGCGGGAATGCCAGTCTGGTTGTATATTTACGTGGATGCAGACCTGATCTCGGGCCTGAACCAACCCCTTTGAACCGACATTCCTGCAATAGCAGACGCTGCTCTTCTTCAACCCCTTGCCAATTGTCGCCGAATAACCTTTCACGGCGCAGATTTCATCTAGAAGTCATTTGTTGAGAAGCAGAATGACAGCACGAGCACTTGAGGTATGGGGTACAGAGCCATTGCCAATGACAGGCATTTTAACATTACTCATTCTATGGTGACTGATCTTGGCCCCATTTGGATGGATGGTGCAAAATACTGGGTCCTTCGAGGTCTGTCCACGACGCCGTCGTCAACTGTATGCTCAAAGCTTGCTTACCAAGGTATTCAAATCGGCATGGTGAGTATCCCCGATGTCGAGAAGCAGGGGAGCTAGGTAAAGGGACAAGTCAACAGCAACTCTAGCCGGATAGTCCAAAACAAGGCTCCGTGGCTGCATGGCAGGAGCATACCCAAGCATATCTATGAAAGGAGAGAGTAAGCAAAAGTCGATTCGTAGCTTGAGCCCGAGCAGCGCTGCTTCTGTCCTCTAGACCGGTGTAGTCCCAACTGTAGCGACGGCTTGCTAACGATTCTAGCGTCATCTAGCTCTAGTAACTGGTGTAGCCGGTGCAACGACCACTATTTTAGGCTTTATCCATCTGGTTAGTTATTAGGTCTTCGATCTAGTCGATTATGTTGCAGGCATCAGTCAAGCCATCAGCCTTGGAAGGACTGGAATAACCAATTAACTAGTTATTTATAGGGGCGATGGCAGCCCAGTCGAAAGTTTCGACCAAGATCCGGAAAGGCCATTAAGTCGCGCTACACAAGATATACCTTCGTTAGCTTAGTAATAATATTTTTCTAAATCGCGATATGGTGGCGATAAGCATGATGACAGAGATTGCGGTAATGGTGAAGACGATGATGACGACGGTAACAGTGGGACAACGAGCGGTAAGGAAGAGTGCGGGGAACCGGATTATCTTTATTGACTGGCACGCTTCGTAGTTTCCAAAACAGTCGTAACTATCTAGGGTTAATTACATGCATAGAAAGGCAACTCTTTCGCTAGGGTTCCATCAGTTCATTTAACTGACGTCAATATCTACAACATCAAATCCGTCGCCACCCAGTACCCATGTAAATGATGTAAAATAAGAGCAGTAATTAAGCCATCATTTCGGCGGGGATATACATTTTGTAACAAGCTAGACGGACGATCAAGGAAGATGACCGATACTGAAGCGATTCGTTGGCGAGTCACTTGTGCTAAGCTGTATTCGTAGGGGGCGTACTGACTGCATTGACTGATTCTTGTAGGAGGGAAGTTTCTCCTCGCAAGCCTGGGTGCCACAGCTTGTATTTACCCACTAAACCATTACGTCACCGTTTCGCCATCGTTTATCCATCTTCGCTGCACCCATTACACATTTAGATGATGCTGGGGTTCGTTGTTAGGTATATATTTACTCCCTCTCCCGGACCCTTCTGGTGGCACGCTATGATTAGAAAAATATGAGAGGAGAGGAAAGGAAGACTGATGAATGGAAATCAATGAGCTAAAGCTATCCTATGATTTTGATTGTAGTAGCCTAACCACGGCCTCGTGCCCATTCTCAGCAGCCCACGATAGCGGCGTCCGACCATAATTATCCTTCGACTCGATATCGGCACCCTTTTCGAGTAGTAGCCTGATTACGGCCTCGTGCCCCTTCTCAGCAGCCCACGATAGCGGCGTCTGACCACGATTATCCTTCGACTCGATATCGGCACCCTTTTCGAGTAGTAGCCTGACTACGGCCTCGTGCCCATTCTTAGCAGCCCACGATAGCGGCGTCCAACCACAATTATCCTTCGACTCGATATCGGCACCCTTTTCGAGTAGTAGCCTGATTACGGCCTCGTGCCCCTTCTCAGCAGCCCACGATAGCGGCGTCCGGCCATCATCATCCTTCGACTCAGTGTTCACCTGTCCAGTAATCAAAAGTTCAACAACTTCTCGGTGCCCAAGCCGGGATGCTACAAGCAGTGGCGTTTGCTGTTCATCGTCTGGCTGGTCTAGAAACGCCCCAAGGTCCACAAGATGCTTCGCATACAACGTACGACCGGATTCTGCGCAGTAAAATAACGCGGTCCTGCGATGCTCGTCTTGGCTATTCAGGTCTGCTTCCATCTCCAGGATAGCGTGTACGACCTCGCCCCAGTCGTTCCGGACGGCTAGTGGAAGTGCCGGTTCCAAGGGCTTGTAGTCGAAGTCGCCAACCTTGACGAGACACAGGTAGTACAATGTATCCGTCCTGTTCCTATCGCGGATTGCTTGTACAAGGCAGTCAGCAACCTCCTGGACTTGACGGGTATTAAGCAGTGAGTTTTTATCCGCCGAAGCCGTAGCAATTCTTTGCGCGACAGCCTCGTAGCAATCCAGAATCTCTGCCACCTCTGGAATGCTCTGACCCGCAGAGCGATAGGTCTTTGTCATCCACTCGATGCCACTCCTTCCAAACGTCTTTCTTTCGTCGGCAGAATGCTGTGCGGCCAGCGACCAGCGGTAGAGTTCGCCCGTTGCGCGGAGGGCTCTCGTGAGGGAGTCTTGATCGCCCAGCGTTGTCACCGTGTTATCGTCTACGTCGAGGCTCGGAGCATACCGTGTACATGCCTCACGCAACAGGGTATGCGCTCCGTCCCAATCCGAGGCCTTCCGAAGAGCTTCGGCAATCCGAATCGATTCGAAAACCATGTCCTCCTCGTAGGGCATATTAGATATCGTATCGCCGTAGAGATTCCTGAGGTCTTCGATGACCGGAGATCTGTCAGATATAGCCCGCTCTGACGCCCGCGGGGTGCCGGCCTGACTGCCTCCCTTGACCTCGTTAGAGCTGGAAAAGTCGTCGTCCCACCACCGAAGCGACCACAGGGCCAGGGACTGCAGATGGTCTGCGATATGCTTCGACATCCTTACAGCGACGACGTCGTTTTGGTGATCTGCCGGGGAAGGCTGCATTTCTCCAGGAGCCGAGGATGGTTCATTATCCGTCACCGGCGGCTTCCAATCCGAGGTTTCTGCGCTACAGCTTCCCATGTTGTTGGTTAGCAGCGTTCTTGCAGCCCTGCTGCTATCTTTGGCGATTCCCGCAGCCAAATTCACCCTGGTATCTGGTCCGCAGAAGGGGCAAATATCAGCCTCCAAGGCAGAAATCGGCATCTTGGCCGTAATGGACGTGATCAGAGCTGTTCGGTGCCGGGAATCTGGAATATGGCTATCGTGGTACTTCTTTACATGTTCGATAAGATTCTCTTCGCGATCGAAGACGTACGGCGTGCTGTGCTCCTGGGCGCGGCACTGCCAATGGTGAGGGCGATGAATGTATTGTGGCCAGTCAGGACCGTGCTCGCCCCGCATGTGGTTGCGCCAATCCTCGCGGGTTGAGAACGTGGGAGGGAGATTGCCGCACTGCTCAGAGATGCATACATAGGGTTGTAGATCCTCATCAACGTGACGTCTAAACAAGTCAACGGGTTAGCCTGTCTAGTCGTCTCGCTGTTCTGTATAGGTTCGAGGTGTTATAATTACCTCCATTTCTTCCTGTTTACCAGTATCGCTCTTGGCTTTGGCACGCGACAGATGGTGCACTTCGCATCCGGTTGTCCCGGGGGCACGGCCGGTGCTTCGAGGTATTCGGCAGCGATAAAAGGGTTGTTGGAGCGCGAGCTGGTAGCATCGGTCTTGGTCTCATCGTCTCTGGAGCTCTCGGGAGCCCTATGCAAGAGTACTTGGCGGAGGAGTGGAGAAGCGGCCGGCGCTGCGGTTGCGGGGCGTTGCGCCTGGGTCGGAACGGTCGTCTGATGCTGTTCCGGAACTGCTAGTGCCTCTCTCCAGACATGGCTCGGGGGCTTTGTCAAATCCGTTACTGAGATGGAACAATCATCCCTCTCGGCGTTGAGCTTCGCCTCATGGTTGACCTGATAAAGCAGCCGATCCCGTCGGTACACGATAGAGCTTGCCAGCTGGACCTGGAGTGATTCCGCCATGGTTTCAGCTGGAAACCTCCACTTGATCAGGGCAAGTATGACATCACCGAAGCCGTCGGGCTGTCTTTTGCGGCTGAATCGGAGTACCCTCTCGACCGCGGCGGGCTTCGAAGGGGTCCGAATGATAAAGGCCAATCGACCAAGTCGGTCCATGGACCCCGTTATACCAACCATGGCACCGTCGTTCTCGACCACCACCTCCGCGCTGCTATCGTCCAGGGAGACTAGAGGATGGCGTTTTGTGCCTATTGACATCTGGTCATCAGCATGATCGTCTCAGTAAGCCTTGGGTTTCCCTGAGGATTTTTTGTTGGAAGGCGTTGGCGAGTCCATACCGCGTTGAAGGTTTCTCTCTAAAACCAATAGCATAGACATGACAAGCTCCTTCATTTCGGGGCTATCAGCTAGCCGGGTATCGAGGCAGACGTTGATAGGAGCGAAGACTCCGAGAAAACTGGCCCAGGTAAGGAACCGGCGCTGGGATTCCATTACTTGTTTGCGATAGAGCCTAGGCTCTTGTAGATACTCTTCAAAGCGGCGTCGGCACTGTGTGGCCGCCTCAAAGATGCAGTCTGTGCCGGTAGGCGGGTGCGAGAGCGCCACCGCCTCAGGAGCCCGACGGGACACCCGCCCCAATTCAGCGTTTGTTCCCTCCGTATTCATTTCGTCATGGGCTCCCGGCTCCCGGGGCTGCTGTACTTGAGTAGTGGCTGCGATCTTGAGATTTTCAGACGCGAAGAACGGGTGATGGCTTCTGGTGCTGCGGGGGAAGCAGTCGAGCTCGCTCGCAAGCCGGGCGTTTCTTGGCGCGAGAAGGCCTCTTGGGGAGTACTCGTCCGGTACCCCGCACCCCGCTACACAGATTTTGCGCATACATCTCGTCGACGCCCATGGAGACAAACTGCTCGCCGTAGACAAAAGCCCCCTCCTCGTCGTGTAGCAACCCAGCAACTAAATTCTCGGGCTTTGAAGGCCTCTCTCGACAATGTCTGGGCTACGTGACTTGCTTCGGTTTTGTTACCGCAGTGTGGAGGGCGCACTGCTCAGGCCTGGCGCTCCAGATCAGGCTCCGGTCACGTCGAACGCGGAGGCCAGCTTACCGGACCCAACCGTCGACGATGAAGAAATCCAGGACAGGGAGAACCAAAAGGCGTTCCTGGTCTTTGAAGTAAGGGTCGCTTCCAGGTCGGGTGGAATTCACGATTTCGAGGGCCAGATCGCAGCTACGAGCGGTGTGGTCAAGGATCTAGTGACAGATCAGCTCAGCTTTTTCAACGACCAGGTATTTTTCCCTTTCCTCCTTTCCCCCTTCTTTTTTTGTCTCTTGGTGATAGAGCAGAAACTATTGGTATCGATTTTCTTGTTTGCTAACTGTAGATTTGCTTATCCCATCTAGCTTGTAAGAGCGCGGAGATCTGAACAGTCACTACCTAGTAACCAATGCGACTCTACCGAACGAGATCCGAACCAGCACGAATATGAAGCGGTTCGTGACTACGCCAATTACGTGGCCGAGAATGGTCGGCCGGACGACAAACTTGAGGAGGCGCTGGCGCTCTCCGTGCAATCCGAATGCCCTGCCTTGGCTGCGAAAGTTACTCGATTAAATGTTTCCCTTGAGCAGCTTTACGAGGAGGAGGACATCGCCGCAGAAAAGACCGATCCAAAAAACTGCCCCACCACCGCCACAGGGAGGAATAAGACGCAGATGGATCACCGAGAGCTGCTGTATGAGCTCTTGCACAACCGCGCCGACTGCGCAGGCGAGGAGCATCTTGCGATTCTTCCACTGTCGGGGTTAGATAATAGCGACCTCCGCATGTTTCTCTCTGTTTGCCCGCAGGCAGAAGAAAAACCGGCAAGTTGCCAGTGGCATGAAACAAGGGTTCTGTTTTGTAGGTACGCATCACCGTGGATCCTGCCTTCATATTCCTAGCTGTCTATTTCCTTCCAAACTGGCTGACATGTCCGTCACGTCTTAAAGAGACCGCAGCCGCGACACGGGAGTCAACAAACCCGCGAACTGCTTCAATCTCTGCCAAAAAGTTCGCCACTATCGCAAATATCGCCGCCGCTTGTTTCTGCATTTCGACAGCTCAACGCTGCAGGATAAGCCAGAGACGCGTCAGGCACAGGATTACAAGCTGCAAAAACCGAATACCGTCAATCTTGGCACCATGCTGCAAGCGAACGGGCTGCGTGAGGAAACGGGGGAAATTCGAATGAAGAAGTCTCTGCTAGCACTGCAGCTGGCCTCTGCCCTCCAGCTCCTGTACCCTGGGCCATGGGTCCAACAAAATTGGGATGTTTCCAGCATCCTGATTCTCGGCGACGAGCGGGGCGGCAACGCCGACCACGACTTGAACCGGGCTTATGTGCGCTGCAAACTCGTTCGCGACTGGAAAACTACCAACCCGACCTGGCGAGAATTCCACGATCCCCTGCAAGATACCCCCTCTTTCCTTCTAGCCTTTGCCCAGCTACTGGTTGACATTTCCGAGGGACAGCCAGGAGCACGCCACGAAGAGTCGACGGAGAGGTGGCGTGACGCGCTTTTCGACAAAGCCGACGAGTTACTAGGCAATGAGTATCTCCGCTATTACGGGGAAGCAATACAAGGCTGTCTCCAGTACTGCATTGACAACGACCTCGAGCAGAAGCGGACCAAAGACTCGAAGCAGAGGGCGCGGCTTGTGATACGAAAGAAAATTGTCGAGAAGTTGCAGAAGAACTATGGATTATGGAAGTGGCAGGGGGGTGGCCAGTTGCCATCTCCAGGCTCCCACGGCTCTGGTAACGCTGGTGAAGCTGGTCGAGCTACACGTCTGCCTAGCACCGCCACAGAGCAGACACGCATTTTACAAAATGACGCTACGCCGTGGCCGAACGAGCACACCCGCTCATTTTCAGCGCCGGACAGAGCCAGCGCTCCATGCTCGTTTTATACGCTTTTCGCGGACGAAGACGAGAAAGCAGAAGAGATGTAGGAATGCCCCTCTGGCATCTCCCCTTGATAAGCGTCAGATCGATAGCATCAAGATGGCCTGACCGTGTCGCAGAAAACCAGGAGATGACTACAAATCAGAGTTTCTGACCCGAATGGGCAACTTCAATTACCAATACATTGTCCCTTTACCACGACAAGCTAAATCTATCCGTATAGCGGTACTCGATACCGGGCTTCGGGTTGATGACCGGGACACGCTGCTGCGTTCCGGCTCGAAGAGAGTCCTCGCTCATTCCGGAAACTTCCTGGAGGCCGAATATGAAGCCGGGAATTACATTGACAATCACGGCCACGGAACACATGTGGTGAGGTTACTACTAATGCTAGCGCCACGGGCTCAAATTGTAGTGGTGAAAGTTTCAGAGGGTCGATCGTTGGCCTCTACGAGGCTGGAGCAGATTGTCAAGGTGCGTCTGAGGCCAGCCTGTACCCGTTTGGTGTAGCTTGATCGATGGGTAAGGCGCTGACTGACCACTCCCTTTTGATCCATGTGTTTTATAGGCTGTCGAATGGGCTGGGTTTGAAGCGGACGCCGACATTATCAGCATCTCATTCGGCCTCGACGAGGCGGCCAAGGACAAGATGCAGCCAGTTATAGAACGCATCGTTGCGAGTGGGAAGCTCATCTTTGCTGCGGCATCCAATTCGGGGGGCAACGGTAAGCGGGCGTACCCGGCCAGGGAGCGAGGCGTCTTCGCCATCCACGCCACAAACGATGATGGGTCGAGCCCGACCGACCTCAACCCGCCACGCGACGAGTTCATGAACAACTTTGCCACCCTGGGCTGCCGAATCCCTTCGCACTGGGACGGCAGAGATGTTTTCATCACGGGCACCTCTTTCGCCACCCCGGTTGCGGTTGCCATCGCGGCCAATGTTCTCGAGTTTGTCCAGCAGACACCAGATGAGTTCCGGGGCAACCCGCGGTATTTCTTCGTATACAAAGGCATGCGTAGCCTTCTCTCTTGTATGAGCAATCGCAAGGGCGATTACGATTACGTTCGGCCCTGGAAAGACGACATGTTTGATGATGAGCGACACGACGCCAACGATATGCATAAGAAGCTCCAAGAG
>Ga0247763_1000730_pt1 | contig 19830 bp, 20 predicted proteins | sample UWRJL141409B4_FD_179926 | JGI IMG/M metagenome (GOLD analysis project Ga0247763, IMG submission 179926) | Plant litter microbial communities from Arlington Agricultural Research Station in Wisconsin, United States - UWRJ-L141-409B-4 | ecosystem: Environmental > Terrestrial > Plant litter >...
CCCCGGAAAAAAAGATGAACTGAAAATAGAGGAAACGCCGCAGGTGGGTATCGAGGTGGTGAGTTGAATCGAGATATGAAGCATTTCCCCATCCCTGAAATCTATTGTCGATGAAACCATTAATGCTGTGCAAAAGGAAAAAGAAATCAGCGCTATCGATGATGCTGAAGCCCCGAAATGCAGCCCTTGGGAGAAATGACTGCCATCTAATTACCGTAATGATGGCTGAAGAACCCTCAGCAGCAACAGTGGGGGGATTCTGTCCAGGACGCTTGCCGCCATAAGCCACCGAGGAAGGGGAAGATGCCACTGGATGCCGATTACCAACTCCCGCTGGCCGAAACCCCCAACTTTACGCCACGCTAATTGTGGCCCTGAAAGAGGTCGACGGCCGATTGCTGAACTGTTCGCCGTCATACCGGAGAGCTTGCAACTGAGTGGACCTATCGAACAGTAACGGCCGCATCGTGTACTGAGGAGATATGTCCCGCGAGCCAAGCCTCTGTTGCCCAACGACCAGCAAGTAAATATCGGTTCGGGAATAAAAGAGCAAAAGAATGAGCTTAGTTGTAACCCCATGAGCGAGCCTCATGTCGCAGCGGGGCTAGTTATGGGTGGGATCACTTGAACAAGCTGCGCAAATCCATTAGCCGTTGCCTAGCAGCCTCAGTTCTGTCCATGACTTTGTCCTTGTCACGACCATCCATGCTGAGGTTTGCCAGTTTTGTCTTCTTCTCCTGCAAAACCAGCATCTTTTCCTCGAAACTGTTCTGCATAATGTAACGAACTGTGCGAACCTCCCGAGTCTGCCCGAGGCGGTGCACACGATCCACAGCCTGAGCCTCAGCGGCTGGGTTGAACTGAGGCTCCATGACGTAAACAGTATTGGCGGCGGTGAGGTTGAGCCCCAAGCCGCCAGCCATGATGCTCACAAGAATAACTTGCACGTCAGGATCTGTGCGAAACTTTTCCATGGCTTCATTTCTAGCCGTGCGAGACATCTTTCCGTCAAGCCGCGTGAATGTGATGCCGACTTGGCCAAGTGCCTTCTCGATCAGGTCAAGATGCGACGTCCAACCAGAGAACACTACTGACTTGAGCGGAGGAAGGTGTGGGTTTTTCGCGCTCTCTTGTTTCGATTGCAGAAGATCTTCGACTAAAGCGCGTGTTTTCGTGTGAGGATGATACGGTTCCTCCTCGCCTCTGCCATTTACATCCTTTGTCGATGAGCCACCGCTGCCTTTCGCCGCCCTTGAATCGTGTTCAAGTAAAGCTCGATTGCGGCTGAGCTTGATAAAGTCACCCCGGTGAGCCGCACAGCATTCATCACATCGCTGGCTGTCATGTTGGCGTCGAACACAGTCGATGCAGGATGGGCAATAGAGGTGGAAGCATCTCGGGCTCATGTAGCCGAGTACATCCTCTTGTCGCTCAGCTTCCAAATCCACCACTTCGTTAGATCCAAGTTTAGCGCGGCACCGAGTGCAGTTGTCGTTACCGGCCTCCTGCATCAGATAGTAGAATTCGTACGCCTTCCCCTCTTGAAGGACTGCCTTTTCTTCCTCCTCATCGCTTAGGTCAATCGGAGTATCAGCGGTCATGCCCTTGAGCTCGAGGAGATCCTCATCATTGAGCAACTCCTTGCCATGGGCGCAAATCAAACGGAGTTGCAGGATAGAACGCAGGATATGGATCATTGCTCTGCCAGCGATGCGCTCTTGGCCAGTAAGAACCTTTACTCTTTCCTGGGTGTTTTTGGCAAACCAGTCATAGATCTGCTGCTCCTTTTCATTGAAGGTTAGCTTGATGATGTGGTCAGTTCGCTTCGGCAGACTAATTTTGTCCTTCAGTCGACGCAGAGTGACTGTATCAATGAGGACGCGCAGCTTAGGAACAATCTCGGGATCGGCAGCTTTGAATGGGGTAATGATGTGCTGCACGAACTTGTTCCTCTCGTCGAAGGGCTTCAGTCGCAGGAAAGCAAGCAATGAGGCAAGGTCCTCCAGCTTGTTCTGAACAGGGGTTCCGGTAACAGCCCAGCGGCGGCTAGCCTGAAGGCGACAGATAGATTTGAATGCTAGAGTGTTCTGTTCCCGGATCATGTGGGCTTCATCGAGAACAATTCGAAACCAGCCAATCTCTTCCAGCGGGTATTGTCCCTTCTTCTTCTTGACCATCGCATTCAGCTCACTGGACACCGAGCCGTATGTGGTGATGACCAGATCATACATGGCCAATCTCGCTGGGTCTTTCTCGCGATTAGGGCCATGGTATATGTGGCAGTTTAGCGTGTTCGGCTTAATGTGCTGCTTTATCTGCTCCTCCCAGTTGGTCACGGTACTGAGTGGGCAGATAAGGAGGGTCGCTTTGCCATTGAGTTTGAGTGGTGTCAAACCAACGTTCTGCGGCTTGGGAACGTCAAAGTTCTTGAAGTGGTGGGGAGGTTGCTTCCTTTCTGGCTCTTGAGGCTGAACGGGGTCGAGGGCAGCCCAACGTTCGGCATCTTCGAGCGTATAGGTAACCAATGACATAACACTGAGTGTCTTGCCGAGGCCCATCATATCGGCCAAAATTCCTCCAAGTGCTGGAGGTGGCCTTTCGCGTTGAGATTGACCAGTGACCAGGTTGTGATACACTGCAGCGCCACGCGGGTCTCGTTTGCAACGCCAAGTAGACCTCAAGACTGCGTCTTCGCTGTCTGGGATGCTATCTTGCTCCCGAGAAGTCATGAAGTAGAGCGCTTGCTTTTGGTGTCTCAGCAACTCTGTGACGACCAAGCGGCTAGGCTCGAGTTCGGGCAAATCCTCTGACCTTGGGAGGGAGTCGAACACGCCCATGACCTCACTCCTAATCTCCTCGACCGTGCGAACCGTCGGGGGCGCCATGTATACCGAGGGTCGCTCGTTCGAACCACCAAGCCGGGGGGCAGAAGCAGGGCGTTCCTCTCGTTTCTCTCTAGGCATGGGAATGACGACTTTGACACCAGCATCGACCCGCGGAGGACTCACAAGATTCATCTTGTGTCGGCAAAGTTGGCGGGCAACAAGCATGGCATTGCTCATACGACCGTATAGCATCAACTCAAATTTGTAAACCCGCGAGACGGCTTGCCCAACTTGCTCGCCCGGATCTTTCCTTCTCGTGGGAATTCTTGCGTCTGTCCGGAGCTGGACATTAGTAGCGTCCAGAAGGGGGGAAAGGCACAGGGCTGTTTTCGAGTCAACGCAGCCAAAAACCTGGCGGGTGCAATCATAGACTTGAATCAGGTTGTTGTTATCACCGATTCTTCGCCTGAGCACCACCTTGACTTGGGGCCAAAAACCATCACCGCCAATAGCAACCATGCCAGGTTTCGGCGCTGGGACCCGGTGGCAGTTGAGCATTGCGCCTTCGACCATACCGAAACAAACTTCTTCGTCCTTAGCGAGAACCTTGTGCGCCGGTTGTCCATCACCATCTGTCAAATCTACCGTCTCCGCCGGCTTTGTTGGAGGCTTATGAGGGCGCATATCACTTTCGTTCTGTTGTTTGATGTATGCAGCAAGATCACCGGAGCTTGCAGCTGCAAACGCGGTCCCTGGTTGAGGAGGGTCGCTTTCGGTTTGTGTCTTTCGACGCTTCGGTTGAGGCACATCGCTGCGGTCCTGAACATTGTTCAGGCGCTCGATCTGTTTAACGAAGCCGTTCTGCGGACCAGATGTACTGTACAGACCGGATGTACTGTGCATACCGAACCCACTCTGGTAGATGGGTGTGATATGGAGGGAGTGCGACCTAATATTGCTGCGGATAGCCATAGGTGCGGTCTCGAGGTCGACCAATAGGGGCTGAGGTTGACTTTGGACTGGCTGAGGATGACTCTGAACTGGCTGAGCATCGTTATCTGTCTCAACGTCCATACCGGAAATATCGGCGCGATACCCGCCTGAGGAGTGGGCAAATTGGAACACAACATCGCCGCCGTTCCCAAGGGCGCTGTTCGAGACAGGGCTGGGAGCCACGACGGCGATCTGCGGTGCTGAGGGCGCGGCTAGAGCAGGCTTTGGGTTCAAAAGTTGCGCCGCTGACCACGTCATTGGAACCGATGCGCCCGCCACTTCGACGCCTGGTGGAACGTTAGTCAGTTAAATAGTAATTGTATAGGCTTCAGCGGTTGGGGGTAGCCTTTGTGGCGGGGTGGGCATTTGCCTTGGAGGGCAATTGTAGGAGGGGCTAAGACGCAAAAATGCTTTGGTGCTCACTGTGTCGATGACTGCTGCCAGCCATACCGCCGCCTCGGTCCTCCATGGGCTCACTAGTAACTAAATACCCAAGCAGCGAGCTATATGAACTGCGCTCATCACAAGCGTGGCAAGGCTCGTGTGTTGATTCTGGGGGGCCTGAGTGGTGGGGAAGGGCCGGGTGGCTTGGGGTTGCGGATAGGTGCGATAGGGACGAATAAAATGCAGATAACGATGTAATTCGTAGCGGGGTGATGAATGCGCCGTTGTTGCCTGGAACAAAAGAGGATGGGATGAAGGCTGAAAATTTGAACGGAAATCCAGCGAGATAGAATTTTGATGGAGTTCCACCGCTGAGATTTCTGTAAAGCCTTGAGCCGAGAGCAGGCAGGATGAGAGCTCTGTAAGATTGTGTGTGTTCGCTAAAGATGGGAGATCTGAAAGTTGATGCCCTCAGCGTCATTCGAGGAGCTTTATCGCCTATCGGCTGAGAAGCGATAAACGATGCGCGTGACCCTGCACAGACTGAGCGGCACGTGCCGGAGAACAAACGCAAAGTACCACCTTACCTTCTTGGTCTCAACTGCCTTTGCTTCTTCATCGATGTTGTGAGTGGGAAGCACTGGAGCAAAGTACAACTGCTAGTTAAATGTTGATTATCGGCATGTCAGTCTCAAGAGCAATGACTATGGGTTTTTAGCGGACCCGGATGCCCAAAGCTGGCGTCACGGGCGGCAATTTTTATTCTGCGAGAGATGGTCGGTGGAGAATGCATCGGATCTTCAGTTGAAACTAGTATACCACAGGGCCAATGTGATCGGCCTCTTGCATGAAAATTTGCCAGCTACCAATGTGGTCCTTGAACGCAATCGGTGGATAGCTGTTAGCTCAATACCTGGGCATACTTGTAGTGGCCGCCGCACTTGGCACATTCCCTCATGATCAACTACTTCCCAGTTTTCTATGAAAGGTCCCTCGCTAACAGTCATTCGCACAGTCAGCCCGCTGGCGCCACCTCGCTGCAAGGAGGGTGGTGACAGCAGCCCAACTGCAAGGGACGGACTCTTCGAATCGATCGCTCAGGGCGTGCCGTGCATCCCATCAGCCCAATCACCACCCACTTGACACATGGAAACAAGACCCTGTACGCCCTGTCATATTTGCATGCGATGGGGCTGACTATTGTACAACTTCAGTCGCGGCACTTCCTCTCACATCCGAGGGCAGTCGAATGCCACTTCTGTGGAACGGTCCAAGGCCCGCCCCGCCATTGGTGATGTTGACTGGTACCAGCTTCGTAACGAGAGTGACCTCGCGGTGGGCCACGCAGCTTGCGTCGCGTTCCCCAAACAAGGTCGAGTCGAGGCCGCAGATGCGACATCGACTTCTTGTCCTGCATCTGTCTCAACTCCCCCTTTCCATCTCCATTTGACGGCCGGGATCGGGAGGGGCTTGGACCTGTTCGTTGCGCACGTTGCATAAACCAGACGAAGCGAGAGTCAGACAGCGAGCGTGACTACGAGAACGTACTACCGATAGATGCACCGCTGAGGTTGACCGATGTCACCGCCGTCCCCTGAGTGTTGCCGCCTGTTGGTAACGCTTCTGCGCTCCTCCCCTCGGCAGCGTCTTCCCCCCTCGGACATCAAGCTCGAGGGTAACCACCTTGCAGCTTGATCCCGGCATTGTCAAAGATTGAATAGCACGTCGGCCACTGCTTCCTTCCGTTCATTTGATCCATGTTCGGCTTGGGGTATATGGACAAATAGGTCCCGTTACGCTGGTGACTGTTATTAGAATGCCTGACGATATTGGAGGTAGGCTTCATGTGCTGTTGATATAACAACTTGCCAGCAACGATTTAGTGTATGAATTGAAAGGTATCCGGAGGTGAATTTGAAGGGGATCTAGCTCATGTAGGTGTGGACATGTCAAGGCGCCGTCCCGTATGCTGCAGGTATCGTAGTGCTCTCGAATCAAGTTGGATGATGCAATCTTGCGGGTCGCGAGGCTAACGGAAAGCGTGTTGAACAAGGTTCACCAAGTGCGATTTTATCCCGGTTGTCCTGGGGTAGTGCTCACAGATTTATGAGCCTGCCGGCTGCCCAAGAAACATAACATACCTCACCAACTTGACTCCCATGCTTGAATTTTGGCCATCCGGGCCTGAGAATACGGCTTTTTCCGCCTCCCAACTCTATTATCTATCACCCCCCCTCCCCCCCAACGCTAGAGCAAGACATTGGCTGAGAAAGATGCCCTCGGGGGGGAGGGGGGGCACATAAACTGACTGTCATGCGGGGGCGAATCCACAGGGACCTATTCTCACCTGCCCGCACTGCCGTATCGTTCACAGTACATTCTTTCAGTACTGAGAATCGGAGGAAGGAGAGTATAGCGCGTTTCGTCGTGACGCTATGCTTGACCCGGGCGTTCATGCAACAAGGCCTTCACCACCTGCACAAGCTCTGCTTTCTCAAACTGCTTTCCAGAAAGCGGGCTATCCTTGGTGAGTAACGTCTTCATCACCTGACCTTGAAGGCCCTTCTCTTCGACGCCCTGCATCAGCACAGCTTCAATAACCGGACCTGCGACCTGGCGTAGCTCTGCCCTCCTTAATATGCTCACGCCACTCCTAGCGATGTATTCTTCCAAAATACGGATTTGTGCCTCCTCGCTGTCGATGAGATCCTGTCGACCTGCAGTGCGGAAGCCGAGGACAGCTTCCTCGGAGCTTCGTAGGGCCTGACGCAACAGAGAAACGAGCTGCACATCTGTCTTGATGGGTGACGACGTTTTGCTAGCATTGAGTGTGGCAGCAAGGATGGTACGCAGGACGGAGAGACGGGCCGTATCCTTTGCCTTCATAGCTGTCTTGAGATCCCCCTTCAGCTTGGCAAGCAGCGGTGGCGGCGGCGGTTCAGTCGACAGGGCTCGGAACACGAAGACGTGTCGAGGGGTGGTCCATGTTGGCGCAGCGATTGGGTAGGCTTTTCGAGTGGTTCGGCGAAGCAAACAGACTGGGAATCGGGCAGCCATTGCAACTGGGTAACCAATTGATAGTCGCTGAACGGGTGGGTTGAAAATTGAAGCCGAGTCGGGACGGAGGGCAGCTGGTTGTGGTGGAAATCGACGCGAGTTGGCGAGGATCAAGCTTGCAGATTCAGTGTTAACTGGGTAGATGAGGCGTTCCATTGGCTCGGCGCCAAGCGGCACGGACACCCGCAGGGCAAGCAAAGAGACGTCAGAATCATCCGTCATGAACGCTTAAGCGCCGTGTGCGCCCAGGAACAAAAGCCTCAAATGCAGGGCGAGGGTGAGCTTTCCCTCTGGGTTAGGCAAACAGCCACATGGTAGTAGAAATCGGTTCGACTTTTTTTTGCTGTGATCTTCACCGAAAGATGTCGGACCCATCTTTACTACCACGTGACAGCGTAGCCTGCAGAACCACACGGGTAGGAGCCCTTCGTGAGGCAGCAAGGCGGCCACGTCCATTGTCCACGTAAACAGGCAAGCGGGCTGGTCACACAGGTGGTCACATGAGCGACAGCGAAGGCTCCAGCTGGGATTCGGCAGACTTCCCCGTCCCCAGTCAAGGGGGATGAGGATGCTGGGATGTCAAACGCCTTGGCTCTGCCGGGAAGCGGGATTGCTCGGCCTTCGGTCGGCAGAGATAGCATTCTTGACCAGCCGATGATGTTAAGATGAGAATAGTCTAACCACGCCTTGGACGGAATTTTTGGGCATCAAGGCGGACAGAGCCTGCCGTGTCATATTTGTCTACTGCTGTAACTCGGTGCCGCGTGTGCACCAAAATGCATGTACTTCCCATCATTTGTGTGCGACGACGATGCGCTTCGTTGTCTCAAGACTGGGTTCAGATCGCGCAATTAGCGGGCACCAACCTCTTCTATCCCTCGTCCCAGGGAGCTGGAACCGAGATGGATGTAAAGGGTTCCCCCTATCAGGTCGACGACATACCGCCGCTTCTGTCTATTGGTGATTAAGGCCCATTAAATGCTACGTACTTCTCCCATTCGAAAACATGTTTCCAGCCCAACTCCCACTCCTTTCTTCTTTTGGCGCCGGAACTGCCCAAACCTGGCTGTCGCGGTTTCCTTCCCAGCCCCGGCCAAGTCAACCCCCTGTTCTGTTGCCCAAAAACGCAGAAATCCCATCGACTCAATGTGTTCGTAAGTCATCACCGTAGCCGGGCCGTCACCTAACGCATCTCGCCTTGCAATGTTGGAGTCGAAAATACAATCCAGACGCGCCCCCACTTACTCACTCCTAACGCCGAGCCCGCTTTCTCGAGTCCCCACTCGACCTTGTATTAGCTGGCGTCGAACTCCTCGAAATGTCGCTGTGACGATGGCTTCTGCCGCTAGTCGGTTTCCGGCCAATGCATACGTACCTGAAGGTCATTAGCCTGCATTATTCACCTGAGAGATGTGACTTACACTGGGAAGTAAGCCTGTTGAAGAGTTGACCCCTAGGTTAGCGGTCACCAGAAAGAGGACGGCACAGCTGCGAGGAAAGGAAATTGGTGCTCGAGTGGTCACGGCGATGGGCCACCACCACTATCCGATCACACTTCGTTTTCCAGACTTGACGATTTCCACCCTCGAGCCCATAATTACTGACCTTTAGTGCCGGATTATCAGCCTCGCTTCGTGCTTGCGCTACGAGGAGTTGGACGTCGGTGTTTGTCATCCTGGACCGAACCGTCAATGCCAGCGCTAACACGCTCTTCAGAGACTTCTCTCCTCCCCGAACTCACCCGAGAAACTGTGTGAAGGGATACATCACGAGTGAAGAGAGCAGGCGATGGACATTGGCTCGGTTAGCTGTACCGATGGCATTGTCTCGAGGATCTGGCAGCGTTCGTCAGCCACAAAAATACCAGTCGACCCCCGACGCGACAACTGACTTGTAGACCATCCACTTAGGGGCAAAGTCAGCAGCCGGTATTCGATTTCAATAAACCCAGCATCTCGCATCATATTCTGCATCCGTAGTGGCGCCCTGAGATCTTTCCAGGTTGAGACGCTCTGCATATAAGACTGTGACCAAACTTGGAGTGCGTGGTCTCACTTTGTCAACACTACCGTTTGTGGGGAGGTGCCAGACTGAACCTACTGGCGGTCAGCGTCCCATTGTCCGACTGTGCGTTGAAGTATATTTCGACCATCTGGCACCATCCTCCAGGACGAAGGACCCGCATTATGTCGCCCAGATAACCCATCCACCGATTCGTATGGATACCACCGGCCATCATCCGACTGTGTACGAGATCGAAATAGTTGGAGGGAAAGGTAGATCTGTTTCCCTGTCAGTTTTTCGCTGCCTTGGAGTCACTTCCTACCGAAGGCATCTCACGGGCTGTTGAGGTCGTCCACCTGGAATTCCAGGTTTGCAGGGGTGTCTTCCGGCACATCGTATGGGAAACAGTCAATTCCGATAACCTAGCGGGGAAATGATTAGCCCAGTCGAGACCAGAGTGCCCTTTCATCTTCATCAAGAGCAAGTTGCGTCGTCTCATTATATTCGGACACGGACGGCACCAGCCCGAGTTTTGTCAAGGTTCTTTGCGTTTCGCTATGCAACGGGCCGGTTGTTGATATATAGTCCAAGTGGAATAGCCCAGGCTGACTGTGCGCCAGGAAAAGCACATATGTCCCGCGAGCTCTGCTCGCCAGGGGTCCAAGATTGGAGCTGCTTGCCCAAAGAACTGGAGAAAGAGGGCTAGGCGCAGGCAAATCACACCATTAAAGATGTTCGGAGAAACAGGGAAATAGATCCAGTCCCTTACCTCGCACTCCGGATGGGTTTCTGCAACTTCGGTGGCCCAGCTGCCGGATCCTGAGCCACAATCTAGGATTCTGCGAGGACGTGCGATGGGAGGGAAGATCAGTCGGCCGTCAAAAAGCATATTGAAGATGCCATGCATGTATTGGAGACGCTCGACCTCTTCCTAGGGTTGCCAGACGCTTGTTAGATCACACATCAAACTGCAAGGCGGCGGCTCTTACATCGTCGACTGGACCGAAGTAGGCGCCATTCTCCACGGCGTAACGCTGATACCCGCGGTTTTGGTGAACAATCACCTCCCGGTAGGCGTTGGCTACGGGTATTGTTTGAAGATCGCTGTACTCGGCTTAGCGACTTTTCTCAGTGCGAGCTCCCAAGAGCATGGCGGATTGAATACCCGTCGGCCATGGACGCAGCAAATATGATTGACGCGAGGAATTCTTGGCGTTGAGCGGAAAAGGCCAAGAATAACACTCTTGGGGGGCATAGGAGACGGAAAGTTGGTTCAAAAGTGTGGGATGCAAAGGTTTATTGTGTCTCGGGATCTTAAGGCGGAGAGAAGTCGGGCCAAGCATCACGAAGACTTTCATGGCCTATGTGGCCCCGAGCGTGGGAAAACTCGCACACATAACCCAACCCCCTGCTCCCACACTCCGAGGATTGGCCTCGAAAGCTCTTTCAGACCGGCCTCTCTCACTGCGGCACCCTCATACATGTCGAAATAAGGAAAGCTTGCTTGGTGGGCCCCCAATTGGGTCGGATCACTTAGATTGGCTCCCCGACTCATCGCGCGCCACGATGTTGGCGTCGATCACGGGAGCCTTGTTGGCGCATTATCCCCGTCTTGGGTGAAGCCAGGAGAGGGATTACTGGGCTCCTGCCTTCTCACTTGGCGAATTTCTACAACAGTGGAGGGATGGACACAATTACATGTTCTATGCTGGCCCCAATGGTATGTACAAGCGGAAGTACGGCGCCTTCAAGACGGCTGATCGCTACCAGGAAAACACTAGACGGATGGCGTGTCCCACCCCCCCCTTCCTCGGGTCGGCATGCGAATTTTGACAGGCATCCGCCGACTGTTGTTTCAAGGGTTCAGCAAATGGGCAAACCCCCGCCTGTCGGAACAAGACCCTCCTCCGATAACAAGCCGTCTTTGGGTGGGCTTGGTGCCGTCTCCCACTAGCTCCGGCTGGGATTGGGACTCTTGTTTTGATTGGAAAGCAAGGGGGCGCTTGGAGTGGCCAGCTCGACGTGTCCCTTCGTCAACCCGCATCTGGGAGGCCGGGATGTTTCTTAGCCTGCTGCACTGGCATAGCCACGGTGGGTTGGGAGGATGGAGGTAACTCCGGAGCCTGGCTGTCATTTTCAGGACGCGATTCAACACCATGTCAAGCGACCCAGCCAGCTCAAACCAAAGCGCGACTGAGCAGGGCCTTATTGCCTGCATTATAGTGCCGACGTGTTCAGGACCACCCAGTATGCGGCCACCACCGCCCACAAACCCTTCCCCGGACCAGGCAGTGAAACGGAAAACCGGGTCTTCGGAGAGATTGACCTTCCCGGAAACTTGGCATGGGCGGAAACTTAAGCAAAAAACATCCCTCCAGAGAGGGCTTTTTTTTTGGCCTCGCCTGGCGTAGCGCAAGCGAGGTAGCTCCCGGGAGCTGGTGGAAGTTGAGGTATACTACACACAAAATGGCTAGATGGGCTGCCAGATCCCGAGGACATGGACTTGGGATTGCACAGAAGGGTCAAGCCCGCCCTGGCCCCGCCAGGTTGGTTCGTCACGCCACGGAACAGGTTTAAGCGGAATTAGGAAGGGCAGTCGAAGGATTTTGGAAATTGTCGAAAAATTCCGCAACCACTCTTGTTTATTCTTACGCATGTCACCCACCCTGTCGTGCCGCTGGCTTGCCGTCTGACCATCCCCCTCCCGGCCTCCCATAAATGCTTTCGATATGCAGGCGAACATGAATGATTGGCGGTCGTTGGGACGGTCGCAATCCGGGATTCGAGGCATCTGACAGCGACATTTTCCCGTTTGACCAGAAGGGCTCGATACTTGAGAGAGGACGAAAGCAGATTTCATGGCGGAGAGAAGCTCCACAAAAAATCGATTTGATGTGTAGCTGGGCAGTGAGACTCCAGCTAGGGCATCAACCGGCCCGAAGACAGGGATGGTGGTCGTCCATCGGGCGACAATTGGGGGGTTTGACTTGGGGTAAGAAAACCTCAGGTGGTCACTACCTGGTCACTTCCAGCCGGCTGGTAATTTGTCAACGTGGTCGGAGTCTTCCCTGGACAATTCCCTGGCAAACACGCTATACCCTCCCTGCTGCATTGATTTGGGGCCACAAAGTCTGGCTAGAGCAAGCCCGCCCTTCAACGCCTTCCTGGTTCTGTCACCGATTCTTTCGGGTTGGTGGATTTGGGGTCGGAAACCCCTCCTCTCGGCGCGCTATCGCCTTGCCTCGTTTGCGGCTAATAAAACGTTGCGGTAACGTAGAAAAGTGAGACAGTCGCATCAACGGCCCGTTGCGGTGCCTGTCATTGCACTAGACCATTACGGCGTTTCTTTGTCCAAGGGGCAACCGACGTCAAGCGGGCTGTGGGCCCCTCTGGAGTGGAGATTGGCCGTCGGTAGGCATTGGGAAGCTCTGACACCATTGAATTTTACCATCAAACCATGTCGACGGCGACCTTTATCGCCACGAACACCTTGAAATGCGTTACCGAACCTCGGCTGCAGGCATTATATCATTGATTGGTTCATTGAAATGCAGTTCCGTGCATGCTCTGGTCTGCGCCGGCCTGTGTTGGAATCAGTCAAGCATCCCCTTGCTGCTCCGCGCGGTACAAAACAGAAACAGCTCAGTTGAAGATTGCTGGCGAAGAAGACTGAGACAAGCCAGCATGGCCAGCCGATTCCATGGACTGCAGCAAGAATATAACGCCTGAGCATACCGGCAAGGCAGGTAGGTATATATTAGGCATCCCATCTTTTGGCCCCAATCTGCTTTCAGGACATGTGCCCGAGAATGTGGTTTGGTCCTTGACGCATTCCCAGCACTGGGACATGGTGCAGGGGTGGCTGTCCCACCAGCAAGGATCCGGTTTTTTGCGTGCTCAGCGGATTGTCAGGGCTCTTACCATCGTCCTGGGACGTTGACGAAGGGTGGTACCGCACACCCCCTCGCTCGTCCCGCCCCTCTTTCCGCATCTCGCCGACCTCAAGCCATTTCCCCAAAATTTAAGCTGGTGGGTGCGCAACTCCACCTGCATGGACCTCCTTCGGGATACCTTGGTCGCCTGTTGGTGCTTTGATGACGGAGAGAGGGGTCCATGATGCTCAGCGTCGGCCATGTCGCGACCGGCGGCCGCTTGCCATTTCGAGTCTGCCCTGCCAGTCAGTGGCAGCCTGCTATTACGTTAGGAATGCAGCAACTCTTCGCGGGCTTGCACTGAATTGGCTGGTCTCAGAAATGTTCAAGTCAGGGCCCCTCGATTCTCCCTATTGGGCTGTTTCCCTTGGATTTACCCTGGCCCACTTGGGCAACAATCTCCAAGCTGGCTTCTCTGCCTCCCCAGCCGACTGGGTTGGCTAGTCGCATGTGCGACATGACAGTCCAAGCACGCCGCTTCGCTCTTGGCGCGTCAACTATCTCTTGCCTGCCGACGGAATCCTCTGCCTGCATTTGCGCAGAGGTACCAGACTGCCTGTGTCATCATGGCTAGTGTGTTCCCTCTCCCTTATTACAGTCCGAAGTCAGACCTGCTCTCTTGTTCCCCAGAGAAAGAGAAGAGCTGACGCGGCTTTTTCACACCGCTTGTCCCAGATGAGAATGCTATCCACATCCAGGAGTGCATGCGGTAGTTTACGCAGTATGCCATTCAGACTGATTCGATGGGATATGCTTGGTGGATGCCAGGTTATCTGACAACCAAGACAACTTACCGGCTGAGCGCCGAGCAGGAACATTCGATTGCTACGCTGCGCACCATGCTGAAATTTGCAGGACGGGAGGGAATCGAAGGAGGTCAGAACTAGTAATCCACCGTGGCACCAGCCATCGACTGAGCATTCAATCTACCCTCTGTCTGTCCTGCTGAAAACAACCTCTACCGAGCCTTTTCCCTCTCTTGCCTACATCTCCTTTTCGACGCTACTTCGTTCTCTTGATCTCCCAGTTCTCGGATTTTTCGGGGGTGTCCTGTGTGACCTTCCCAATGCGACAAGACAAGCATGAGGAGAGGAGGTGGTGCGTTGTCATGGTCCATCCACTCCGCACCATCCCTTGCTTTTCACCTTTCCACGAAGCAAGTTCACAGTGAGAGCTCCCCTTTGCACCGAATGTAGAAGGGGGGTTGGGTTTGCACTAAATTGAAGGGGCCCACTCCTCCCTCCCATCTTTCCTCACTGGCGACTCGTTTCCATCCCTTCCTTCCCACATCCCTCCTGCGAGCTGCATGCATGTACCGTACCGCTCTTGGCTCACCCTTGGCTCTTGGGTTCTTTGTCCTCTCCAATGTTTGTTTGGCCCTTCTTCCCCGACGCCCTGGGCCTCCCTGCTACATATCTAGTGTGATGCAGACTTTACACATCGCGTATGCACAGGTCATTCGTGACCGAAGCACTGATAGAACAGAGGTTTTCCCCCCAAATTGTCATGTTATTTCTAGCTGCAGCAAACCTGATATTGGTGGGGCCTCGACTTGTGCGCAATACATACGGCGTGCAGCAGGTAGTGCAGAACCCGACAGATGAGGAGGGTATGACTTGCTTCTGCTTTCGGCAGCTTACAGTTCTTCCTCACAAGAACCTCCTTGCTTGTCCAATCTCCTGCAACCTTCCGTGAACCTTACCTTGGACCGAGGTTCGCTGCTCTTCCACACACGCCCATATGTTTGTTTCTGCCACCGACTGACTGCATGCCCGTCATTGGTGCCGTAAAACCGGATTTGCCGTCTGGCCCCTAAATCCTCGAAATCTATTCACCGGTTTCTTCTTCTTTTTTTCTTTCTTTTTTATTCCCCTTGGCTTTCCTTTCCCCCCCTGAGGCAAGACTGGATGAGAATGCAAACAATTTCGGAGATCGTATTTGGGTGTCGGACATTCTACACGTGCTTCTTGTCTTTGGAATAGAAAGATAGGGTGCATGCTAGTGGGCGAAGCACTCCCCCTCCTGTCAGTCTGGGACTGAGGCCTAAAGAACCCCGCGCCACTTATAGTCTAACCCCTGAAAGATTGTTTGCGCGCGGCACTTCGTACTTCACGACTTGGCTGTAGGCGAGGATGGGCCAACCTTCCCTGGTAATTTTTCTATTTTTGAGGGCTTGATGATGATGGAAACTTGAGACCATAACACGGATGATCAGGGCTTTAATAAGGAAATCTCAAGGAATTCTCAAGGTTTTGAATGTTAGAACTAAGGCCTAAATATCTTAGCTTGACCCTTCGCAAACCTCTTCGCAAAACGGCTTCCCAGCTGTTTATGTGTTGCACAAACCCGCGCAAGATAATCACCAAGTCCCGCACCAGCACACTTTCAGGGGTTGGATAGTATCCTCCAACCCCAACCAAAGGTAACCCTAACCTGAGGCCCAACCACCCCTATTTTGCTCCATGCTTCATAGTCCCAAAAGACAAGAAAAAAGTTACGAATTCATATAGAAAAACACTTGCACTGAACGGTGTGGAAAGAGCATTCATTTGCTACAGATAAGAGGTGGAAAAGAAACCTCCAGGAGCAAGAAAGGGGGCTAGTCCGAGGTTGTCTCGGAGCGAGTTTCCCAGCAATACATGTATGAACCGAGCAAAAGACCAGACCCAACCAGACTAGAGGCGGCTTGCTTTAGTTAGAGTGAACTAGGGCCGAATAACCCAAAACACCTGCCTGATCCCTACCCATCCCACCCATCCCGCCCTCTAGGACCCGTCTATCTTTCTATCCACCCAATTGGCCCTTCTATGCAGTGTATCTCGACGCCACCACGTCTTGCGTTGCTACTTCAGACATGCTCCTCGGTGTGGCTGGCTGAGCTACTTGACTGACTGAAATCACTTAGCACCATGTGAAGACGGGGTTTTTGCTCTTGACTGCTTCCAGCCGCTCGACAATCACCTTGCGGCGGTTTCCTTCCATTCCCTCGGCGGCGGCGTAGCCGAGGTCCCCTTCCAGCCCATCATCATCGCCACCATAGAAGTAGCCGTCGTGACTGGCGCGTCCGTGATCGCCGTTGTTGCTACCATACAGTTGCGCCGCGATGCTGTTGCTGTTGCGCCGACCTGCCGCAGTGGCAAAGGAGAAGCGACGCTGGTGTTCGCGCTGGCGCTCGGGTGAATACATGTTAAGTGACCGTGGCGGGCCGTGGCTGAGTGAGGCCCGAGGCAGTGTAGGTCGGACGCGATTCGTGCTTAATGAGCTTTGCGACCTCACATCAATTGGAACCGACGAGCTCACGGGGTCGCCGTTGAGAGGAGGCAACGGGCCGCCGCCTTCAGGCGCAGACGCTGGCTCCTCAGACAGTACGATTGAGTTCGACATTTCGAACCGTCCGGGATGTGGCAAATCTGCAGGCGGGGAGGCGACACCCAGAAGGTCGACGACGCTTGCATGGGCCCCAGCACCAGTGCTACCACTCGCTGCCCCGATATCGATCTCCTCTTCCTCAATACCTTCAGCAAAGTAATCTGTTTCTGCGCGGCGGCGCATTTCGGAGCTTGTGACCCTCATAGGAACGGCGACTGGCACATCAACCAGGTCATCCCAGACGCAGACCTTGGCTCGACGAGTGAGCTCGAGCGGCCCATGGTCGGGTGTCTTAAGCGTCTCGACGACGTTCCAAGCCTGGCCTTTCATGACAGCGATCTGACGCGCAAACATGCGCTCCTGGAAATCAGTGTCGATCTGGAACACACGGCGCAAGGCAAGTTGTGTCTGGCTCCACCAATGCGTTGAGGTTAAGAGGGGAAGGAAGTGATCCCGCGTCTTTTGTGAAAATGGACGCCCGATGAGGTCGACTGGGAGGAAGAGCCATCCGAAGGGAAAACTTCGAACGAGGTCAGCGGAAAGTGTCCAGTTGAAAGAGAAAACATGCATCTCACCTCCTCCACGCGTCAGGGTGTTTCCAGGGCCACGAAAGAGAGTTATCAATGGCTCCGACGGTGATTTTCGGATCCGATATGCCCCCTGACGGTGTAGATGCCTCCATTGGCTTTTGGGTACGATATGGATACGAAGCGCGTGTCGGTTGCGGGCCCATTTGCGATAGGTCTACCGGCCTAGGACCTGGTTCACCATTTTGCGTCTCTCCCAGGTCAAGATTGATCGGCTCTGACGCTATGGTCACCGCCTGGGTTTCCCAGTCCACCTTGATCATCCAGTTATCCAAACCTCGGTCTGTATTGCGCATAATGTAATCCAAGATGACGAGCTTTTCTAACTCTTCCCTGAATGACTGCTTCAAGGTCGGCGTCCACACAAAGTTGTCTGGTCCCGAGTTCAGGGGTGGAGGGCTATCCTGACCGTCGTCGCTCTCGGCATCGTCAACCTGATTGCCCGATGGTCGACAGCTGTCCGCCCACCTCTTTTTCTTTTTCCTGTGCGGATCCGTCGTCCTAAAGCCTGAAAGATACTGATCCGGCCATGGGTGTTCGCGCAGGAAGATGTTGGCGTCCTTGAACCCCTTGAGGAACACCTGGAAGCTGCCCGGTTTGGCAGGCAGGGGCTTCTTGTTCCGAGAATGGTTGTAACGATCCCAGAAAGGATAGTGGAAAGACTTGGATGAGAGATTGACGACGTCGGTATAAGGGACCATGTGGGTGCGAAGCTGTGCGTCAAGTACATAGGCTGCGGCCTCACTGACATACGACAAGTTCGGAATCAAACTGTGATTCAGTTTGATGTCAGTATCTTTATACTCTAGCGGCGCGCAATGAGTGGACGTACCATGCTCTCCCGAAGCAACAGGGGAACAGATTTCTATGGATCCATTTATTCCACTTGGGATTTCCCGCCGCGTACGGCTCCTCGTCCTTGGGTTTGAAGACGCCGACGACTTTGCCCTCGAGATTTCTAGCAAAGTAGCTCCCTGAGCTGCCTTGCGAGATCATCCGTGGGTGCACACCCTGCTGGATGGCCACTCTGACGCTGTCGACAATGGCCTCAAACTCTTGCTTCGTCATGTAACCGGGCTCGGGATGGGCGAGCATCTCGGCTGTAACGGGCCTAATGCCCTCGGGGGCTTGGAAAACGGAATGATGAATCTCGAGCCGCTCATCCTCTTCGCCTGTCTTTCTGGCCCGGCGCTTGAACTTGCTCGCGATCTCGTCGGCCCAGCGCTCGAGGCGGGTATTGATGGCCTTGAGATCGACCCCAGAGTTGCTGCGCATCCGCCGACGGTGGTGGCCCCGCAACGGTCCACCAGCTAACTGCTTAGGACTCGACATGCCCGAATGAGGGCGAGGTTGTGATATTGGAGCATAGCGGGGTGCGGCGGGGGGTTGGAGGGAGGCATAGCTGTTTGCGAGGGCATCGTCATCGGAATCGTCGCTGAGCTGGTCAGCTTGCGCGAGGCGTTCATAGCCAGTGGTTGCGGGTCGGCTGCGGGGCATGTTGGCGGAAATGTCTATCTGGATTTAGTGGGTGAAAGAAATGCTGGCATCTAAGTCATGATGTTGTGCTGTGAGCTGTCGCGAGTCGTGGGACACAAGGATCGTCTCTATCTTTCCTTCGTTGAGAGAAAGGGGGGGATCGGTCGATTGTTAAGACACGGGGGAGAGAACCGAATGAATAAAGGTGAATCAACAAGAATACAACAGAAGGTAATCAAAATACAAGCAGTTGCCGCCGACGGCCACCTGCAAACCGAACTGATTGAATGGCAAATTCTAGTGATGCTACATGTGAAGTCGACTCTAAAGCCGATCCCTCTCAGTAGTAAAAACTTGGCAAGTTGGTAACGTTCCCTAGCATAGGTATGGGTGGGTTGCCGTCGCGGCCACGCTTCCAATGACGGCACTCGATCCCCAAACAGGGGTGGGGGCCTGGATTGGCTGAGCGGAGAGTTCCGGCTAGCGTATCAGTGGCAGATGCAGGACACAGCTGGTTGTGCAGTTCAACTCCCTGAAACATTGTTCAACTTCGAATGCCAGGGCTTGGTAGGCTTAAACACCATCGATTTTTAACCACAAAATCAAGAATTCAATAAAGATTTTCCAACAAGGCGGCTAAAGCATTCTTCCTGTCAATTGTCTCAATTTTTTCGCCTCAAAATTGTGTCTTTCGTTGCAAAACGGTAGGCTTTGGGGTTTGTACAAGGAATCCGTTCCCCGAAGACGTGGGCTAGCAATCTTTCAGGGGTTGCACTGTAAATCGCGCTGTCACAGGCGTTAAGCAGAAACTTCCACGGATAGGCTCCTTAAATTTCCCCGTCAAGCGCTGAAACTTCCTCAACAAGCTCTTAAAGATAGAAGGAATTCCCTGGCAGTCATTGGATCCGCCAGTGGTCACGAAGCTGTATAGTACATAGTAACCGCCTTTACCGTAGTGCCTAGTGTCCTGCGCATGGACATGTGACAGGCACACCTCTGCTTTCTGCAGCGCTAGGTAACCCCAGAATCCGGAAGCAACCCTTTTCACTTCGGCTTCAAAGTGGAGAGGCCACGGGTGGGTGCCCATAAAAGCCACGCCGGAAGGCCGTACAAGATCTCCGGGTGGGAGGGATACAGTGAAAAGTGCAGGCAGCGACCAGGGCGGCCAATGACATGGCGATTCTCGCTGCAGCGTCCCTGGTC
>Ga0247763_1000731_pt1 | contig 19824 bp, 25 predicted proteins | sample UWRJL141409B4_FD_179926 | JGI IMG/M metagenome (GOLD analysis project Ga0247763, IMG submission 179926) | Plant litter microbial communities from Arlington Agricultural Research Station in Wisconsin, United States - UWRJ-L141-409B-4 | ecosystem: Environmental > Terrestrial > Plant litter >...
CCCCGACCCGACCCCCGGCGTCCATACCGTTGCATTGGCACCCGTCCCTCCACCCCCCAGAATCCCCAGAACCAGCTTGACCGTGCGGGTTCGTCCCGGCACCTGCCACTTTACTTATATTCCGCCAAGAGTGCTTATTTTTTGTTTCTAAGGAACATGCCCACCCGTTCTTTTGCGAATCTTGCCTCCTGCAACCCAACCATCAACGACGACACTGGGTGTCTCACTACTGGGAGTGAGCAGCAGCGAAAGCAAAAGAAACAAGCATGCCCATTACGGAGTGATTACCGAACTGTATCATACTGAGGGGTTACTAGACTCCAGACTGGTTGATTGTCCACCATGAGCGACCCGCAACCACCGCCTCCACCTCCAGGCGGCTCATCATCATCATCACCTCCACCGCCCCCTCCCGGACCACCTCCGCCTCCGGATCCCGCGACGGTGCCACACGATAACCTCAAAGCCAATCTCTATGCCTGCACCATCATCTGCTGGACGTTGGCGGCATTGTGTGTGGCGATACGGTTTTATACCCGGGGGGTAATATTAAAGGTTCTTAACTGGTCGGATTGGTTCATCCTGTTGGCTGTGGTATGTTCTTTTCTCTGCCTACCTACATGTGTTGTGTTCCTTCCCTGCGATTGACAACCTACGGATGATTCTGACATTCGTTTGTTTTAGATATTCTCGGCAGGAAGTGCCGCTGCGATGATAGATCGTGAGTTTTCTTTTCTTTTTTTTGTTGGAAGGGAACACCAACTAACGCATCGCAGAAACCATCCATGGCTCGGGCAGCCATCTTTGGGACTTGGATCCCACTGACTTTCAAAGCGCCATGGCCTGGTTTAGGGTGAGTTTTCCTTTTTTTTTTCTCATGTCATTCCCATAAATCAAGTTAAAAGGTGAGGTTAACTTGGAATAAATAGGCAGCATGGTACGGCGTCCTCTGTTACGTCCTCTCCTTCTTCTTTTCCAAAATGTCCATCCTGGCGCTCTACACCAGCCTGTTTGCCTTCAAGTGGGCGCGTCGCGCCGGGCAGGTGTTGATGGTGATTGTCGTCTTGACCACGATTTTCATGCTGGTCGTGACCTTTACCGCGGCCGTCCCGCTGTATGCGTATTGGGATTTTCGAGTCCCGAGAGATCAGGTTTATATGCCTCCCCAGTCGTATTGGTGGGCCAGCACGGGCATGCATATGAGTGAGTTTTTTCCTCTCTACTTTTCTAGGTTCTCTCCAAGCACAAGTTTTTTGAGCAGAGTAATGCTAATCACTGAATAAAGTCACCGACGTGCTCATCTTCCTTTTACCCATGCCCGTGGTATGGACGATTCTTCTCCCGCGACGACAAAAGCTGATGCTGTTTGGTGTTTTTGGCATTGGTTTTGTGTGAGTTTTCTCTCTTTTCCCTTTTCTCTCTTTTCCTGGCTGCCCGAGTAGATGACTGACTGGATGACTGAAAGGGTCTGCTTCGTCTCCATACTCCGCGTGCCCAAACTCTGGCGAAACGAACAAGGTCTCGACCTCAACGATTTCACCTACGCGACCGTGGAGCTCGGCTATCTCACCTCGGTGGAGGTGAACGGCGCCATTATCTGCGCGTCAGTCATGACGTTGAAGCCGTTTGTTGCGCGGTTCTTCCCCGGTCTCCTCGGCTCTTTGCAGAGCGGTGGTTTATCGGATCCGAATCGGGATAGCGATCCAGGTGGAGCGAGGGGTCCCCCGACGATTGGATCGATGCCTTCGAAAATGCCGCTCAGTCCCGCAGAGAGCGAGCTGATGGGTAAGATTGGGGGGAGTACCGCCGGGTCGTCTGCAACGTCGAGAGGATATGGATATGTGGATATTGATGAGTGGGAGGTCGATGTGGAGATGGCCGAGGGGATTAGCCGAGAGAACAAGGGGTCGATTAGCTCCAAGAGCGAGGAGACAAAAGTGGAGGTCAATGGAGACTCTGATCGGTAGGGTGTCTTGGACTTTTGAGGGATTGGATTTTGATCTGAAGGGTTTTGGATTTACGGGTTCTTGGTATGATATAGCCTAGGAAAGGGAAGGAAAGTATTCACTAAACGTCAATGTATAATGCCATTACTTATTTGTATTTGGTTGAACTAAGGCGTACCCAAATTTGGCTAGCTTGATCTCCTGGGACTATTCAGGGAGAAAAAAAAAAGGCAAAGAAACAAAACCAATATCACCCCTGACTGTTTCACTCCTCACCCTGGCTCTTCTCACCTTGCCCCTGACTTTTTTTACCTCAATCATATCCATAGTCCCTGCTGCGATAGCCAGAGCCAGAACCATAGCCATAGTCCGTGTTGGTGCCCGAACCATAACCAGACCCATAACCATAACCATAGTCATCACTATAGTCATAGCCATCACCCTCATCACCGTCATAGCCCTCCCCGTACCCTCCAGTCTCTGTAATCGGCCCTCCCTGTCCCCTCAGCATACGGTTCGTCATTTCTTCCAACGTACTCTCAATGTACCTGACCATTTCCCCCCAGCCATAATGTCTCGCCACTTGCAGGACGGTACGGCCATGGCTTGTCACGAGCGTTTCATGCAGACAATTCCCCTCCGTCAACCTGACTAGAATCCGCAGCGCATCTAAATGGCCATATTTCGCAGCCAGGTGGGCGGGCGTAAAGTTATCCCGCCCGGGGACATTGAGGGAGTACCCCTCGTCGGCCCAAGCCTGGGCGATTTTTTCGAGCACCTGAAGGAGTTGAGCGCGGGGAGTGTGGCGGAACGTGTCGGTGTTAAAGGCGATCACGGCATAGTGAATCACCGTGTTCCGCGTATCATCTCGTGCGGAAATGTCGAGCGACGGATTGAAGTAGAGGAGCTTCGTGATGAAGGGCACAGAACGGTGGTGGAATATCGCCCGCATCAGTGGGGTGCGTAATTCTCGCGTAGCAGGGGCAGAGGCCAGCGCGGCTTTTGTTTGGGGGAAGGCGAATTCGTCGATAATATTAAGGATTTCTTTTAAATAAGTTAGCTGTGTTTCTGATCCCTTATCCTCAAAGTCAAACTTGAGTACCTAGGGAGAGAGGAAAAAGAGAGGAGGGAAAAATACCTAAACCCGGATTGCTACTGCTGGTAGGCTCCGCCCGCACCGCCAGATGAACCATGTTGTTGCCGTGGCTGTCCCGCGTGTTGGCCAAAATGTAGTTGGTGTCCATCCGCTGGTTTCGGAGCTCCAAAAAGTAGGCTCTCAGCGCGCCGACGTTGGGGGGCACTTCTTTGGCGAACCGAAGGATCACCCGGTCTGCCGACTCCTCGGCCCAGTTTGACATGGTTGTTGCCCCAGTCTGGGTTGATGGGGGGCTCTGATGTGCTGGGTATCCTGCTCGATGGGAGTATTCGGTCTGCTTTGAAAGGGCGAAAACGCCTGGATCAAAGGAGCTTTATCAGTGATGCGGTTCGACTCCGATACTGTTTTCATGCTGTCTGGGTAGGTAGGTTATATGATCTCTGTCGATGGGAAGGCTCTCTTTTATATTTGTGACCAGTTCCATTTTTTTTTTATTTCTGGTGTGTTACGAGATCTGTTACTCAAGATCGAGATAACACACGGGCGTCCAGATCGATCCCAATGCCCCTTGGTGTTCGTTTTACTCCTGTTCTGCCAACGCTCAGCGAGCAAATCTGTGTCATTCCGCTCTGGTCGATAAGTCAACACAGTCGCACTGCGTTTAGCAAACTCGAGTTCTCCAAACCCCGAACGGGAAAGGGGAATTACCAGAACGAACTAAAGAAAATTTAGGTGTCCTTTTAGAACTAGTGGCTTTGAGATCCGTGGGCACTGCCTATGCTAAAACGCGTGTCACTCTAGCGCAAGGATGGATATTCGGATGAACTTGTGATTCCTTGCTCCTTTTCCCGAGACGTAACCGTCGGTGATGAGTAATGCAACAGGCGTTCAAAAGCAAAGTAAAGCCTCCTTTGGGGACTGGCTGACTATCGGATGAGTTTGACATCAAATTTGTCTCGAGGAAACGGGCGCGGCGTGGTCAATAGGACGATAAATCCCCCCGTATATATTTGATGAAGAGGACACACAAACACGACTGATCATCAATGAATGAAGCAAAAAAAAAAACCCACACGATGCGCAATAAAAAACCCCTGTCCCCTTTTCCCTTCCTGTTAATTCGCCCCTTGTTCGCAAAATGTCGCAAAGTTCAAGATCAGGTTCAACTTCAAGGTCAACCAGCAGCCGTTCCACCCATGACAGTTCTTCAACTAATAATCAACCCGGCGAACTCGCACAACAACGTGGAGAAGCAGAAGAAATCCGAGAAATAATAAACCTCGTCACCTCCCCCCCGGGTGGCAGCATCTACGGACTACGACATTACCTCCGGGAACTTGTGGATCGCGGAATAAATGTTGATAGTCTCCTCCTCGCCATCAGAATCTCGCGGGAGAGGAACCTCGTTCATTTGGCGATGGGTGCGCCTTCTGAATTTGAAACTCGTGGTAAGCATCCCCCTTCAAGCTGAGCCAGTGAGACCCAGTCTAGGTAGGTCTGGTTTGAGTTTGTGTTCTGGTTGGGTTCGAGTTTGGGTTTGGGTTTGGGTTTACCTTCCAGTTCCGCGGCGCTGATTTTTTACTTGTACAGAATTCCTCTCCTGTATCGGCGATTTCACCACCCTCACCACGCGCGAAAGAATCCTCAACGCAGGCGACAGTTTCGGTTTAACCCCCCTGAGAATGGCGTGCGGCGGCTACGGCAACGCATCTCTTTTCGAAAAACTAGTTTCTCTCGGAGCGACCTCGGACTTTGGCCTTCTCCACCGCGCCATACAGCCCGTTAACCGCGCTACGAGAATTCTAAATGACATTGTGCTACGCCTGGACGAGGCCGGGAGGTTGCGGAACGGGAGGGTTTCGATTCGCCGCCTGGAAAACCAGGAGAGACTATATGGGGATAGACTGGACCGCGCTCTTGACGTTCTGGAGGCGGTTGCGCATCTCTACCGCATGGAGGGGAGGAGTTTCGACGAGAGAGAGCGGGGGGAGGGAAGGGAGGATTTCACGCCCGCTCATGTAGTTGCGCGCGAGGGCTGTCTTGCCGCCTTGAAGATTCTGGTGAGGTATTCGGGGGGGAACTGTATTCGTCGCGAGATCCGAACTCCGGAGGGTGAGTCGGTCTATCAGTTGGTGTTGAACAACAGGCGCAGGGATATGGAGAGATGGATCCGTCACCACCACGGGGGGATTGCAATCTAGGATCTAGGGGGTCAAGTCTAAGGGGGAAATATTGTCGACACAGTTTTGGAGCAGCAGGCTTGATGGAATTGAACATGGTGTTGTTGATCAGGCCGTTGGTAGCCTGATCTCTATATCGCAAAGGCATCTTGGTAGCGCAAAATCGTGTCTGGCGTATGTGATCCCCCGTGACAAGAAACAAACAGAGTTTCAACTCAAAAGAATTGCCACGATGACGCTGGAGTCTAAGAGTCATAACTGAAAAATACCAGAGATGTAACCACGAGGATATAGGGAACCGGGAGACAGCTCTCTTTACAACTTTATCTCCTCTGAGCCACCAAGTGCTGTCAAACTTGAACTCAACTGTCTGTAACTCGCTCCGTCAGAAAAGTCTCCGATATATTTCAGGCAGTTTAGCATCTATATCGCCAGATTTCAATTAGGATACGGCGTGATCAGAAACGTAGAATAACCCTCCCAGTGTGATATAAGAGGCAGCCAAGGCCAGCGCCCTGAACGCAACACCCACTTGACAGCAAGAAACCTATAGGAGCCCAACACAGCAACTCATCGGCACAGAAACAAAAAGCAAAAATGGCCTACTCATCCATCTGGTTCGACGAAGTCGAGGAGAGAATCGCCATCTCGACTCGGGACATAATATCGATATTTCGACCACGGGGAGAACGCAGCATCATCCCGGATTTACAACAAGTTCTAGAAGACGCGCGGTTTATTCACGGAGTCGATTTGGACATGCTGCTCCAGTCGATTCTCGATGAGGGACCGTTTGAGAATATTGCGCATTTTGCCTGTCATGTGACGAGGACGAGGGCGGAATCTCGGGGTACGTTTTCCCTAGAAAGATATTCTATTCTATTCCCCTAGATAAGTATCAAAGGAACAGAAGTTTAGAGATAAAAGAGTTAGTTTTTCATGCCCCCGATAACTAAAGAAGAAAGAGAGAGAGAGAGAGACAGAAATCCTCCGCTGCATCTCCAACTACACGACCGACGACCACGTCCGTCGCCAGATCCTCAACCAGCGACGGTACGACGGGATGACACCGCTGATGCTGGCCGTACAAAACAACGTCGACCTTTCCATCTTTGATAAATTCACCGCCCTTGGCGCATCCGTAGCCGGCAGAGAGCAATCTTCGGGATATACCACGCTCCATCTTGCGGTGATTACCGCCAACACGGCATATTTCATGCTAGGACCTTCACGGGCCCGTCCTGAGATACGACAATATACCTATGACAATGCGATATCAATCCTCCGATCTGTAGCCATAATCTACCACGATGAGCGAAGAAGTTATCGAGATAGGGACACTACAGGGGGAGGGTGGCAAGCAGCACACCACATTGGGTGGGGAGGCTGTGTCGATGCGTTACGCGTACTAATACAGAATTTCGGGAATCAGTGTGTTGATAAAAATACCCTCACGGGAGACGGGCTGACCGTCTTTGCCCTGGCTCAGCAGCAGGATAATGCCGTGTATCGGTACATGGACCAGTGGGGGTTGGGGTATTAACTTACGGCATCCATCTTGGGATCTTGCTCTCCCTTTGGAAAATGGGGGAGACTTGCGAGCAAAAGATTGGATTTACATACAATAAAGCCAGCGGTTTCAAACCTCAAAACAACCAGCTGTCCAATCCCCTGCCTGGGGCTAAGACAATCCAAGAGGGATGACCATAGACCACTTTACACCATCATTCTTTCAACAACAGCTGTGGGAGACTGTGGTAGCAGTCAGTAGTTAGCTTGAGCCAGACAGACAGACCACCAGCTATTATTTGCGAAGCCATCAAATGAAAAACCTCGAACTAAAAATGTCCCTGTCTCGACAAAACAACCGGTTCGAACCTAGGTTGGATTCGGACAAGCTGGCTTCTTCTTCTTCTTCTTCTTCTTCTTCTTCTTCTTCTTCTTCTTCTTCTTCTTCTTCTTCTTAAAAGACACCCCGAAAAAATTAGACATGGAGCAGTCAAATCCAAGCAGTCCAGATCACTTTCCAAATGTGATCATGTTGGGGCCTGAGACTTTTTTTTTTGTAGAGACACACTCAGGCATTCATTCCAAGAAACCCTTCTCATTTACCGGATGAGGCTCTTATCGTGCCAGCCCTCCCACTTGGTCTTCAAGCCAACTCACTCGGTAATAAAACAATCCATGACGTACAACCATCAGATGGACAGTTTGGATTACAGCCTCACAACTTTACAGCTTACAGCTTTGCCTCCCGTAAATCTCGTAAACGGTCACAACCTAGTCCTCTGCTTATACGTATAAAATGGCAGTCCTCTCTGACCAACGGGCATTGTTCTGTCCCGCTCAAAATACGCAATCAATTCAACGACAACACCAACCTAACCTAATCTCATAAGCCAAGGAGACATGGACGACATGGCCGACCCGCCATACTTTCTACCCACAGACCCCAATGCAACTCCTCCAATGCCCCGAGCTAAACAACGCCATGTTTCCGTCGGCTCCGCGGCCCAGGAAATCCTAGTCGTTTCCGAAAGCAGGAACCAGAAGCCTGACATTAAAAGGCTGAGAGAAATCCTGACGGATTGTCGGGACGACGGCCTGGAAGTCGATGGAATCCTGCGTGCAGCCGTTGATGACCGTGGCTATGGATTGGGCCACCTTGCAACCAAGTGTCGATGGTATGAAGGTTTGGGTAAGAATCCCCGCTTCTCCGATACAGTTTTCAACAAAGGGCTGACAAATGTATGGCGCGTCCATGTTAGAAATCCTCAAGCTTGTCGACAAGTTCGCCTCGGACCCCAGCACTAAAGCAGTCATTGCCGGGTCTCCCTCCAAAGATGGAATACTCCCCCTGGTGTTTGCCTGCAAAAACCTCTGCAATATCTCCATCTTCCAGAAATTGATCGAGCTGGGGGCTGACCTCAATGCCCGCGACCCACGATACACCAACTACTCGGTCCTTCACCATGCCGTAGCCAACGTCAACCTGCACGTTGGAAAGTATTCAACCACGAAAGAAATGCTCCCCAAGTGCGTGGAGCTAATCGAGGACGTCTCCGTCCTGTGGAGTGTGTATTCCCTCGACTTCAACGTCAGAGCAAATGACGATTCGACCCCAGCTCATCTAGCCGCCAAATCGGGTCATTTGCCGGCTCTGGTCGTTTTGACCACGGCTACGGACGGCACGTGTGTCGATGACAACATCCGAACCATTGTCGAACATTCCGTCTTCGACGTGGCCTGTTGCTTTCGGCGTTCCGACGTGGCGTGGTATCTCGTCGACTACTATCCAAATGCGTTGCCGGCGAATGCAGGCGGACTGCCCGAGGGCATGCCTAGACGGCGTCCGAGGCGGTCGCAGCGAACAAGCACGGACAAAGTGGTGCACAGGATCATGGGGTGTTTTGGGTGGACGTTGATTGACGAGATTCAGGATTAAGGGGGGGATTTGTACGGGGGGTGCATTTGGGTTTTTTGGTCATCCATCGCCTGCCTGGGTTAGCATCGCGTGGGTTGGCACCAGGTGAGCGGGGTGGAGGAGTCAGTCGCACGCACCTGTTCCGGGGAAATTCGTGGCGCCAATTCATCAACTGCTGGTAAGGAAAGCAGGCTTGAGCCAAAGATGCATATGCTTAAAATCTGGGCGGCAAATTCTCAAGGGATTGTTGGTACCGTAGGCACGTAGGTGAAAAAAGTGATGGAAAAGAATGAAATGTGTTGAACAGGTGCTCTTCCGGTCTGTTCGCTCTGTCCTGTTCTGGGAAGGGACGTCTTGGGAATTCCGCAGACCCCAACTGGTATTTCGAAGCCGGCATATGAACCAGTACATGTACAAGATGGAACAGGAAGTATACCAGCAAAAAAGGCACAAAGGGGGTTGTCAATCACCCATACAACCGTGTACATGCCCTTTTTCTCGCGTGCCGAAACAAGACATCGGTCTGGCAAAAGGCTTTATAGAAAGGCCGGTCAAATTGGACGCCAACATCAATCATTATGCAGGATGCGAGTGCTGTTTTGACAGCCGTGGAAATACTGGCCGAGGCTACTAGGTAATTTGACGGGTCTTGCTTCTCAGAGGTCAATAGTTCTATGGAAACATTATGTGGAATTGTAATGGACATTGGTTGTAACCTCATTGTCAACTGTCCGGAGGAAACTGCAAATACGCGGCGGTGAGCACAGCGGCAGACCACATAACAGTCACTCTCAGAAAACTGGGCCCCTTCTTCGATACGGCGGGATGACTCAACCGTACAGAGGGCTGACTGGTTCAACCTAGTTTAGCGGGAGGGTGTGAGACTTGGGCAGTATCATGTTTGAGCATGAGGCGATACCCATTGTTGAGATTTTGTTTTCTCTTTTCATCAGACAGTGAATTGAAAACATAGGTAACTCACGACCCAGCTGGCTGGAATTCTGGGCCAAGTCCCAGCTGTGTAATGTTTTTGGAGAGTCCCCCGGCGTTTTCTTCGAGACCTGGTAATTCACTCCAGAACACACGTTGCAAAGGAGGACATGCCCCCCCAGCGAATCTTGCACCTGTATCCGCCGTGGATGCAGCTGTCACTTATCTGCATCTGGAACCACCGCCGCCCATAATAAAAATTTCCTGTTCTCTCCCCAAGTGCTAAACATGAAATGAGGCGACTCTATCCTCTTCTTGTTGCACTCCAGTCCCAGACTACCCAGTAAATTTACCAGAACCCCTTTTTCAAATCGAGTTACCTACCCAACAAAGAGATTCACATTCATTCAATATGGACATGGAAAAGTCAAATTTGACATTACAAGAAGCCATCACCGCCATGGACCCTCCCGACCAAAAAACATTTGGCGCGTTCGCCGAGGCGCTCCAGCGCCAGATCGACTACCACATTTGGAAAAACACCGGGATCACCGCGGGCGAGCTCCTTTCTTCTACTCGGGACAAGAAGGGCTGGAATCTCGCCCACCTAGCTACGCGGGCTTCTCCAGAGCTGGGAATACGTATGTACCTCCTTAACTATCTACCTTTTTACCTAGGTTAAGGTATTTAGGAGGTAGGTAATAAATACTGACAGAGATAGATAGATATCATCCGCTTCATCACCTTGCACTGCCGCCCTCCCCACCACAACAGCTGGATGTTGAGAAACCTGGACACAAAGTCGCACGACCCTCGAAGAAACGCCAACCTCCGGTATCAAATCCTCAACGCCCGAATCTGCAACAACAACGAAAACGACACCACAGGTGCAGGTCAAGAATCCGGAGGAGGTGGCAACGGTAACGGAGGAGGAGGAGGAGGGAGAAGATACGGCAAAGGAAACACCCCGCTCCACCTCGCCGTGAAAAACCGATGCCACCCTGCCTTTCTCGAAGTTCTGTTGCAAGCTGGCGCCGACATATCCATCCCATGTCCCATTTCCACTGGTCGCCGCGGAAAGGATGGAAAAGGGGAACAGGAAAGTGTCGCGCATATTGCGGTCCGCAAGGAGAATCGGTTTGCGCTAGAATTACTCTGTCGGTATAGTCAAGGGAGAGTGTTGGATTTGCGGAATCACCGGGGGGAGACGCCGAGGATGTTGCTCGCTTCATCTGCGCGGGTCCATCAAGATGAGAACGAAAATGGAAATGAGTATGAGGATGGGAATGAGGATGAGGGTATCAAAAGGGTTTTTAAATGGTGGGCTTTGGTTACGACGGCGTCTGCGGAGTTGGAGACGAGGGGCTGAACCGGTCGGTGCATGTCTGGTGCTGAAGGGAGATTAGTAGAAAGATTCTCTGCGCGGCATCTTACGGCTTTTTTTTTTTCAAGGCTTGATTATAGAAACAAACTTGAGGCTTTGATAAAAGCAATTTCAGATCTTGATTAAAAACAAAAAAAGAAAAAAAAAGAAAAAAAAGGTACACGATATTGTATTGTTGACATCGGAGACTTGATATTCTAGCTAGGTAGACAGCCCAAACACAGCCCCTTAGTTTCAATCTCGTAAGTCCTTCAATGGTAATGGTTCCAGAAACTACCTAATCAAATCAAGCCTTTTTAGAAACCTCATCTCTTATTGATGGGCCAAAGCCAGTGTCAATGGCAAAGGAGGATTGGTATGTATGTATGTACGCGGGTCTAATCACATGATTAAATACCACTGTCTGGTACTTATCAATCTCAAGCATCTAATGTCACCGGCTTGGACCTTCAGTCCGCGGGTCTGAAGATGGGGAGGAGGGGGTAAAAGATGTTGTTTCTTCCACCGTTTTACCGCCTAGGTGTTTCCTGGTCCTAAGTATGTAAATAGGTACCTAAGTAAGTAAGTAGGTACCTAGGTAGATAGTACTGGGCTTGGTGGGCTCTGGTATGTTTGGTAGGGGTTGTAACTGCCTCCAGTCATGATTCTTCCAGTCCTTCCTCAGCTCTTTCCCGGCATAGCCATTGATAAACCCAATGCAACAAAGTCACCATCGTGCATGCTCTACCTAGCTGTGTTCTCTCCAAGTACAAGTACAAAAGATAAAACCACAGTGCTGTCCTCTTGCAAATGATATTCATGTTCTCTTTCACCCGTCCCATAGTTGGACCCCGTGTTCCCCCCTAGACTCAACTATCTTATCTTAGGTAATAACACGTACTCGACATCGATCAGAACCAGAACAAAACCTTCTCAAAAAATGATTACCGGCGAAGGTGTCACTGCGGGCACGAGAAACTTGACACCGCACGAGGCCCTCGTGGCCTTGGAAAATCCTAGCCCCGAAGCATTCGAGGTCTTCAAGGCGGCGATCCAGCTAGAAGTCGATTACCAGACTCTGTGGGGAACCTTAGCACCACCAACTCCAGGGGGGGTCCTCGGTGCCGCCAGGGGCACACTACGTCGGTCTCTCGCCCACATTGCAGCACTGGCTCCTCTAGATCTTGGAATAAGTAAGTAAAAACCACGCCCTACCTCCCCCCTAACTCCCCACCTACTCAACTCCCTCCATACCATCTCGCACGAGAGCTAGCTAGCTAACCTCTCTATGCCCTGTAGAGATGATCCAGTACATCAAGGAACTCTGCCCCGGCGAACCCGACGACCCCGCCTACCATCTCACGGACCGCTACCGAGTCCTCAACGCCAAAATCATGGCTCCCAATTGCCTCTTCGACGGGGAAACACCCCTACTGTACGCCATACGTTCCGGCTGCGACCCCCGCTTCTTCGCTGCGCTCTGGGACGCCGGTGCACTCATGTACAAAGCGGTAAGCCCAACAACGTGGACTTGCGACACCCTCATCCTCAATGCAAACGGATACGGACCCATCCACCTCATCGTATTTGGTTACGTGGGCTCTTCAAACAGGGGACTGGGATTAGCCAAGTATATCTTGGACAACATGGAGGCGTTCAAGTTAAACCTGTTTATGCGGGCGCATAACCTAGACTATGGGAACACCCCAATGGAACTTGCCTTGCAAATGGAGAATAAAGCTGCCTGGGATCTGTTCCGCCAGAAAAGTGAATCCGCAGCGACGGTTGAGCCCATGGATGGCCAAGAGTTCAGGGAGCTTGTTGAGTGGCGTGATCAACAGGAGAATAGGTCGTATGATCAGGACTAGCGGAGTTTCCATAAAAAAATTTTTTTTTGGGGGGGGGGGTAGTCGGATTTAGGTAGGTAGCTAACCCTAAACTGAGAAGGTTACAGCGTAGAAGCACCTGCGGAAGCCCCATCTTGTCCCACGCCAACGTTATTTCAGGGCTTGGATTGTAAATGTGCTATTTTGTGTGCTATTTTGCTCACAACTTACTAATGTCCTCCGACCCCGCAGGCTCGGAATTGGACACCGATTCTGCCTCACGTTGCTCGCGGAGGACATCGTCCCTGGAACTGACCTTGACACTCGTGGACCCACCTTTTGTGAACCGGACAAGCACCACACGGTCCCAGTCGCCACCACGGCCTGTATTTGCAAGTTCAGGACCGGGCTTGTCGAGGGCGAGGACAACGCGAGAGTCAGATTTCCACTCAAAGAGAGATGTGGGACTCATGACCTTGTCGACCCAGGGGATTTGCGCCGTGGGGTGTGACCGTTTCTGGGACGTGGGCACTGTTTGGATGAATGATATGAGCTTGTCGCGTTGAGCTTGGTACCAGGATGAGGCATCGGTGTCTGGTGGGGCTGGGCCTTGGAAGAATTGGGATAGGAGGGTGAGTAGATAGCATTGTGGGGCGTACAGGAGAATATCCCCCGCGCGTGCTTTCGATATCCAGGTGGTTGCGTCATCAAATGTGGCAGCTGTGTGTTCGAGACCGCCGTCATGTGTTGGGGTGGGGACGATAGTCTCGTTCGAAACAGATTGCGAGACGGGGAGGAGATAGAGATACATCTGCGTACTGAAACGTTTAGGCATGGACAGAGGCGTAATCCAACGAGTGAAGGGGACTAGATTCTCTGCAATTTGTCAGATATTTCGCAGAGGTGGGTGAACCCAAAGTCCAAAGGTCTTACCAAGATCAGGAACACCGCCTACACTGCGCAGCCAATCCTTGAACCGTACTTTGTTTGCATGCACCTCCTTGCGTCCAGCTTCTCTCACTTGATCGGGAACGCGCAGGAAGCTTCGCCCATTTGCTGTTCGGGCCAGCAAAATACCGCTCTCTTCAAACGTCTCACGTACAGCAGCGAGTCGGTAAGCAATGCTATCGCAGTGTGCCTCTGGCGTGTCAAGCGGGGGAACTGAGCCATCGTGGAAGGTAGATAGGTTTCCACCTGGAAAAACGTGGGCCGAAGGGAACGATGAAGATGTCTGTACCCGGTGGAGCAGCAGCACCTGGTTTGTGGGCGATACGAGTAGGATGCACGCGCTCGGCCGGACAGATGTCCGCTGCTTTTCCCCGCTGGGCTTCTGTGCAGTTTTTCCTGCTGTGCCTCGCCGTTGGACTGTGGACATTGCAGGCGTTGGTAAAAAGCAGCACCAAGCGGGTTGAAAGGGCTCTGGGTTTTGGTCTCGGGCAAGGACGTGCAAACTGGAGCCTTGGGGGCTAGAGAGAGACTGTTGGGGGTTGTGTATTCCCCGGGCCTGCGAAGCGCTTAGTTGTGGCCGAAATAATCTCCAGGATGGCGCGGAAAGATTGAGGTGGTGCGGCCTTAGGAGTACCATCGGATCGATCGGCTTTTATTTAAGAGCAGCACTACCACGGTCGTTGTGAGGGAAACAGTGGAGGACGTTGAAAGAGGCTCCAGGGCGTTGTGCCGAGGTTCCCCGCAGCCAAGGCCGATCCCCCAGATTTTAAGGCCCCCCACTCTCACACCCCCCTGTTCCAAGGCGGCACGGCGCAAAGCCTCCCCCGCTGCAAAGACGCAGCCATCTCAACTTCAAATGAGTGCAATAAAATCTTCGTGTATTGAAGTTGATCATCACTCGTGAATGCGTATCAAAAATTTACTAATTCGGCAAAAGGCACAGCCATATTCTTCAGAAGCGCTTTCTCTCCTTCCCATTCAAGTTGACCCGCCACAGACAGCATACACTGTTACTTTCGCACCACTTTTTCACGTCCCCTGGAGCAACCTCCCCGTCGTATCCTACACTGTCCAGCTGCCCCCCGTTTAACCACGCCGCCAGATCCTCGAGAATGATTGGGTCGTACATAAGCATTTTCTCGTGCCACGATGGATTTGCCGGATCCCGGGTCCGTGGAGCTGATGTAACTGCGCGCGTGATGAACTGGAACAACGCTTCTTGTTGCGTTGTTGGGCTTTCCGCTAGTAGTGACATCTCTGTGTCTTCTGTAATGGACACATCCAGTTGCGTTGCACGGGGTGATGAAAAAAGCTCCTCTTGGTCGATCTCACCCGCGGATGCTGGAGATGACAAAAACGGGTCCATCTCCGCGTCTGAATCGGGCACTTCCAGAACTGGCCTGGAGGGCGCTTGGCCGCGTTTCGGAGTCGACAACGCCAGAACCTCCGGCAACTTATCCGGGCTAGGACTTCTCGAAGGTGCCGCTCGAGTCCTGCTTTTCGCAACATTTGACGACGCCGCAGCCGTTGAGTCTTTTTTTGGCCTCCCCCGGGGTCGCTTTTCGACCCGCGAAGGTTTCGTTGCCCCACCTGAAGACGCTGCGTCTTTTCGGGGCCGTCCTCTTGGCCGGGTCGAGGCCGGTGCTGAGGAAGCCACGGCAGGAACAGTCGTATCTGTTGCCGATGTTGTCATGGACGCAGTGCCCAGAGCCGAGGAAGCTGTGCTTGCCCAACACTGGTCGAGGAGTGCTATCATGGCATTTCTCCTTTTGACTGACTTGAAACCAAATTTGCTGATCTCTCTCGCCAGTTGTGCGTCGGTGTACAGCTCATACTTGGGCCGCGGTGGCCCCCCAACGACCTTTTCCGGGGGGCTCGCTGACTGGGATTGCTCAAGGAGCTGGTTATGCTCTTGGTTGCTGGGGGGAGGCTCAAAATCGCATTCAATGGCGACGATGGGCTGCGTACTTGGCAGGGGCCTTACACGTGTGGTTGGCGACATGTGAGGCGTGGGCTGAGTGATGCTGGGCTGGGTCGAAAAGACGTGTGACTTTGGTGGCGCCTGGACCAAGTCATCGATGGGGTCAAAATCCGATGACGGGATCTCGATCTCAATCCTCCGCGGCTGCACTGCTTCGGCTACTTCCTTGCCTTTCCCCTCTGCCCCATACTCGTGGTTTGCAGGGATAACACGGGGAGGTGGGGGCGATTCCGTCAGGTCCAATATCTCCAGATCCAGAAGATCCCCATCACCATCACGGTTGCCGGCTGCCCACAATTTTTTGCTCACCCTTCTCCGAAGATCAGTCACCACGGGGCTACTACCAAACAGCTCGTTCACTTCGTTCGATTCCTTCATGGCTTGATGCAGAGCTCGCAGCAGGTCCGGATCATCTTCAGTTGCCAACTGACTAGCGGTCCCAAAGACAAAGTCTTGGCCTACAACCTGCCGCATCGCGCTCGTTGGAGATAACAACATCTGGTGCCGCGTATCGGCCTTCTTCTTTGTTGCTTTAGGCTTTGCCGGCTTCTTCGCCGGTTTCCTGCCCTTCGTGCGAGCAGTACCGTCGGCGACGTCCTCTCCCACGCCTTTAACGGGGAAATAATTTGTCAAACATTGACTCTTCGGTGCCTCCGCAACTTGCTCGCTCTCTCCAAGATCCCGGTACGCTGAGGTTGCTAGCTCGGTAATAGTTCGTGGTTTTTTCTTCGGTGCCTTCGCCTTTGCTGGGGAGGTGTTTGGAGATTTGGATTGCACTATCGATGCAGTTGTGGTTGTGGCAACGAGTTGAATAAGCTTCCGCTTTCCCAAGATATCGCCGGTGTGTGTAGGGACTGCGGTCTCAACTGCTTGTTCCGCACGGCCAAACGTGTCGCGTAAATTCTTGAAGACATCTTGTTGCGGGTCGCCGGTTTGTGGGACGGAGGAGGTGATCTCCTGGGCTAGGGGGTCGCCGGAGACCGGGGATCGCACGCCATCCGGAGGAGGCGTCCAAGAAATCCGTCTCCTTGTTGCCTGTTCGAGGTGTAGGGGTTCATCCGCAAGAAGGACTGGTGGTGTTGGTGAATGGGGCACTGGAACAAGTACGGGCTTCGATTGAATGTCAGGGGTAAAATGTCGACTGACGGTCTCGGCTTTCTTCCTCGGTGCCTTCTGCTTCGTGGTGGGTTTCGTCACCTTGCCCTTTGGCAAAGTTGTTTGCCCATCCGCTGCCACCTTAGTTGACCTCCTCTTCATCGGTGCTTTTGCTCCTTCCACAGTATCGGTTGCTGCTGGCAGAGGTTCTGAAACAGCCTCATCCTTTTCCACTGTTTGCAAATTCTGATCCTTTTTCTTCCTTGCCGTTGGTTTTTTTCTTGTCTTGGGTTTGGCGGTAGGCTCGGTAGGTAGAGGGTCGGCTGGCATCTCCGGGCCAGATGTGGTTCCCAAGCTTATCACAGAGACATCCTGAATTTCTCGATTACCTATCCCGGTAGCCTCCTGATCGCGACTCAATCGCCATATGCTGGAAGCAGTTGTGAACGAAGTCAACGCGTCGTCCGGGATTGGCGCGACGTGGAGCCCACTGCGCAACGTAGGCTTTTTCGGCTGCTTCGCCACAAGGTCGGTAATCGAAGGGAATTCGGGAGAAGACGAGATGATGATGATGGAATCGTCTCGCGCCATTGCGCCGGGCAAGGATGCCGTGGACCCCGCGATTGTCAGGAATTTGCTTCGTGGAAGGGAACAACTGCGAAAAGCACGTCCCAATCTCACGGAAACCTGCGCCGGAGAAGTCACGGTTGGTCTTTGGTGCTGCTTTAAGGAAGCAGCGTGTAGGTGGCACTGAAGCCTGCAAGGTGCATCGCTGACAAGTTGGTGGATCCTGGGCCACAGTCAACAATGCGGTCGTCAATTCGCGAAGTGGGGATCTGGCACCAAGTTTTGGATCGCGACTTGCGCGCGGAGTCACATGATGCGGCACCTGATACAGCCCCGCCATCGAAATCTGGTCTGTGCGTGGAGCCCACAGTCGGGGCTCCCACCAAATCGTCAAAAACACCGAAATTCCAATTCGAACCGAATTTTTGCCCAGTACCGCTCCGTTCGACCAAACCACACCAATCCAGCGCTCACAGCACATCACCAGTCGCAAAAATGGAGAACGACCGTGGCGAGATCGTCGACCTGTGAGTTTCTCTTTTGGAAAACAATCGAGAACATAAAAATTTTCTAACAATCCCTCTTCCAGTTATGTCCCCCGCAAGTGCTCTGCGACCAACCGGATTATCAAGTCCAAGGACCACGGCTCCTGCCAGATCTCGATTGCCAAGGTTGACGAGAACGGTCGTGCCGTTCAGGGCGAGAACGTCATCTACGCCCTGTGTGGCTTCGTCCGAGCAATGGGTGAGAGCGACGATTCCCTCAACAGACTGGCCCAGCGGGATGGCCTCCTCAAGAGCGTCTGGAGCGCCCAGCGGTAAATATTGAGCTGGGAAAGGTGGAAGAAGGTATGTCGAGAAATGTTGGGTCCTAGAGTCGGCAGAGACTGACCAGCGCCAGGGAACGAATGTGCACATTCGGAACGTTTATGACTGGGGCAATCGGTGGCAGGGCGACGGCGGGCATGGACCTTGAGAGTTGTTTTCGCAGATGCATATCTTTGCCGGTACACTCAATGGCGTCAAACGGACATTGTCTCTCGGAAAAATAAACTGGCATTGTGAACACAACCCTCTTGATCTTATCGACACATTGCTCTACCAACCATGGATTCACCGAACCGGCTGGAAAAGTCTCCCTCGATCCACACCCGATATCCGGGGATTCTGAGGCTACATAGATAGCCTCCATGCCGTAGATCAATGCAGACCTCGAAAAAGCCGTGTCGGAGAAGTCGCCCGTCATGGTACAGATACGGGTCTCACATTTCCATCCTTCCAACTCCATTCCCTTTCGTGCTGAGTGTTGTCCAGCGGTTGCCGCATTCCTGACCGATGAACGCGTTTCTTGGGCCGCTCCCTATGACGTTTTTGGCCATTTGGGAGCAGGCCGCTAACAAAGCGCTGGGATCGGCCCCGATTGGCGCGATGGCAGAGGATCATGACGATCGAGCGATCTGCTGCAAACAGCGTACCTGAGCAATCGCAAGGGATAGTACCCTTGCTAAAAACACGGAGGCAAAAGCAGTAATTTCTGGCTCATTCCCTCCCTTCCTTCATGACCTTCTCTCCCTCAATGCTTTACACAGGGAGGACTTTTCATCAACTATTACTCACTGTACCATCACGAACGCGCAACTCGCCGCGATTACAAAAGCAACTCAGTCACTTCATGTCCACCACAATGGCACCAAATGGTCTGACCAAGCGCAAGGCGCAATCCACCCATGATCTCGATGTCGACGAAGCATCCTCCACCGACAAGAGACAGAAGACAGCAGAACCATCTCCCTCACCTGAACCAAGCCCCCCATCCGACCCTCTGCGAGCCCCCCATCCTTTCTATCAGGAGTCAGAAGAGAATGGCATCGTCCTCCGCAAGTTTTATCCGCACGAAATGTCAAATTCCCGCGCCCGCGCCTACAATGCCGACGAGATCCCTCGGCCTATCGAGCAGCTCAATGCAGCGCTCTCCGAGACATCAGCGCATCGAGCAAAGGTTCGAGTGGGCGATGCCGTTGTGCACTGGTTTAAGTGGGATCTTCGTACTAGAGACAACCGCGCGTTACATCAGGCGAGCGATATAGCAAGACAGGCAGGCGTTCCGCTAATTGGACTCTACGTTGTCAGCCCGCAGGACTTCGAGGCACATCTCACTGCACCGATACGGGTGGACTTTATGCTTCGAACGCTGAGAGTGCTCAAGGATGATTTAGCGAAGCTGGATATACCACTCTGGGTCGAGACTGTGGACAAGCGTGCCATGGTGCCAGGGCGAATTGTGGAATTGATGCGGGAATGGGGCGCCAGCCACCTGTTTGCCAATTTAGAGTACGAAGTAGACGAACTGAGGAGAGAGGCGAAACTCGCACGGCTACTTGCAAGCCGCGGGATGGCGTTGAACGTTGCCCACGACACCTGCGTTGTGCCACCGGGACAGCTGACAAGTGGCACTGGGAAACAGTATGC
>Ga0247763_1000732_pt1 | contig 19750 bp, 22 predicted proteins | sample UWRJL141409B4_FD_179926 | JGI IMG/M metagenome (GOLD analysis project Ga0247763, IMG submission 179926) | Plant litter microbial communities from Arlington Agricultural Research Station in Wisconsin, United States - UWRJ-L141-409B-4 | ecosystem: Environmental > Terrestrial > Plant litter >...
ATTCGCTGGTCGTCACCGACCCAACTACTAGTCTGGCCCTCACTGACTTATCTATGGGAGAGCGGACGGGATCCCGAGTTTTCCAGTGGGTATGGTCGTATGTGTTGTGGGTAGGTGGTATCTACCTACATATACCTATCCAGGTAAAGGTAGGTGCTTGGATATCATCACTCGGGCAACATTCTTGTTTCTGCTCCTGGAACTGCCCGATCCACCTTTGAATCCACTCACCGGCTCCAAAAGTGATACTAGGACCCGTTTGCCCCCTTCACCCAGGGTCTCGTAAAGTCATACCTTCGCTGTGGCGGATTGACCGTATACCGGGACCGAACGGGCCGAGAGTCGTGCCGACCTCAACGGTGGAAATTTCAAGTTTCGAGTCGGCTTGTTGACCGTCGGCAGCGCATGTCGGAGCCGTATCCAGACTGGCTTGGAACAGGCCGTTGTCGGTTTCGGGATTATCTATCTACAGGGATGTCGCGTGAGCAATGGTCCTATCACTGGTCGAGTTGCTGTCGGGACCAAGCGTGCAACCCCGGATCAAAACATCGGTTTTGGGGTCATCCAATGCAAGCGGTACTAAGAAATGTAGAAGCATGGGGAGTTTGCAGCGATCGAGACGAGCGACGGAATGATAGGGCGTCCATCTGTAAACGTTGGACAAGTCATGGCACGGCAAAGGGCAGTCATGTTGGTTGGGATGGTACGTCATGGGGTCTGCGATGGACGACGCATCATGCTTAGAAAGAGGTGCAACAGCTCGAGAGCCGTCAATGTTAAGGGCTGCATGGACGTTCCCTAGACCAACCACAAGTTGGAGGAAGACTCGGAGGATCCCCATCTTGGTCACGTCACAGGGTCAAGGCGCTGAACAGAAAGAGTGACTGATAAACAAATGAATGAATGGACGAGATATCGTCCGCGAAAAAAAGAATGGCTCGGGGTTCAAACAGATCTGGAGGCATTGAGAGCGCTGAGGCTGATGAGCGACACCATCAAGATGTACAAATAGATAGAGGAGGTTGCAAAGGGGCGCGAGCCTGGGGGACTTGGCCGGGACGATAACTGAGACCTGACCCGTAACGTTGATTCCGGAGCTCTTGGTACATGCAGGCAATACACCGATGCGTCCTAATGCGTTGCAACCCAGTTCCGGCCCACTAGACAGGGAATACCTACATGGATTGTCTAGAGTTGTGAACGCGCCCTTACTTAGCACTCTCGAAAATCAATGCATGATGGGTATCACGCCTTCAACTCAGTCCTCACAGCATCCAAGCACTCATCCTTGCGATACCGAGTCAAGTCGGGCCAGCTGTGCTCACGGTAAATGTCCTGGACCATGGTAACCATCCCTTCGCCATCGAGATCGACCCACTCCGAGTTCCGCACCGAGTGGTTACCAGTAGGAAACCAGTGCAATTTCCTGAATCGATCCTTTAGATTCTCGAAGAAGTTGGGAATGGCCCAGGCGGGGGCACCTTGACGCCATGCCAGCTCCTTCCCGCGCACCGATTCATCGCGCTCGTCGTCTTGGTCTTGGTCGTGGTCCTGATCCTCGTCTGAGCCTGAGTCTGAGTCTGAGTCTCCATCCTCTGGGGGGTCATAATCGACTCTTTTCGAGAAGTACGCGTGCTCGAAATTCAACGGACACTCCTCCCAGTGGATGATGCCGTACTTTGTGTCCAATATCAAGACGGGGTTCTCGCGACCACCGCAGGTCAGACTAACGGTATGAGAAGGAGCGAAGGCAAAAAAATCAGCGCCCTCGGTTATGACACGGATTTCTTTAGCCTTCGCGGGGGTGTCAGTAGCCCGAGCCATCGCTACGATGAGGTCTTGCCAGTCTGTGAAGACGCAACCGGGCATGGCTTCGGCATCGTCGGACCAGTTGCTGGAGTTGCGAATGTAGGGAAGGTGAGCAAGCAGTGACAGAACCTCGTCCGACTTTCCCAAGGCTGTCAGCGTGGCGGCGTCTGCATTCACAATACTCGGCCAGCCCCCAGCAGGCGGATAGATGACCTGCGAGTCGAGCAGGTACATTTGAGTGAGAAATTGGCAATAGTCGGTCACAACCGAGATGGTTTCATGCCGGGAATAGGTAAGGTCCTCTAGCTCAACCATCCTGTTGTCTGTGCTCGATGTGTTTTGGCTCGGTCGAGAGTTTGCTTTGGGCAAGTGGGATGGGACCGGTTACAGCGGAATGGGAAATGAAGACGTCTTTTTAATACCTAAAACTACTAAGCACCGACCCTGACATATACTAGAACTTAGCGTCTGTAACCGAGTGCGGAGACCGGTCTGTAAGGTGCCACCAACCTACATGTTCACGCACATGTACCTAGGTGCCCATCCCCCGAACCAGTTGACCCCCGGCTATTTAGTCCTAGCTCAATATGCCATGTAACCAACCCGTAAATGGGTACATTCGCGTGCAATGCAGCCCCTTTTGATAGCGGAGCTCCATCAACCTCCCGAGAGTTCTTTGCCGAGAGAGGTTATACATGTACTCTCGATATCCAGCTTTGTTGTACCCAGCATGTATATAATTATTCTCGCCCCTATTTCGCTCTTGACAACACCGCAATTCCCAGTTCATTCACATTACATCCGCAATGCACCTAAACCTGCTTTTTAGTCTGATTTTCGTTCTCACAGCTACTTCTAATAATGTTCTGGCCCGATTCGTTGCCGAGCCGGCTCCAGCAACTTACCTCCATGACGTGGTCGGGAGACAAGCGACGTCGACTACGACACCCGACTCTCCGGAAAGCACCATATCGCAAGATCCCTGGCAGTGCGTGACGGAGAACATCACACAATATTTCGTTGATGTTCCCACGCCGACTGGTAATGTCCGCGACGCCATCAACTCCTTCGGGGATGACGTGGCTAAGCCGTGTCTATCCACCGCGACTGGCCTCGATATCATTTCCTGCACCGTGTCGGATCCCAAGTCATAGTGTGCATTTACCACTGCGGTCCCGACCAATGTTCTCTCCAGTTACTCGACCTACCTCTTCGCAGTCACATCATTTTGGAAGGCCAGGAGCGAGAAAGTTTCAGTCCTGTCAACCAGCTGTCCCGTCGCATAGGGAAAGCCCGAGCCTGGCCAGCGTGAGTGGCTAAAAATTGCCATCGCTCATGCCGAATGCTATATACAAGCACATCCCGTAACCAGAAGTCCGACTTCGACTTCATCTTCGAGTTTGTCGCACCCTGCTTCTTCCTCTCCTTCCAGCAACGCCGCCACATCAACAACAACAGCACGGGGTCTGAACCTTCGTGGTCAATCTCTGGAGGGTTATGTGCTGATGAGCACTGGACTTGCGGCACTGGTGAATGTGGCCTTGTAAGGCATTGCGTTGTATGACGCTGTTTTTTATGTATACATATGTAACTCAAGCAGCTCTGATTATTCTCATCCCCGTCAAACATCAATTCTTCGTCCAAGCTTTTCATTGAGACGTCCAGTCTACATACATGTAGGTACTACCTAGCTACCCAGGCAGGTACATAACCCCTCTTGGCTTGATTTCCATATCTTTGCTACATATACCGACCTAGGCACAGATAAAGGACCCACACGGACGTTGCACATGCTTCACGTAAAAGGTGACGCACGGCCATGCTGGCCTTTTCAACCTGGTTTCATCACCAACAATTTTCCATTGTAGTATTGACCGTTACGTCAACGACTGGACGCACTCAGTCCCACAACGAAGGGCCGTGTCTTTTGCTGCATGTGATATGGTATCACTGGGGTATCCGATGGAGTGGTACACACACATATCTTGTGCATACCTGTCTGGTTCTGGAAAGTGACATTGGGGGAGACATGCCCTCAATGTGGATTTCGCACCGATACGAAATCTCTATATTACCCGCCCCACACTCGCATCGATATTGCCAGCACAGTTGGCGCTCAAAAATGACACTAGAGCTGCCCAAAATACGACATGAATGGTATGCATGTTTCACCGTCAACAAAGAGGTCGCATCAAACGTAGCGTAACCCCACTTCTATGCCCTTCTAGATAACACGCCCCTGCTAGGAAGTAGACCAATATAAAGTCAGACGCCACCTGACAGGTTTTTTTTTACCGTCAGACCTGACTTGGCGACAGATATTAGCGCCACCCCGTAAATTTGCGCAGCCCTTAGCGGCACACTGCACAGGAGCTGGCTACCTACATAAGCTACCTAAGGTAGGTAGGTGAATTGGGGCATGTGCAGCAAGGAACAGCGGGGAGGCGGAGGGAGAGAGAACACCGCAGTTGAGCCGAGGAAGTCAATGGAGAGGAGATGCTGTGCACGGAGCGGGCACTGAAATTCCGCGCAGCGTATGTCGGTGAGCCGTTGGAACCCTGCATGTGCTCTTCCCGTTGCTCGGATTCTATTCTAGAGCCTGGCCGCGGCGGCGACCTGCCGCTCAACAACAACAGGCGAAGACGGTCCCATCCCGCAGGCAGAGGTCCAACCAAGCCTGCCAGGGTGAAGTCCTCCTGCTTTCTTGAACAATTTTTACTCGACTCGTAAAAGATCCCGCGGCGGACACAACCAATGTTCCCGCTCCTTCCAGTTCCGAGTTGCTTCGGGGTTAAGTGCTACACGTCCTGGAGATATGGTAGCCCAAGGCCATGGTGCCACAAGATACACTGTATCCCCATATCCCCTCTCGCCACTCCCCCATTCTCACCTCCCTGCCAACCCGCACCCATCTGACCCTGCGGCCCCCCCAAACACATTAAAATCAGTTCCAGCCAAAGGATTCTCACTAATCCTTACCATCATCTCCTCCTCCTCTCTCTTCTGCCGCTGCCTGATCCCACCCGCCGCTCCTATATCATGATCCATATAATACGCCTGGCCTTGACCCCCTGTCGCAAACATACCCATCTCCCCGCCCACCCACGCCAGCAGCACGGTTTCGTGCGCCAAAATCTTCCCCTCATCCCTTCGCCTCCCCTCGCTAACGGGGCCATCCGCCCCCTCCTCCGGCTCGGGCTCAGCCCAGTCAAATTCTGGCCGGACCTCATAGACAAACTCCTTCTGCTGCCGTTTCGAGCGGTATTTTGCCAGCGCCAAGAATCCAACCCACCATGCTGCCGAGACACCGAGGACAGTCCATGATATCGCGGGTACCAACCACCCAGCGAAATTCGAGCCAGAGCTGGAATTCACAGCGGGAACCCAGGATGCAATGACGGGGAAGAGGTTCAGGCAGAGGTAGACGACGGCGCACAGAACGCTCAGATAGGGGTTGACACTCCCCGCCGTCATTTCCCTCCATGTCTTGCGCGCTGGCGCTGGACTGTGGTCATCGGGAAGGACCTCGGGCTGCGGAGGACCGAAAACGCGGAGGATTAGAATCCCAAGGGCGAGGAAGGACCCGAAGAAGGCGGTGATGAGGTAGGCGCCAAGGCTGGTCAGGAGGCTGTAGGCATCCTGGCTTGTTTCCAGGCCAAAAGTAGCAAAGATGAGGACAGTGCAGCTGATGAGATGGAGCACCAGGGCGCCAACAGGGGTAGGCTCCCTGTGGTTTTCGGGTGTGATGAAGCGCAGCGGTATGCCGGCTTTGTCGCGGAGGTAGACGACCAAGCGGCCGATGGAGAGGTCGGCGTTGCGGGCGAAGAACTGGGGGAAGGGGATAAAGCCTTGTTTGGCGATTTCCTGCTTCATGCGTGTTGCCGTGTAGGTCATGACGATGATGTTGCCGAAGGAAGAGAGGGCGAGTAAGGCGTTGAAGACGCGGTCGGGGGTGTTGTCGTCGTCGGAAACGAGGGCTTTTTTGAAGAAGAGGAGGGCGACGTCTTCGACTGTGTTGTCAGTTGGGCAGTGGCCTGCAGCGCCAATTTGCTGCTCGTATGCGGTTACAACTGCCATCTGTTTGGAAGGTTAGGGCCTGGTTCCATCAAGTCATAAAGGGTCCGGGGTAAGAAAAACTGACGTAGCAGATGTTTACCACCATGTACATGACGGAAATAACAGCCATGGCAAAGAATGCCGCCCTCGGAAAAGTCCGCCGCGGTCTGGAAACCTCGCCGAGAACCTGAAAGGTGGTTAGACATGCTCTCCCTTTTTGGCAGGGATCACTTACATAATTTGCTTGTTCAAAGCCGGAAAACGCAAAGACTGTGTGTCGGGTCAGGCTGAGGAGGACATGGGCCGAATCTTACACGATAACTCACTGATAGACAGAAAAGCCTTTGCATAGCCATTGTTGTCGCCTTCACCCTGGGGCCGCGTACGGCAGCCGTCGAACTTAGGCTCCGGAACTACGTCCTCGAATGAGTTGGTGAAGTTCTCGGCTATCACCGATGGCTTATATTTGATGGCAAGAACCACAATGACCAACAAAATGCCAATCTTGATGCAAGCAAACAAATTGCTCAGCCAAATGCCACCGCGCCGTGAAACGGAGTGGATGATGCAGGCAAAAGCAGCGGCTGCCAGGGCCACCCCTCTGACAACCTCCTTGCTTGGTTCGGGGCCACCCGGATTGGCGGCTGCCAGGACCCGGACGGCAAAGGCAATGCTGTTGCCAGCCATATTTCCCAGGCAAATGAAGCTGATTCCGAAGAGACAGCCCACGAGAAGCACTGTGTCCTTTTTGTAGTACCACCAGCGGTACACGTATTGGAGCTATGGTGGCCATCAGTAAAGAATGAGCACTGGTAGGTCAAAGGTTGTCAAGAGGAAGAAAAGGGGCAAACTCACGTAGTGGAGATCCCCACCGCTTCGGGGAACTGCCTGCTCGATGCCATCAATGACGTACCGGGGCACATTGAGTCCATATTCGGTGTAGAGGTGCACCCCCGCGAAGCCGTACAGGCATCCGGCAGCCCAAAGTAACAAAGTGGCGCCGGTGGAGTTTGTCCCCCGGATGACCGTCCCAGGGCTGCTGAAGATGCCAGTGCCGATGACGCGGTTGATGATGAGGCATGCCGTGGAAAAGTAGCCAAGACGAAATGGCTGCTTTGGGGCCTCGGTGACAATGGCATCGCGGTTGGTCGACTCGATCAACTCCCTGAGCGCGTCCGAGTCCGGCTGCGGGTGGCCATGGTCGAATCGTGGCTGCCCAGTATCCATGTCTCCAAAATTTATTTCGACCGTTTTGCCGATAACAAGAGAAACTCCCTTGCCTTGGCTGTTGGTTTGGTGGATTTATCACTCCCGACGTCTGTCGCAAGGCTCTGGCGTACATGTTTCTGGAAGCACGCGCTAAACCCCTTTTTGACACCGTCAACATACACGCTATCGAGACGTGCAGTCTTGGCTGCCCAACGGCCCAATCACACCTTGACAACCACTTCGGATTACCACCTCACCAGGCGTCCAAGACCTGGATTTCACTCAAGTCAACCCGTGCTAAACGGCGCTGTGGCTGACCCCCGAGGCATTTCCCTCACCCAAACCGGGCATGCCCAGACCTGGGGAGCCCTGGGTTGCATGTCACAGCCACTTGCATTATCTGCATACCCACATGTATTACGTACGGGGCCATGATAAGGGGGTGAAGTGGCTGGGGTCAAAGCTCAGCTCTCAGGTCCGTGGAGCCTGACGGTGCTTCTTTCGACTCCCTTCATATTCCTCTGTCTTTCTCTCCCGTCACCGAGAGCGCAGGGTTTTGGGTTATTTTGAGTCGTCTGCTCGACAAGTCATTTCCGATTTGCTGTCTGCAGAGATGGCAGAGGTGATACAGATCGGAGAGGTGGTAAGGTTCGCCGAGTTGGCCTGGAGGTTGTACGAACTGGGGTGGTCGGACGACTTCCAAGCCGGTAAGGGCCCCCAATCCGTCGATTTCTACCGTCATGGGGGCTAATAGCGCCATCAGATGATCTCTACCGACAGTTCTGGCGAGATGTGAGATTTCTAGCTGAGTCGCTGGAGAGACTTGAAAGCGTCATCAACCACGCGAGACAGGAGTTCCACCGTCGCGATCAGGCTCTACCAGACACGGTCGGCTGGGACCAACATTCCCTGGTCGAGATTATTGGCGATTACTCCTCGACGCTGTATGACTGCGAAGTCCTTCTCCAAGAAAACCGGAGCTACAACGCGACGACAGGACCGATGAGGAACATGTATTGGAACGCATTCGTTCAACCTCGAGTCCACAGTCTACGGCAACGCATTTTGTTTCACATCTCCAAGATCGAACATGTTTTGTTGCCCTTCCAGATCGACCTGACTTTGTGGATTCACCACGACCTGGCGCGGAGAATGATTGAACTCAACCGACGAATCGACCAACAGATTCAAGGCGTTCATGTTGATGTCCAGCTCATATCGCAAAATCTGCAAACCTTGATGTGCGCCTTCGATCCGTCATTATTACCAGAACCTCAAGCATCCCCAGGGAACGAGATGTGCGAGGTGGAATTACCGGATGGCATCCACAGTGGCCTTGAAGAGCTGTACTCGAGACACCCCGGTCACATGGACGGCGGCTTTCTCGACCCCCCGTTACGGGACATGGCCGATGCCTTTGTCAGATCCTTTGAGTTGTCTACCAAGATATTCAACGCCGATGAGACCAACCGGGAGCCTCCGGAAGACCAATACCTCAACCTGCTGACATGTCAATTCCTCATGACCAAAATGCTGAACTCCGACGAATATCTCGCAAGCTCGGAAAACTCCCACTGGCCAAGCTATATCCAGAGCCTACAGAAGGAACTGTCAGACGAATGTCTTCGTTTCACCCAAACAATGCTCACACCACAAATCTGGTCTGAGACAACACTTCGCCCTATCTGGCCCGAGGAAGAAGCCCCTTCCTACTCCGACACAGCCGAGTTGCCCAGACCGCTAGAACTACTGCTCGACATGGAACTCGCCACAGAAACAAATCGTCTGTGGAAGAAAATTACACTCTATCGGTACTGCGAGAGCCAAGATCGAGAGTTTCGACTGGAGATCACCGAAGGCAATGTGGGGCAGCCAGCGTCTCAAAAACCAACTTCGGTCAACATCGATATGGCGAAAGCAAGTCTTGTGCCACAGTACGCCACACCAGATGCAACTCAGCCACTGGTGCTGATTCTCAGCGATGGTCAGCATCAGCGCCGGCTGGCTTTCAGGCAGCGGGCAGATATGTACTTGTTTCAGCAGGCGTTGACGGGGTATGAGGTTGTTGACAATTACACGAGGTGAGCTTGGAGTTCTGTATATATCGACTTGTCCGGGATATTTCGTACTGATCTGTTTGCAGATACCAATTACAAGTCATCTTCGTCGTGGATGGGGACAGAAGGGTCATGGAAACGGCATCATTGCAGCTTTGGCGGCCTAGGCGGCTCGAGAGCGACAGCGTCATCAGCAATTCTTCCGACTCTGGCTCCACCCAAAGAGCGAGCAACTCTACCCATTCCAGCGGCGGAAACACCTCGGAACCTGCAGGGACCGTGAGCACACCTGATCTCGAGGGGAGGATGAGGAGGATGTCACTCAACTCCACGTCAACAAACCATGTCATGAGCGGGGCAAGAAATTCAACCGGCCACCCAGTTGGGCCGAGCCAGACCAATGGATCAGGGGGCCCTCCAAGGAGAACACCCACAGCCACTTCCGGGTCCATCCACCCGATATCGCCACCCCGAGGCTACATGGATTCTCGGAACGGTCAACCTCCGACACCGAATTATATGAATCCAGCAAGAACACCATCTTCCTCCAGCCCGGACCTACACTTCAGCCAAGCCCCTTCCCGAAACAGCCTGCGACCGAATTCCAACGGCCCTTCCATCCCAACCCGGACAACTTCCAAACAACCAAGACCCCTTGGCGGTACCACATCAAGTGTTTACTCACCAACTGCCACCAACCCCCGACGCGACTCCCAAACATCCCCCATCAGCCCCCGCACTACCCTCCCACCGCTCCACGAAGAAAGCATCACCACCACTACCTCCCCGACCTTCACCCCCACCAGGCCCTTCTCCTTCCCCCCCGAGCCCTCTCCTTCACCTTTCACCTTCGGGTCTCGCCGTTTTTCAGCATCATCAAGTCGACCAACAACAGGCACATGCTCCATCCTGTCCACGGCATCACACACCTCGCAACGCACCGTCACCATCTCCGGCCGAGCAACTACCGCACCCACCGGGACTCTACATACCAGACCTGCTCCCCCTTTGCTCGTGCTCTTCACCCAGAGCACACCCCAACCAAAACCCCCACCAAAATCCCAACCAAAATCCCAACCACAATCCCAACCACAAAACCTCCTCTTTCTCCTAAACCCTCAACTCCGCGACAACAACACTCGACCCCCAACCATCATGTCCATGATCGCCATCAACCTCGGCTCATCCACTCAAATAAACTACACCGTCTGCAACTGCGCCGCCCATCCGCACCAATGCCCCGTCACCTGCTTGCAGCACACCTCAGGCCAATCCATGACCGTCAAGGGGATCCCCAAACTCGACCTCCTGCCTTTTGCATCGTCTTCCCCATCCCAACCGTCCACTCAGAATGGGGTTATCCGAGTGAGCATATGTTTCCCCCCCATTATGCCCTCTCACAATCCACCACCGCCAGAGGAGGGCTGGTCGCCTGCGGCATTGGTACGCAGACAGTTCGGGGGGATGCCATGTCGGTGTCCTCGCCGGACAGAAGGGGAACTAATGGCGTGTCTTAAGCTCGGCCACGGCGGGAAACTAGGAGTCGTCAAGGAACTGCACAGGCGGGCCGAGGTGAACTGGCAGCGGATGCGCTTTGAGAATTTAAGGGATGTCGTTGGGGTCGGAGAGTAAAAACTGCAGTAATAACAAAAAGAAGAAAAAAAGTCAAACATTCATAGATATGACAAGGGGGTATACTGCAGTCTGAAGAGGCGACTGGTCAAACCCCGGACTGATGAAACAGGTGGCATTCTGATGATAATATAGTACAACAATAACTCAAACCACCAAGTCCCAGGAAAGCCAAATCCGCCCGCTCAACGCCTTGCTCAAAACAAACTCATAGTCATCCTCATCATTAGTATCCCCACTTCTTAGTCGTTACTCAGCACGCTATCATCGCTGACCCGGAGATTCTCAACTTGCCGCGAACATTTCCCTCATCGGCCATGACATTTGCCTGGCTGCAGCTCGGCCTCGGGCTGTATACGTAGTTGGCATTCCACTTGGGAGTTAGAACCCACCCCGAACCCCGTAAAAAGCCCGTAATTAAGCTCGCCCGCCGAAGAACTCACCGGTTTCTTTGCTTTTCATGTTCGCCATGGTTGCGTACCTAATCGAACGAATATGTGCAGATTCCTTTAATTACTAGTGCCGTTAATTTAATCATATGTAGAAACTATCCCATCGATAAGTCAAGTACCGGGCGGTAGGCGTCTGCATTGATGGGCCGACAGCGATGCATGCATGTCAAGAAGCAGGAGAGTCACGTGGCGAGGATGCAGCGAGCTTGAGAGTGACAGCCCGCCGGGGTTGGCCAAGGAGCAGCCAATAGTAAGCGACCTGCCAAGCCTGTTAACACAGTACCCATCTAATGGAAACGTCTGCCCGGAGATTAATGTAACGCTTTAACTCCTTAGGTGGGGTAGGATAACCCGCAACGCAACGAGAGGGCAAGAAAAAGGGCCCATCTTGGAGGGGCGCTGCTGCGGATGCCTATTTATTATCCACTCCTTTCCCATCATGACCAAACTCTTTTTCCTTCTGAATTTTATCTTCAGCGGGGCGCCTCCCCCCTGCGCCCTCATTGCAAGTGAAGAGCCGTACCGCTCTTCCATCAGATAACTGTTTTGATTTCCCCAACCCAGCCAAGACCAACCCTCTTCAGGTGGTTAATCCCCTCGGTCTCCATGTAAGTACGATTCTATATGCTGATTTTTGCCTAGTTAAAATAGTCGTATTGACTTCCCTAGACTTTGACTCCAGTCGTTCGCGATACAACGTCAAGATGACGATCGCTCGGCTAGGTTCGATTGCCTAGCCGATTTCTCATTCGAAACAGAATCGATTGAGAAGGTTGATTCGGCTAGTTTCGATTACCTAGCCGATTTCTCAGTCGAAGCTGAATCGACTGAGAACGAAGTATCAGTTGGGGTTAAAGAAAGCCTCGCTTATTATACCCACTTTGGTCTGACCACCGATTTGGGTGTCATTTACGATTCAGATGTAAATCTGTTTCGTGACTGGATATGCGACGGCCTTGATCCCACGTGCCTAACCGGTGAATTGCCATCGGCGAATCCCGTGGGCGGCGGCTTTCCCGTATATCCAGTGATTTCAAGTTGGGGCCCCAGTACTCTGGAGGACCCATTTCCCTCTGCAATTGACTGGACTCCAGAGGTCCCTGCAGCAACGACTGCGGTTGAAACAGTCACAGGTGGCGAGCTTCCGGTTGAAGTCCCGCCACCAACACCTCTCGGGGTCCGGCCGCCAATTACGCCTCAGCTTGAGACTTGCCAATTTTGCGGCATCCAGTTCTCTACGCAGCGGCTTCGGTGAGTACCTAGGCAACTACCTACCTAGCTGCCCCTCCTTGTGCCACCTCTGCTATCTCGCTGTATCTACCTAGGTAGTCAATACTAATCTGATGGCTTGTTTTTTTAGCGCTCATCTCCGGCAGCCTCTTAGGGCTGGTCGGCCCCGGTGTGCTACCCGGTTTCCTTGCGCCGCGGACGGTGAGCTCGGCTGCAACAAAACATTCGCCGACAAGAAAGGCCGTCTTCGTCACCGAGAACAGGCATGCCAGTTCAGCCAACTGCCTGCATTGACGCCTGCCTTCAGATGCTGCTGCAAGAAGAGTGTGAAGCGCTGGTACCGGTTCAGAGATCACCACAAGATCTGTGCCGCCGCCGCCGCCGCCGCAGAACCTCCTCACAAGGGTGATAACTATCTCTGCCAATGCAAGGCCTCGTTCCCGAGTTTTGCTTCGCTTCAGGATCACTACACATCCAAGCATACGAAGCCGGTTGGCCGACCTAGGAAACCGGATCCCGCATGCGATGGGTGTGGGGAGGTGGCTGGGGTCTGAAACTGAAGGATTATGGGGTTGTTAGTGTTCTTGGAGCTGGTGATGGATGAGTGGGGTGGGAGTGGAACAAGAAAATAGTGAGGCTAGATAGGTCAGGTACTTACAGAGGGACAAGTTTGTTTTGATGTATGAAATCCTATCGGGGTGCTACTACCGTAGCCGAACCGAGTTCCTCCCTGGCGCGGACGCCCGAGTCTTTCAGCTGACGCTGATGTGTGGTGGTGCAGTCAACCGCCCTCTGATGTGGCAGATGGCAAAGATTTCTTCAAGCTTGACGCTTACAGCAGATCAACCTTTTGGGGTGAATCAGGGGCAACAGACCTGTTGGCTGGGTCACATGCTGAATGGGGGCAAATGCCCTGTAAAATCACCAGACATAACCTACCTCTGTATTTAATTCTACCTGCATGTACTTCTTCATCCAATCCCTGGCGTCACTCAGTCATCTGTTACCCCCACGAACATGGGGACTTTACTGAGTCCACCTTTCTATTTTTTATTTGGCAACCACTCGCTATGGCCATGTGCGGTGTATCCTATCAGAGAGCGGAATGAGCCAAGGCGTCGCACGTTGCCCTTTCTTTCTTTCTTTTTCTTTTTCTTTTTCTTTTTCTTTTTCTTTTTCTTTTTCTTTTTCCTTTTCCTTTTCTTTTTCTTTTTCCTTCTTTTTTTTCTCGTGCTGGGACCCGAATGAGACGGAGAGACCAGACTGCCAAAAAGTCTTAGCACGGGGGCCCATGTTGCCTTTGTTGGATTGCGCTCAGTAATCCGCCCTGCCTTGGGCAATCCTGGAGATGTCTGAGCGCCGTGCGGCATCAAGATAGGGGTCGTGATTCGTGCAGTTGACATCCGAGTGTATGAGCTTTGGTAATATCATCCTGCAAAGCCCGTAATACGCGCCGACGACATATTCAGATGTACGCAGACCATAAAAATGCACCGATTTTGCCGTGCTGCGAAGGCCATAGTTCGCCCTAGCAATGCAAGGGCCATGATTCTCGCCGACGGTCCTGTGCTGGCAGGGCTGTGATTGGAATGAACAGGATTCTATCACAAACAGGATTCCAAGACCCCTCATACTACAGTGAAGCCCTTTCGAAGACGTGAGGGCCAGTGCACAAATGCTGAAGATCTTGTGCTCGCGGGAAACTGAATACAAGTATAAGAAGAGCCTGCTTATAGCCGCAACATGAATGACTCTACCAGCTCCAATCTGTTCCTTAGACATCTTCTCCTCATCATTTCCCGCAATCCCACCGTTTGCGCAAAATGAAGATTCAGCTTTACGTCTTCTTCAGCCTTGCCGCTCTCGCAGCGGCATTGCCCGCCACCGACAATCCCACCCCCCGCAATGCTCTCAGCATCTTAGAAGGTCGGTGCTGTCAGTGTCGATTCATCAACGACTTTTGCGGAGCCGACTGCGACTGCGCCTCGGGGCACTGCTGCAAAAGAACTGGAAAATGCAGCAGCCCTCTTGTTTGCTTGGAAGGAAGTTGAAAATCGGTACTAGTAGGTTTTACCCCGCTAAAACGTGAGGGAAACAGGGAATGTTCACAGAGGCTAACTGTTGGACTTTGTCTAGCAATAGCCAAGAACCATGTGACTACATGGAGGATGCGCAGTCTTGGCCGCAATGAGAAGGAGAGTACCTACCTAGGTAACCAAACTTTACATAGAAATTGAATAGCAATCAACTTCGTACCTTGCTTGTTATGTGGCGAACAGCAAACAGGAAAGGGCTGAACTGGCCAAAACGCTGGTGATACCTATGACAAAGCTGACTTCAGTTCAAAATGAGTGAGGGTGGACCGTGAACTTTGGAATCTCAGTGCGAATGTGTTCAGGTGTGTAACCGTGTGTTGGGATCTGAGCTTGTCGCATCACTCGATCAGGCAACACCCAGTCTGAGACTGCTTTCCGTGTACCATTCATTTGCCCAGGGTTTTACGTACCTTCCTTTTGTACAGTCAAGCAAGATACCTACCTTATCTTACCTAGGTAGGAGGTAGGTACCTAGGTAGGCAGGCACCTTATCTGACATTGCACATCACTGAGACTGATTTTGTTCTTCAACCACATCTCTGTTTTTGCAAGATAGGTACTTTTGGGGAAGGTGCAAGTAACAGGGCGGCACAGCCAACGAACTCTGCAACTGCCCTAGCGATCCAGTCCCAGGTTGGTATTGTGTTTAGCCGCAGGTTACCTAGATGCTCCCGCGTACGGACGACACTCCCTTCTAGTTAAACTCAGCCCGTGTTTGTGCGACTGGTCCGGTAATTACCCCAGCGGCGCAGCCCACCAGTCGCATGTGTGTGTTGTCATATAAACACGGGCTGGGTCTTTTTGTCCCCGTCTTCCCTCTGCATCTCAGGAGAGAAATCCTCTAGTCTAGGTTATGTTCAATGTTGACATCAAATCCAATTGACGACAATGGTTCTCCCTCTTTTCCAAAGCTACCGTCTGAAGCGACTGGAATGTTAAAACGAGAAACTCTAAAAACAACACCAGTTCAATTCTCATGTTGAGGTGAAGAAAGCGTTCCTGCACTCGGAGCCACCAGAATCGCCCAATATTGACCAGATTATAAAGAGGCCAAGATCTGACAAACGAACCGCTGGCTGCCGCCAAAGGCGCAAAAGAACAGCATGAAACTACCAAAGCTACCGCGGCCATCCAGACTTCATTTCTACGTCAACCTTTCCGTGGGAATCTGTTTCCTCCTGGCCATTTTTGGCTGTCTCAGGGCCGCCGGGACGCTATCGGCGAAATACCCCGACACCAACGAGTGCGACAATACCGGTTCACGCACCGCTGTGGAAAGGCAGTTTCAAATCAACCTAGTTATTGCCAGCGGTTTGTCGTTTGCACAAGCGAAAATCCTGGATCTTGTTTGGGACATTGCGATAGCGCAGGGTGGTCGGTTGCTTCATGGATGGATCCTCTACCATGTCACTTGCCATGCTTTAACCTGGTCATTGGAGCGGTCATCCTTGCCGTACTCTTTCCTACTCAACCTTTTTCTGTGGCCTGACTCCGTGTTTTCCTTTTGGTCTTCGGTATCATATCTCGGCAGGGATAAGCGGCCCCTCGCATTACTGGCTGTAACATTTGCCTACGCCATTGCTCATGTCTTGTTCTTCAGCGCGGTCTGGAGCGCCGCAACGGGATATCAGACGCCTGGCACTATCGCATACGCCATGCCTGATGGGAGCTGGGTCGCAAAGGATAATGATACCCTCCGCCTATGCTGGGCCTTGAAAGAACCAAAAAGACTACCTCTGGGGAGCCAGGTATCACGGGACGGCGTCATACTCGGACCAACATTTGGATCGCATCTCCGCTCTTTCACCGACTTGGACTCGACATTTGCCAATGGGGGGATTTGGGACTTTATTCCGAGGCTGGCAGATAATGTGTCTGATGATTTTTACAATATGTATTCCTGTAAGTTGCAATGCCCTCTCTTTAATCTGGGAAGTAGCAGACCCTGCAACAGCCACCCATCTGATAATCTTGTCTTCTCGAGCATAGATGCGAGGTCAAAAAACTCCCTTCGAACCTTTCTACGCGATCCGGGCTTGTGGATCCCGTCATCCTCACGTCTTGACACGGTAATAACCTGGAACGCAACTAGACTTCAGCAATTTTCTTGGTTCGACGATTTCAACCCCAGAGGATTTACAGATTTGGATTATAATTCACGGAACCGCTTCCAGCCGGGAGGGGACATGAAACCCACCATCATCGAGGGATGGCAGTTTCTCGGGGTCCAACAAAACCTATCGGTCAGAGCTGAGGAACTGTTCTGGATCACGCACACATTCGGCGAGCACTCCAAACAGGGCAGATTCGGCGAGGACAAGGAACATCAACCCGACACGCAAGAGACGCAGTTTCTCCATTCTACGTTTCACTTGAATATTTCTTCATCAACCCTAGCTCAGGACGCGATTCCTTACAACTCAACAATATCGTTCAATGGGACGACGATAAGTCTCGAAGCGCCATTTTTGAACTTTGTCAGTTGGTATGCCCGTTCCTCACCAACCGCAACTCAATCTTTACAAGGTCTAACTAGGTGATTACTCAGCCCATGGATCAATCCAGTCCTTGACGAATGCCTGTGTTACAAAGGCCAACCTCTAACCCAAGACTTTCGACAAGACAGTCGCAAGCTGTGTATATCGGGTCAAGGATATCTATGGGGATTCTCGCGGTCACTGGTTTTAATTGGGCTGCTTTTGGAAGTTGTCTGGTGTTATGTTTGCATCACATTGTATCTTTTGTCGAGACAGCGAAGTGAGCTTATTCGCCGAGGTAAGCCGACATCGGGCACGGTCAGAGTTATCCTGGACTTATCGGAGGCGCTGATTCGAGACCTGGGTGGGAATAACTCATGGCATTCGGAAGAGCGGCTGAGACGGCAGTTGAAAGATCACCAGTCGGTTGGGTATTTGGTTGGGGATAAGGAGGAAGTGAATCATGTTGGGTTGGTCTCTTTACCAGAAAGCACCATCCGGAGACGGAAGTTACGAACAGACATGTAGGCTGCATCTTGGTGTCTTGGAATTTCGCTAGAGATAAATGACAATATACACTAGACGTCCACCTAGGTTGATCCTAGGGAACTCGCTCAGCATCTTGCATTAACTATCCAGTTCGGGTTTGGTGAGGCCTATCAGGGGAAAGATTAGGATTCCTATGTGCAGGTCTTATGCATCACTGAGCACGGGGTCAACATGGCCTTACCCCGCATTTGCCAGGTATAGACAGGTCTAATTCCCTCGTTCTGTGAGAAAGATTTCGATTTACCTCACGACTCGGAACTGTTCCCATTCCACCGGCTACCTTCGATCCGGACCAGAGCCCATCAAGATGAAATATCACCACATAATAAACGCATTGGCAGGGAGTTATTCTCTCTTGAATCGCACCACGTATGTTGAAACTAGTTGCTGCCGGTGCAACACTAGACTAACCAATCCCAGACACCGCGGCGGAAAGATAAGCGTCGAGCTCGACTGGATCGGCGTCCTCACATACACCCCTGGGGGATATCTTTCCGCCATCACAGCCAGCACCAATCCTGAACTCCGGCCCTTGGTGCTCGGCTGGCCGCCAAAAACTATCGACTCTGTCAGCGATTGGGCGCAAGTGGGCAAAAGCAGCTTTTGCTTTGCTGGGCCCTTCCATATCAGCCCGGACTTGCCGGCCTCAATCACCAGCGGCCAGCTTGTGCATGGTCCAATGGAAGTGACGACCCTTCCGTCTTTTATGGGTGTTAGTGAGATAAGGAACTACACCCTGGATGTGCGCCGTGATGGGACATACCTAACGTGGCATTTATGGCTGAACGATAATGGTTCTGATAGGGTTGCTGTGTATTGGAAGAAGCATCAAGTCCGGCCATGAGAGACTTGTGGGGGTTGAAATTTCAATGGGTTCCATGTAACATGTGAATACGGGTCTCCAGTTGCATGCATGTACCGATTTACAGTATGTTTATCATGGTATCGATTGAATCGAGGTTCGGATAGTGTTCAGCATCGTTATTTGGCATAGCTGGGAGTTTCTCTCACACAAGATCCCGGGAAGGGGTATAAAACTGTATGGTCTAGTTCTAGATAAAACTGCTACTTCCAAGATACCCAAAGCAGGCTAACCATCGCTCCCTTTTTTGAAAGATGCGTGCACATGTGACAAAACCAACCTCAGTCGCCTGTATCAATTCTAAAGCTCATCTGCAAAGTGTTTCTGATGGTTATCAACCTGTTGATCTCCAAGCAGCAGAACCGACAATCGCCTGACCAAGTCCTCTCTGCACAGACACTTTGCATCCTTGCTGCACCGACCGACAGGGCAGAGGCGAACATTGACGGGGAAGTCGAAACCAAAAACCCCGCTCAAGAGGCTGAAGACGTCATCGATGGGACGCTTCATGAACTGACACACCGTGGTGGCTTTGATCTCACACCAGGTTCCGCATTCCAGGTAAGGACATTCAACTCCGGCAAAGTCGACGGGCGTAGGGCAGGCGAGAGGCTTTCGCAGTTTCTCGGTTGGGGGAGGGATGACTTTTTGGCTGGCAGGAATTGTCGTGTTAGCTTCTCACTGTCTCGAACATAGTCACCTTCGCCATTGAACATGCAATGGGTGATTGGGACGTACCTATCCTGGCCATCGTCAACAGGGGATGATGCGAGCGCCGTGGTGGCTGTGAGAAGAGAGATGATAAACGACCGAGCGAGCATCTTTGTCGTTAGATGAGTTAGGTAGCTAGGTAAGGTAGGTGATGGCTTGATTTGGATGTGCAGCAGTAAAACTTGGGAATTGAGTCAGTGCGAGCAGCTGAAGAAACAGGAGGGAAAACACCTGGGAAAACTCTTGAGAATTTATCTTCAATATTTCTAAAGTCATTTCTGCATCATTTCTGCAGTCATTTCTATTCAGTGTCTTGGCTGTGTCATGTTGTGACATGCATCCATCACTGAGCTGACGTTTCTTTACCGTTGTGTCGCTGCGGGTGTGGACGCAGGCGCGTTCTGCGCCGCACTCGGGAAGATGTGATTCGCCGATAAGCTCGGCCAGTGTCGAAATAGTTCTTCGCCGAAATGGTGGGGTCAAAGATTGGACGAGAAGGTGCAGCACTGCCGCCTGGTGGCGTCCTGTTACAGGCCTGCCCGCCGTGACGCCATATTTTCAAGGCACCTGTGCAGCGGAAACGAAACGTTCGGGTCTAGTTCAGTGTCCC
>Ga0247763_1000733_pt1 | contig 19716 bp, 14 predicted proteins | sample UWRJL141409B4_FD_179926 | JGI IMG/M metagenome (GOLD analysis project Ga0247763, IMG submission 179926) | Plant litter microbial communities from Arlington Agricultural Research Station in Wisconsin, United States - UWRJ-L141-409B-4 | ecosystem: Environmental > Terrestrial > Plant litter >...
CTTGCCGACAGACCGCCTGATCGAGAGACAAGCCGACACGCTGCGTGCTCGCGGCCTCCGCAGCATCGCCGTGGTGGGCGCGACGGTGGGCGGCTTGACCGACGAGCGCCAACAGATGATGCGGGCGGCCTTCGGCGCGTGCGTCGACTGCCTCGCCACCTCCATCACCTACCCCGCCGAGGCCGACCTCTATCGCTACGACTGGGAGTCGGTGGGAGCGGCCGTGATGGCGGCCCAGCCCGACGTGGTCTACCTCGCGAGCGCCGACGTCGCTGCGCTGCTCGACACCATCTTTTGGGTGGAGCGCGCGGGCTACACCGGGCTCTACTACTTCGCCCACGGCGCCTTCATGGCCCAAACGGCCCTCTCGATGCCGGGCTCGAAGGTGCCCGGGCGCTTCCGTTCCTACGAGCTCGCGCTGCCCCCGAGCGAGCGGCTCGACCACTTCCTCGCGACCTATGAAGCACGCTACGGCGAGAGCTTCGTCCCCGAGCCGCGGCTGGTCGCCTTCGCGGACTACCTGTCGCTGCTGGCGCTGGCCATGACGCGCGTCGGCGACGAAGATCCGCGCGCCGTCGCCAGCACCATGAAGGAGCTGGCGGGGCCGCCCGGAGAGCGCTTCGGCACGATGGAGTACGTGGCGGCGGCAGCCGCGGTACGCGCTGGACGCGACATCGACTTCGTCGGCCTCTCGGGCCCGTTGGACTTCGACGAGCGCGGGGAAGTCGCCGACGGTTTCATCCAAGAGTACGGAGTGACGCCGGGCGGCGACGTCACTCCCCTGCCGTGACCCGCTTCCGCGACACCGACACGACGCGGTCGTGCCTGGATTTGCCAAAGTGTTCGTTGGCAAGGCTGAGTCGAGAAAGCATACTGTCTGCATGGACCGTACGCAGTTCTTTGAGGCTCTCTGGGCAGATTTCGCCAAGATCGCCCCCCAAGCGGCAGCGATCGCGCACCGCCTCGAGGAGCACGGAGAGACCGTGAGGAACGACCATGTCGCGTTTCGTACGTTCAACCTCGACCCGGGCGGCCTCCGCTCGAGCAGCCCGGGTAGCGGCAGTCAAGGCCCGATCAGCCTCGAGCGGCTCGAGCCTCTGGTGCTCGATCTGGGCTACACGCTGCTCGACGAGTACCGCTTCGACGACAAGCACCTGAGGGCGCGCGCGTACATCTGTCCGAACTCGCCACGGCTGTTCCTCAGCGAGCTGCTGTGTGAAGAGCTGAGCGGCTGGGCTCAGGCCGTCATCAGCCAACTCCTGGCGCAAGTGCCGCCGGGCTGCGCCGCATCACCCGAGGTGCTCTGGTCAGGCCGCCCCTGGGCGCCGCTACGTTTCTCCGACTACGAACGGCTGAGCAACGAGAGCGAATACGCGGGGTGGCTCGCCGCGCTCGGCCTGCGTCCGAATCATTTCACGGTCTCGATCAACCAGCTGTCGCCGGGCCTTCGCAGCGTCGAGCAGGTGCTCGATTTTGTCGAGGCGGCGGGGTACCGCATCAACTCGGCGGGCGGGCGCGTCAAGGGCTCGCGCGACGTGCTGCTCGAGCAGGGGGCCACCCTGGCAGATCGCGTGCCCATCCAGTTCGCCGATGGTCCGCGCATCATCCCCACCTGCTACTACGAGTTTGCGCTGCGGCACCCGGATCGTACGGGGCAACTGTACGAGGGCTTCGTGCCGGCGAGCGCCGATCGTATCTTCGAGAGCACGCATCGCTCCTGAGCTGCGCGTGCGCCTGAGCTGGCCCCGAAAACGCGCGGGGCGAGCCCACCGGCCCGCCCCGTCGTTGCTCAGCGTCTGGATGCTCAGAGCTTTTCGTACTTGACGGAGCAGCCGTACGCCTTCGTCTCCTCGGGGGAGACCTTGGCGCCCGTGCGGATGGCGCTGATGGCACCGTCGACGTAGTTCACGAGCTTGCCGCCCTCGGGCGACTGCGCTTCACCGTCGGGCGAGTTGTCGATCGCGCCGCGGTAAACCAGCACGCCTTCGGGGTTGATCACGAACATGTGGGGCGTGCGCTCGGCCCCGTAGAGCTGACCGATCTTCCCCGACTCGTCGATCAGCACCGGGTAGTGAATTCCGAACTGGGAGACGCCTTCGCGGTTCGCCTCGAGGCCTGCACCCTGCTTGTTCTTGCCACCCGAGTTGATGGCCAACCACACGACGCCGTCGCCCGTGTACTTGTCGCCGAGGCCCTTGAGGGAGCCCTTCTTGTGCGATGCCTGCACGAAGGGGCACCCGGGGTTGAACCACTCGAGCACCACCGTCTTGCCGCGGAACTGGCTCAGGCTGACGCTCTTGCCGTCGAGATCTTGCAGAGTGAAATCGGGAGCGGCGGCGCCGAGCTGAGCCGGGCCATTCGCAGCGGTTGCAGGCTGCGCTGCAGCGGGCGTTGCTGCAGCGGGCTCAGCCGCCTTGGCCTCGGCGGCTGCGGGCGCCGCCTCACCACTCGCCGCCTCGACGGAAGCGCTCGGTGGCTTGCTGCACGCCACGAGCGCGAGCACGACCGCGCTCCACGCGGAACGAGACGTCCAACGCTGGGCCTGCTGTCCAAAACGATATCCGGCCATCATGAAGATTGTCCTTTCTCGCATACGGCAGGTGGCAAAGCCCCGCCCGATCGGGACTTTGTCGCCATTAGCCGACGCTGTAAAGGCCGCGTCGGCTCAATCCGTCGCGGCATTGCAATGGAGGTTAACGGCCGTTTCGCGAGACAGCGCCTCCAGTGCCGGAACGACCTGGGTCGGGTCCGTGATGGGCGCCAGGCATGAGAAATTCCGACAGATATAAAATGCCGGGGCGTTCTGCATCAAACCTTTGCCACGCAGCAGGGAGAGCCGGGCGTCCTTCCGCGGCGCGCCGGGCGCCGCGACCACCCACACCGCGTGCGGCAGGTACACGCGGGCCGCCTCCGCCAGCAGCGCGTCGAGCGCCCCTTCTCCCGGCGCGCCGATGGCGACGAGCTCGACCGCCGGCTCGCGGCACAGCTCGATCACCTCGAGGCTGGTCGCGAAGGCTCGGGGCGATTGCTCGATGCCCGCGGCGTGGGCCTCGACCGTGGCGAGCGCGAGATCCTGCCAGTCTTTGCGGTCGAGCAGACGCCCGAGGCGCGCCAGCGCTCGCGCCGCCACCGCGTTGGCGCTCGGTAGCGCCCCGTCGTGTCCGTCGCGCTGGCGAACCAAGAGGCGCTCATGGTCGTGCGCGGTCGCGTAGAAGCCGCCCTCGTCCGCGGAAAAATCGGCCACGAGACGCTCGACGAGGCCCTTCGCGGCGATCAGATACTCGCTCGGGTCGGGCTTGGAAGCGAAGCGCCCCGCGGCCTCATACAAGCTGATCAGGCCGTCGGCGAGGAAGGCATAGTCCTCGAGGAAGCCCGGCAGCCGCGCGCGCCCGGCGCGCGCCGTGCGATACAATCCGCCGTCGGGTCGCTTCAGCGTGGAGAGCGCGAAGCGCGCCGCGCGCTCGGCGGAGGCGTGGTAGCGCACATCGCCGAGGATGCGTGCCCCGTCGGCCATCGCCGCCAGCATCAGGCCGTTCCAGCTCGTCAGCACCTTGTCATCGAGCTGCGGCGGCACGCGCTTCTGCCGGGCCGCATGCACTCGCTGCCGAGCGACCTCGAGCAGCTCGCCCGCCTGCTCGCCGCCCAGGCCGAGCGGGCGCGCCACCTCGTCGAGCGTGCGCGGCGTGTTGAGGACGCTGACCCCCTCCCAGTTCCCGACCGGCGTGATGTCGTAGTAGGCGCAGAACAGCTGGGCCACGCGCGGCTCCAGCAGCTCGTGGATCTCGCGCGGCGTGAAGACGAAGAACTTGCCCTCCTCGCCCTCGCTGTCGGCGTCCGTCGACGAATAATACCCGCCGTCGGGCGCCTGCATCTCACGCGCCACGTAGTCGAGCGTCGCGCGCGCGATCCGCTCGTGGTTCGGATCGGCCGTGACCTGGAACGTGTGCAGGTAAACGCGCGCTAGCTGGGCATTGTCGTACAGCATCTTCTCGAAGTGCGGCACGAGCCAGCGCTCGTCCGTGGAGTAGCGCGCAAAGCCTCCCGCCAGGTGATCGTACATGCCGCCTTTCGCCATCCCGTCGAGGGTGCGCGTCACCATCGCGAGCAAGGAGCGATCGGCGCTGCGCCGGTGGGCTCGGAGCAGCAGCTCGAGCGCCGCACAGGGCGGGAACTTGGGGGCCCCGCCAAAACCGCCGAACACGGGATCGAAGGCCGCCCGCAGCTCGGCGATGGCGTCGCACGCGGGCTCGCCGAGCGCCCCTGCGCCCGAGCGGTCGGCAGCCGCGCGCGCCCGGAGATGGCCTGTGAGCTGCTGCGCCTGCGCGACGAGGTCGGCGCGCTGTTCCTTCCACAGCTCCCCGATGCGGGCGAGCAGGGTGGGAAAACCGATCAACGAGCCGCGGTCTTTGGGGGGGAAATACGTGCCGGCGAAGAATGGCTCTCGCTCCGGGGTCAGGAACACCGTCATGGGCCAGCCGCCGTGGCCATTCAACGCCAGCGTCGCGCCCATGTAGATGTCGTCGAGATCGGGCCGCTCCTCGCGGTCGACCTTGATGCAAACGAAGCCCTCGTTCATCTGCTGGGCGATGCCCTCGTCTTCGAAGCATTCGTGCGCCATCACGTGGCACCAGTGACACGCGGAGTAGCCCACGCTCAGCAGGATGGGCTTTTCCTCGCGCTGCGCTCGCTCCAGCGCCTCCTCGCCCCAAGGGTACCAATCCACCGGGTTGTCGGCGTGCTGCAGCAGGTAGGGGCTCGTTTCCAGAGCCAGGCGGTTCTTCCGAGCCTCGCGGAGCGGCATGGCCCCCCCTATACCGTGTCGGCCCACTGGGTGCGCCCCCTTTGGGGCTCGACGGCTGAGCGCATCAGGCAGCGGGGCCCGGCCACGGCTCGCGTCCGCCGGCGCACCTGCACCCGCTCCGCCCGACACGGGCGGAAGGCGGCTCGCCCTCGGATGGAGCCCGAGCTCCTCCCCCTGGGGAAACGACCGTTCGCACCCGTCACTACATTTCATCCATGCTGCCGAGACGCGGCACTCTGGCTATACTAGGGGCGGGTGATTGCCCGGCTGCGGGCGATCGGAGTTCGGTCTCTCGAGAGCACCGTATCTACAGAGCATCCGGGGGCACCATGGCTACCAAGCCGTCGCGACAAATCGAACCGCTCAACATCCTGGTGATCGACGACGAGGTCGATCTCCGCAACCTGTTCGCGCGCCTGCTGAACGGAGAACAGCATCAGGTCGTGCTCGCCGGGTCCGCAGAGGAAGGTCTGCAGCTCCTGCCGCACTGGACCTTCCACATCGCCTTCGTCGATCAACAGCTGCCCGGCATGGAAGGCCTGGTGCTCGGCGAGTATCTGAGGCGCAACAACCCCGACATGAGCATCATCATGATGACGGGCTCGGGCGACCCCCGCGTCGAGCGTCGCAGCCGCGACCTCGCGCTCAAGTTCCTCGCCAAGCCCTTCGGGATCGGTGAGGTGCTCGGCGCCATCGAGGAGTACCTCGTCAACGCCCGCGAGCGGGAGACGCGCCGCCGCCACAGCGTCGACCCGGCGTTCGATCCACCGATCGGCACCTTCACAGACGAACTCGCGCAGAGCTTCGCTTTGCCCCGGGTCTCCGATCGCGTCGAAGAAGGCCTGGCTCAGACCATCAAGCGCTGTCTGAACAACCTCACCACGGCCGCGCGCTACAACGAGCGCGATCGAGTGATGGCGCTCTCGGGGTTGCTCACCGCGCGCGTGCTCGGGGTGAGCCTGCCTCGCGCAAAGAGCGGCATTACGCTGTTCGAAGAGTACGATCGTCTGATGCTCGAGCGCGGTCGGCGCCCCGAGTTTCAGGTTTCCTGACGTTCGCGTCTTTCGGCGCGGCTCGTGCCAGACGATCCCATCCTGCGCATTCGGGGCGGATGGCCGCGTCGCAGAAGGCTCCATCACGGCGCGAGGGCGCGTGGAGGCTGTGTCTGCGACGAGGCAAACGAGGCCGCCTTGGCACGTGGCATGCACTCCGATCTCGATCATCGGAAATCGAGACAGTGTCGGACCGCACCAAAGGGGCCGGCGCTACCGAGCGAAAGGATGAATCATGAAACGAACCGGTATCCTCGTCGCGGGCGGCACGCGAGCCCGCTTCATCAGCGTCGAAGTGCCCGACGATGCAGATCTCGATGGAGGTCCGCACCTCGTGGAGCACGCCGAGCTGGTGAACCCCGATGGCGAAATCCCGGCGCGGGGCTTGTTCAGCGACCGGAGCGGACGCGCGCACGGTGCCGCTTCACACGGCCTCGACGATCATCGCGATCAACACCAGGAAGAGATAGACCGGCGCTTTGCGCGGCGGATGGTCGAGAGCGCGGATCAGTTCATCCAGACGCAGGGAGTGCAGCGCCTGGTGATAGCGGCGGAGTGCCAGCTGCTCGGCAAGCTCCGCGGCGAGATCGATCTCAAACGTTGGCGCGACGTCGAGTTGATCGAGCTGGCGGAGGATCTGTCCAGGCAGTCGCTGCGCCAGGTGCATGGCGCGCTGGCCCAGCAGGGCATCGTGAAGCCGGCGCGCGCTCCAACGGCAGGCGTCTATCGCCCCCGCGGGCAAGCACCGTCCTGGCGCTGAAGACGCAGCGTGGCTGCGCGCTGTCCCTGCCTCGCGTCCGATGCACCAAGCCTCCGGGGCCTGGCGCTCGATCTCGAAGCAGGGCGGCGCGCGGTCGCAACGTCGCTCAGGACCGCAACGTCGCTCAGGACCGCAACGTCGCTCAGGACCGCAACGTCGCTCAGGACCCAAGCCTTTATTCGGGCAAGGGCTCGACGTCGCCGTAGCTGAACCACCCGGGACGAGTGATGACGCTAGCGGTGCTGAGCGGCGTGTCGTGCGAGCTCACGATGCCTTGAAGCACGACGTAATCGACCGGGACGTTGATGAACCCCCCGACGCCATCCCCGGTCGTTTCATCTCTGCCCACCACCGGCAGGCCACCGACGAAGGCGAAGGGCTGCCCCCCCTTGTCGTTCGACAGTTGAACTCCGCTCGCGGGTTGCCGACCACAATCGAAAGTGCGGATCAACACGTTGCCGAGCGCCGGATCGAGCACGACGTTGCCACCCATTGCGAGCCTGCTCAGGGCGGCCACGCCGATGATGCCGAAACTTTCGGCCGTGTCTCGCATCAAGTCCCGATTGATGAAGTACATCGTGGGCACGGTGGTGGGGCTGCGGATCTCGACGAATCCGTTAAATTGCTGCTGCACCGCGAGGTGTATCGCTCCGTCGACGGCGGGGCTCACGTCGGGGGTCAGCGGGGTGGTGCACATGGCGTCGAGGCGCGAGCAGGCGCGAGCTGTCAAGCCCGGGGGTGGCGCCTGGCTCACCGTATCGATGACGGTCAGCGCGAGGTCTACACTGGCCACCAAAGGCGTGGCGGTCGGCGAGAAGGGTGCGTCGAGGCAGCCCCAGCGCGTGTCCACGGGCGGTCCGGCGTCGGGCTGGACGGGTTGAAACGATTGCGGCAGCCGGTCGCCGCCGGGCGCAAGCTCCGTACAGGCTCCGAGCACGGCAACGAAGCCGACGCTCGCGAAAACGCGAACGGGGGCGCCGCCGGCACGGCGCGGCCGAGCGAGACCAAGTTGATTTAGTAGGCCGTCAGAATGTGCCAAAGCAGCTCGCTCCCGCGAAACCCAAGTTACAACTCCGAAGGCCTACCTCTCCCGGTGGCGCCTCGGACTCGAAGACTCCAAAAGCGTTCAGCGCGGCGCCGATCGCAAACACCCCGGTCACCGCCCCGCCAACCAAGGCGACCGTCTCGGCGGCATTGGCCTTGTCACGCTCGCCGCCGCACACCTCGGCGCGCGTGCGCTGGACCTCCAGGCAGCGTGCGTTGTCGTTCCAGCGCCCCGCGTACACCTCGCGAAAGATCAGCGCCCCGACCGTGGTCACTCCTGCCACACCCGCCATGCCACCAAGCGTCCACGTCAACCAAGCAGGGCCGCCACCGCTCTCGGCGCCGTCGGGCATCTCGCCCGAGTTAGCTCTTGCAGCGCCGCCGGCACGCCAGGCCTCGCCGACAGGCCGCGGCTCGAGGCTGACAGACTCCCGCACCAAGCCGCCTCCCGTGATCACGATCGGACGCTGCGACGTGTAATGGCCAGCGTGCCGTATCTCCAGAACGAACGAGCCCACCGTGCTGCGAATGGGCGCAGCCAGCGGAAGCGTGCCGACGAGGCGCCCGTTCAACCGAATCTCGGCTCCCGCCGGCTCACCTTCGATCTCGAGGCGACCGATGTTGGCTTCGATCACGCGCTTCGCATCTTCGAGCGTCTGCCGATGCCGGTTCACGTAGGGGTGGTTCTGCCGCGAGAGCGCCATCGAGAGGTATTCGTCGGCAAGCAGCCAGTTGCCGAGCGCTTGATACACCGTCGCCAGGTGGATCTGTACGCGCACGGAGTCGGGGTCGATCTCGGCCGCCTTCTGGAAGGCGCGCAGCGCCTCTGTGTCTTTGCCGCGCGCTCGTAGCTCGATACCCTCGGCCACGAACTTGTCTGCTTCCGGGTTCTCGGCACGACTGGTGCTCTGCGCCTTCGCGCTACCAGCGATCGCGCACGGCACGACCGTCGCCAGCGACAGCGAGACGAGGACGCGTGGCAGCCATGAAACACGCCTTCGGGATGGCAAGTAGACCTTTTGCTTTCTTCCGTCAGTCCAGGATCGGCGCCTGATTGGCACCGAGAACGGGGGTAGGCCGTGACGGCGACGGCGCGCGCCTCGGGAAAACCACTTCGTCCGCATCGCCGGGTTCCGGCATCGCGGGCGGCTCGGCAGCGGCCTCGGGCTCTGCCGGAGGAGGAGCCTTGCGGGGCGCTGGTGCCTCGTCTTCGGCGGCAGACCGACGCACCGGCGCCGGCCGCGTCGGGACGGGAGGGCTCGCTGCACGCGGCGGCGCGCTCCTCGCGGGGGACACGGCAGGCGCGCCGCGGGTGGTCGAGGGCACCGGCGCCACCCGCGCATCGGGCGGGGACCCGGTGGACGGCGAGGCGACACCACTCGCGACGTCGACAACGTCCCCCGCAGCGCGCTCGGGGGGCGGCACCGCGGGGGCGGCGGGCTGCAACGCTGACGCGGAATGGCTGAGCCCTGCCGGTGGGAGCCCTGCCGGTGGGAGCCCTGCCGGTGGGAGCGCTGCCGTCGTGGCAGCGGGCGCCACCGGAGATGTGGCGGCAGGCGACATACCCTCGGCGTAGGGCGCGCCCGGCACGCGCCAGTAAGCGAGCGTGGCGGCCATCAACATCGAGAGCGCGAGCGCTGTCAGCCCGAGTTGCCAGTAGGGAAAACGCCGCGGACGGCCGCTGACGCTCGCCGACAACGGCGAGCCGGTATAGAGCGACCCCGTGCGCAACTGGCCCGTGTGCAACTGGCCCGTATACATCTGCCCGTTGTATATCTGCCCGGTCTGCAACGACCCCGGGCGCAGCGTGCCCATTCCGAGCGGCGCAACACCCAGGTTCGCCGTGCTGCGGTGCTGCGGTAGCTCGCGCACTCCAAACGACGGGGTCCACAATAACCTCGTGCGCTGATCGGCCGCCTCGCAGAGCGCCCGCCCGAGCTCGCGCACGCTGGGAAAACGATCTGCCGGGTCACGGCTCATCGCCCTCAGAATGGCGACTTCGAGCACTGTCGAAAGCTCGGGGCGAAACCGGCGCGGCGATTCGAAGTGCCCGTGTGCGACCGCCTCGAGCACACCGAGCAACGAGTCGCCATAGAACGGCGGGCGGCCCGTGACGCATTCGTAGAGGATCACGCCGAGCGAGTATTGATCCGACTGCGGCGACAGGTCGCGCGCTCCGCGCACGGCCTCGGGCGACATGTACATCGGGCTGCCCATGAGCTCACCGAGCGGAGTCGACGCCGGGTCGAGCGTACGCAAGGCGTTGGCCAGCTTCGAGATGCCGAAGTCGAGCAGCTTCGGCACGACCTCATCGTCAGGACCCCGCGCGAGAAACACGTTGCTCGGCTTCAAGTCGCGATGGATGACGCCGGCGGCGTGCGCCGTGGCCAGCCCCGCGATGATCGGGATCATGATGCGAGCGACGTCTTGCTCTGCCAGCGGTTTATGACGGCTGAGGTACTGCTCGAGGTCTTCGCCCTCGAGCAGCTCCATCACGAGATACGGGCGCCCTTGCCAGACGCCGACGTCAGTGATGTCGACCACGTTAGGATGCTTGACGGCGGCGGCAGCTTGCCCCTCGCGCAAAAATCTCGGACGCCCATCGGGCCTCTCGAGCAACGCGCTCTCCATCACCTTGAGCGCCACCGGCTTGTGCAGCACGCGGTGCTCGGCGCGGTAGATGCGCGCCATGCCGCCCCGCCCGATGCAGCTGCCGATGACGTAGGCGCCAAACTGGAACCCCGCCGGAAGTGTGCCCTGGCCCACGTCCATGTTCTGCACGATCCTCTATTTATCCGCCAAACCGATAGACGTTGCAACCAAAGCGACGCTGATTTGAGAGCGCCCCTCGAGACCCGCTAGCTGCTGCTCACTAGGGCTCGCTGTACCCGCTCTGTACCCGCTCTGTACCCGCTCTGTCGCTACTCTGTCCCCACTCTCGGTCGCGCGTCTTGCCCATGATGGGGGGCGGGCCAGCATTGCTGACACGATGGCTGACACGATTGCGGGTCGAGGTGGCGCTGGTCGTGGCGGCTGGTCATGGGTGCTACACTGTCGAGCATGGCGCGAGTGAGCGGGTATTTGCCGCACGCAACGGATTATATCCAAGGGGGGGACTTGCTGGGACAAGCCTTCGCGCGCCTGCTTCGGGTGTCGTCCCGCCATCAGTTCGTCGCCGAGTGCGCCTCGACACCGACCGACCCCCCTCCTTAACCATCAAAAGCGTGTCCACGACATGTAACCGACGGCGCACTCTGCGACGAGTCCCCTCGCGAGCGACCTGAGAAGCAGCCGCGAGACCTGTGAGACGCTGTCGCGGTCGGTCGTCGCGCGCCCGTGCTGAGCCTCCCTCGAAGCCTCCCCGCTCGGAAACGGAAAACTCGGACACACAGAGCAGCGACGCAGATCGCTGCAACCATGTCCGGACCGCTGACAGCTGCCACACTCGCGAGGTTGAGCGCGGGCTCCAACGTCGCCGCTCATGGCTCGATGAGCGGCAACGTTCCGTCAGCGTGTCGTGTCGCCCCCCGAACCGAGCCATGACGGAGAGATTCCGCAGAGCGCGACCTGCCCGCGAGTCGCGCGGCCCCTGCCGCGGGACGTCCGCAACCGCCCGCGACGGACTCGCCCCCCGTCGCGCCCGTCGCTTCTCCATGCCCCCTCGATCTAGCGACGTTGGCCGCGGAAGTTGTCGCAGGCGAATCTGGACAGCTTCGTTGACCGCGGCGCGGAATCCGCGCCGCGTTCCCGTCGTTTCCAACGTGAGCGCAAGGGGGGGCCCGGTGACCCTGGACGGACCAGGGTTAGCCACCCCGGAGCGGTGGCTCAGAGGGCGGCCGGAGAACTCTTGACGAGCGCCAGCGCCGACACACGTTGAGGGCATCGAAGTCTGGGCGAGGACGCGGAAAACCGCGCTGCCCTGCTTCGGTCGGTGCAAGACGAGGTGCGTCCGGGCCAGGAATGGCCTGCCCGGTTGCGCGCCTCGAGCCCGGCCACGCGTCCCCCACCCCCCACGAGAGTCCATGTCCGAACACATCAAAATCCCCGTCCTTCCGATGCGAGGCGCTGTCGTTTTCCCGGGGCCAACCGTCCCCGTTGCCGTCAGTCGGGCCGGCACATCCCGGGCCGTCGACGAGGCGCTCGAGGGAGACCGTACGGTGTTCGTCGTCGCCCAGCGCGAGAACACCGAGACGGTGTCGAAAGAGCTCCTCTATTCCATGGGCGTCATCGCCAAGATCGGGCCTATTCAGCGCGGCATCAACGGCATGCAGCTGCTCGTCACTGGTGAGACGCGAGCCGTTGCCCTCGACTACGAGACCGAGGGTGATGTGATCCATGCGCGCGTGATGCCGGTGAAGTCGATGGCGCCGGTGCGCCCGGAGGATCCCTCGTTCGCTGCCCTGTACAAGGAGCTGCGGCAGCGGGCCGTCGAGTTCGGCAAGCAGCGCGGCCTGACCGAAGAGGTCCTGCAGAACGTCCTGGATTCCATTCAGGATCCGGGGCAGCTCGCCGATCTCGTGGCGAGCCAGCTCGACCTCGCCGTGTCCGACCGCCAGCTGCTGCTCGAGACGCTGAGCGTCGAGGAGCGAATGCGCCGGGCCCTCGTGCATCTGCAGCGCGAAATCGACATGAATCGCACGCAGAAGGCGATTCAGAAACAGGTCAACGAAGAGCTTCAGGGCCGGCAGCGCGAGATGTACCTGCGCGAGCAGATGAAGGCCATCCAGCGCGAGCTGGGAAGCGACGACGACGACAACGAACTGAAAGAGCTGAAGGCCAAGCTGAAGGCGCTCGACCTTCCCAAGGAGGCTCGTGAAGAGGCCGATCGCGAGCTCGGTCGGCTGGAGCGCGCGGGAGCGCAATCTACCGAGGCCCAGGTCATTCGAACCTATTTGCAGTGGCTCGTCGAGCTCCCCTGGAACGCGCGGTCGAAGGAGACGTTCGACCTCGCACGCGCCGAGCAGATCCTCGAAGAAGATCATTTCGGCCTCGGTGACGTGAAGGACCGGGTGCTGGAGTTCCTGAGCGTGCGTCAACTGCAGGAGAAAGAGGCGCGCGCCGCGCGCCGCGCTTCCGCGAGCCCAGCGCCGGCCCCCGACACGACGGCGGAGCGCCCGGCTCCCTCCATGGCCGAAGCGGAGGACACTGCCCCGGTCCCATCCAAGGGCCCGATCCTGCTGTTCACCGGTCCGCCCGGCGTCGGGAAGACCAGCATCGCCAAGAGCATCGCGAGAGCCCTCAACCGAGAATACGTGCGCATCGCCCTGGGTGGCGCGCGCGACGAGGCAGACATTCGCGGCCATCGCCGCACCTACGTCGGAGCGATGCCGGGCCGTTTGATCCAAGGGTTGAAGCGAGCCGGCACCAAGAACCCCGTGGTGCTGCTCGACGAGGTCGACAAACTCGGCGCCTCGCTCCAGGGCGACCCGTCGAGCGCCTTGCTCGAGGTGCTCGACCCGGCGCAGAACGGCACCTTCACGGACCATTACCTGAACGTGCCGTTCGATCTGAGCGAGGTGCTCTTCATCGCGACGGCGAACGTCACGCACGCGATCCCCGCTCCGCTGCTCGATCGCATGGAGATCGTCGACTTCTCGGGCTACACCGAGCGCGAGAAGCTCGAGATCGCCAAGCGCTACCTCGTGCCGCGGCAGCTCACCGAGTCGGGCTTGAGCCAGATCGAGCCGCAACCTCGCTTCGAAGACGACGCGCTGGCTCTGTTGATCAGCGGCTACACCCGCGAGAGCGGCGTGCGCAAGCTCGAGAATCAGATCTCGGCCATCACGCGCAAGCTGGCGCGGGGTTATGCGAGCCAGCAGAGCCCCGATCCGGTGGTATCGCCGGCACGGGTCGAGTCCTTGCTCGGACGGCCGAAGGTGCACCCTGAACGCATCGCGGCCCAAGACGAGGTCGGCGTCGCCACCGGGATGTACTACACGCCGATGGGCGGAGACATCATGTTCGTCGAAGCCGCCCTGCGCCCGCTCGGAAGCGGGCAGCGCCCGAAGGACGACGAAGGCGGCAGCTCGAAAGAGGTGAACTCATATGGTAGCGTCTCGCTCATCCTGACGGGTCAGCTCGGCGACGTCATGCGCGAGAGCGCGCGGGCCGCACTGACGTACGCGACGAGTCACGCCTATCGCCTGCAGATCCCGCGCAATCAAGTCGGCCCGAGCGAGGTGCACGTGCACGTCCCGGCAGGCGCAATCCCCAAGGATGGTCCGAGTGCCGGAACCACCATCGCTACCGCGCTGGTGTCGGCGATGTCGGGCAGGCCCGTGCGGCGCGATCTGGCGATGACGGGCGAGATCACGCTCACCGGGCGCGTGCTTCCGATCGGCGGCGTGAAGGAGAAGGTGCTCGGCGCCCACCGCGCTGGCGTCCGCCACGTGATCCTGCCGCAGCGCAACGCGGCTGATCTCGAAGACGTGCCACGCGAGGTGCGCGACACGCTCCAGTTCCACTTTGCCGAGACGCTCGACGACGTGCTGCGCGTGGCGCTGCTCGACGGACCGAACAGTGAGCAGTGGCCCCTGCCGCCGCTCGGTGTCGAGCGCGGCCCTGCGAGCAAGCCGCTGACACTGGTCGACGGCTACGCGTGATATGGGCTGCGCCCGGGTGCACCGCGACGAGCGGGCGCCCGGGCGCGGTGGGTGCGCGGCCGGAAAGTCCTCGCCACCAAGCTCCACGCCCTCGACGCGCGTCGCGTCGGGGGCGCGTGCTTTCCATGTGGCTCGCGTCTCCGTCAGAGACGACTCGCGACGACAGTGGCCGAACCTCCCGCGTCAACCTACGCTGTTGCGCATGCTCACGACCAGCGCTGCCCTGCCCGTCCTCTGCTTGTGCGGAAGTCTGCGCAAGGTCTCCTCCAACCTGGCGCTCCTGCACGCGGTGGTGCAGCTAGCTCCGCCCGGTCTCGGCGTCGGCATCGCGCGACCGCTCGATCGCCTGCCGCACTTCAACCCCGACCACGACGTCGACCCCGCACCGGCCGCGGTGCGCGAGTTCCGCGAGGAGGTGGCGGCCGCCGCCGCCCTCGTCATCTCGAGCCCCGAGTACGCCTTCGGCGTCCCGGGCGTGCTGAAGAACGCGCTCGACTGGCTGGTGTCGAGCGGCGAGCTCTATGAAAAGCCGACAGCCCTCATCACCGCGTCTCCCAACTACGGGGGCGCCGCGCGCGCGCAGGCACACCTGCTCGACACCCTGCGCGCGCAGCAGGCGCGGCTCGTCGAGGCTGCGTGCGTCTCGGTGCCTGCGGTGCGAACCCGGTTCAACCCGGAGGGGCGCTTGGTCGACCCGGACATCATCGCCGCCCTACGAGGCGGCCTCGCAGCGCTCGAGCAAGCCGCGCGGAGCATGCCGACGAGCTGACGCCGCCGTCTCCACCCGTCTCACGCCCGCAGCACGAGCCCACGATCGACACCCGGCCCACCCGGATCGCGCGCGCGAATCGTCTCGCAGCGCGCAGCAGCTCCTTTCGGAGAGCGATCCCCGTTGCCTGTCGTCGGAAGCACAAAAGCAATAAACCCGCCGAATCGAACGCCCTCGGTAATCCTTCGGGCTGATTCGATTTCGACGGGTAACTGCGTCTCAGAAGCTGTGGCGCGGCGGACGGGACTTGAACCCGCGGCCTCCGGCGTGACAGGCCGGCGTTATAACCAACTTAACTACCGCCGCTCGGCTTGCTTGATGGCGAGACGCTGTAGCACAGCATCCTCAAAAGACTCAAAAGGAAAGTGACACGAATGTGCATCACCCGGAGCACGGCCGGACGTCGAGCTGAAACTCGATGGAGCCCGACCGGCTCGGGCCGCCGTTCGCTCGATGGGCCGTGGCGTGCCGAAGGAGCTGGTCTCAGTTCAGATGCGCCGCGCCATCCTGCGGGCCCACGACGACGGCGGCCGCACCGGGCTCGCTCTGCGTGCAGAAGCGGTTTCGCCCGTCGCGCTTGGCCTGCTCCAGAGCGGCCTCGGCCTTACGCATCAGGTCCTGAGCATTCTGCCCGTGATTGGGAAACACGGCGCCGCCAATGCTCGCGGTGAGCACAATCTCGTGGCCGCCGGAGCGAAACGGCGTCGCGAAAGAGTTGAGCACGCGCTGAGCGGGCACCTGGATGGTGTCTGCTTCGGCCACATCTTCCAGCACCAGCGCGAACTCGTCCTGACGGAGCCGGAACACCGCGTCGCTCTCGCGCACGCTGACGCGCAGGCGCTCGGCCACGAGTGCGAGCAGCTCGTCGCCGGCGTCGTAGCCGAGCGAGGTGTTGATGTCACCGAAGCGGTCGACGTCGACCAGCAGCACCCCCGCCTGGCGAGAGAAGCGCCGAGCGCGTGAAATTGCCTGGCGGAAGCGGTCGAACAACAGGCTCGGGTTCGTCAGCTCCGTGCACACCGGCAGCGGCCCGCCTGGGGCGCGCGAGCGCTCGCGCGCGGTGGCGATCACTCGCGCGAGATCGCTCGGGTTGATGCCGGACAAGGGCAGCCAGTCCTGAGCGCCCTTTCGAATCGCCTCGACGGCCGCGCGCTCGTGCTTGTCGTTTCCCAACAAGACGATCGGGACGCGCGAGTTGGCGCGACCGAGGCGGCGGATGTCGGCCGCATTGTGCGTCGCATCCTTGAGCAGGCAGCAGCACACGGTGGTGTGCCCCGACAGGAGCGCCGCGGCGTCGTCGATGCTGTCTGCGTAGACCGCCTGATAGCCCTTGCCCAGCGCCTTCGTCACCGCGTCGCGCGAGCCGATGTCGAGCCCCACGACGGCCACCTCACGGCTGACTTCGTCATCGGGTCGCTCCGAGGGGATGATCGTGCTGGAGCGGCTGCGGTACTCGCGCAACGCCTGGCGCAGGGCATCGGCGAGCTGGTCGCCATTCCAAGGTTTCTGTATCACGTCGATCGCAGACTCGCTCGCCTCGTTGTACCACTCCAGTTGCTTGCACCCGGTGACGAGCAGACAAACAGGGTCGGGCTGGAGCTCTTTCAGCTGATCGATGAGCATCATCCCGTCCATGCCGGGCATGCGCAGGTCGGTCGCGATCACCGCGTACGGGAAATGCGTTGCGAGCTCCCAGGCTTCGTCACCGTCCCGAGCCAGGTCGACGATGAATCCACTCTTGCGCATGGCGCGCGCGAACGCCCGCCGCGACACGGGATCATCGTCCACGAAGAGTATGCGTTCTGAAGCCAATGTGAGCCTCCACCCCGCAGGGTCCGTGTGGTTTTCACTGCGATGATCGGCACGACTTCTGCACCCTTGAGAAAGCCGGCGCGTTTCGAGCCCCTGCGCCGCCGCGCGGCAAGCCCCTTCGCGCCCGAGCCCATCGCGCCTCCAGGACGTCAGCGGCAGCGTGCCACTTTAGGGCGGTCGTGACGCCGCGACGCGTCTTGCCCCTCTTTGTTCGCAGAGCCCCTGTAGTCGAGCCACCGTTCGCTGGCGTCAGGATGAGCTGCTCCGGGCGCGCTGTGCCCAACCGGCGTGCAGCCCGCGCTTCGCTCCCGCGAGGATAGCGGTGACGGCAGGACGCTCGCTTCGAGCGACGGAGCCGTCACTCCGAGCCGCCCCGGCTGCGCCGCCCAGCTCCACCGGATCGCTGCGCAGCATCGCTGCTCGGCTTCTCTGCAGCATCGGTTTGGACTGGCGCCCGAACGCGGCTTGTGTCGCGCGGCAACGATTGCGTCATTCGTGTGAAGCCGCTGAAACGAATTGAGCTCGAGCGACTTGTCGCCCCGATGTTCGATCGGGAAATCGCATATTCGGGTGTCTCATCGAGCATCAGCCACAAACAAGCCATCAGCCAAGCAGTACAGAGGACACCCGATGCAGTCTAACTCGTTCACCACATCGCTCATCCAACTCCTGAGCGGCCTCATCCTCTTTGGCTTCGGTTGCGCCAAAGATCCCGTCGCGGTCGGCACGGCGACCCAGGCCACCACGGGGGCGCCGCCCGCGGCTTCCGGCGGCGCCGTCACCTTGCAGGGTTCGGGGGCGAGCTTCCCGGCGCCCATCTACTCGCGCTGGTTCCGCGAGTTCGGCAATCAGAACTCGAACGTGCGCGTCAACTATCAAGCGACGGGCAGCGGCGCCGGCATCAAGGCTTTCGTCGAGGGCCAGACAGACTTCGGCGCGAGCGACGCGGCGATGACCGATGAGGAGATCGCGCAGGCCAAGGGCAACGTGACGCTACTCCCGCTGACAGCCGGCAACGTCGTGCTCGGCTACAACCTGGACGGCGTCAAGCCTCTCAAGCTCAGCCGTAAGGCGTACGTCGGCATCTTCCTCGGCACGATCAAGAAGTGGAACGACCCAGAGATCGCCAAGGCGAATCCCGACGCGACGCTGCCCGAGAAGGACATCACCGTCGTGCACCGCTCCGACGGTAGCGGCACGACGTTCGTGTTCACGCAACATCTGTCGGCGATCACCGACGCCTGGAAGCCGGGCAAGGGCACGTCCGTAGACTGGCCCGTCGGTGTCGGCGGGCGCAAGAACGACGGCGTGGCGGCCCTCATCGCGCAGACGCCGGGCGCGATCGGCTACGTCGAGTATGCCTTCGCTGTCAGCAGCAAGATGGCGATGGCCGAGCTCGAAAACAAGGCCGGCAAGTTCGTCGCGCCGACCCTGGATGCCTCGAAGACTGCACTCGGCGCGGTCAAGCTACCTGAGGATATGCGCGCGTGGGTGACCGACCCCGAGGGTGACGACGCTTACCCGATCGTGACCTACACGTGGATCCTCGCCAAGAAGAAGTATGACGACGCCGCGAAGGCCGACGCCATGAAGAAGCTGCTCGCTTGGTGTCTCACCGATGGTCAGAAGCTGTCCGAAGAGCTGCACTACGTGTCGCTACCGGAGGCGGTGGCGCGACAGGTCTTGACGGCGGTCAACACCATCCAGTGAGCGAGCGTCTCGCGGTGTGAACGTGCCCCCACGCGCCGCCTCGAGACGAAAAGGAGTTTGTCGATGGTCTCAGCAGCAGCGAACCCCACCCCTCGGATCTCTCAACCGCCGACGACATGGCAGAAGCAGTTCAACCGCAGCTTCCGCTGGCTGGCGCGCTTCTTCGGATACGCGGTCCTGGCTCTCCTCGCCATGATCTCGTTCGAGGTCATGCGCCACGCCAGCGCCGCGATCGGTGATTACGGTCTTACGTTCTTGACCTCTTCTACCTGGGACGCCAACGCCACGAAGTTCGGCGTGCTGCCCCAGATCATCGGAACCCTGTACACGTCGGTTCTGGCGCTGCTGATCGGAGGCGGCCTCGGCATCACCGTGGCGTTGGTGCTCAGCCAGGGGTTCCTGGATCACCGCATCGAACTGTTGATGAAGAACATCATCGAGCTCTTGGCCGCGATCCCCAGCGTAGTCTACGGCCTGTGGGGCATCTTCGCTCTCGTCCCCGCGCTGCGACCCATCACCGACTGGCTCCACGAGCAGCTCGGCTTCCTGCCCTTCTTCTCCACGCGCCTGAGCGGCCCGGGTATCCTGCCGGCGTCGATCGTGCTCTCGATCATGATCCTGCCGACCGTTACGGCCATCTCACGGGAGGCTATGGCGGCGGTGCCCAAGCGGCTCGCCGCTGCCGCGTACGGGCTCGGCGCCACGCGCTGGGAGGTCATCTTCCGGGTGACTTTGCCGAGCGCTGCCGGCGGGATTTTCGGTTCGCTCGTGCTCGGTTTCGGCCGCGCGCTCGGGGAGACGATGGCGCTCGCGATGCTGGTGGGCAACGCCCACCACTTTGGCTGGTCGCTGTTCTCGCCGGGCACGACGCTGGCCGCACTCCTCGCCAACCACTTCCCCGAGGCGGGTGTGGTTGAGGTGCAGGCCTTGATGTACGCAGCCGTCGTGCTCTTGCTCATCACCTTGATCGTCAACGCCCTCGGATCTTTGATCATGCTGCGCGCCACCGCGGGCTTGAAAGGGCTCCACTGATGACCACCACGAACCCCGCTCTGCGGCTGCAAACGAAGACCAAGAGCTCGCTCATCTATTCTCTCGGCGAGCCCCGCACCCTGCTCAGCGCCGCCTTGACCATCATCGCCGTCGGCCTTTCGGTGCTGGCGCTG
>Ga0247763_1000734_pt1 | contig 19651 bp, 30 predicted proteins | sample UWRJL141409B4_FD_179926 | JGI IMG/M metagenome (GOLD analysis project Ga0247763, IMG submission 179926) | Plant litter microbial communities from Arlington Agricultural Research Station in Wisconsin, United States - UWRJ-L141-409B-4 | ecosystem: Environmental > Terrestrial > Plant litter >...
CTCCCAGGCTAACACCCCAGACTTAGATACCCGAATCGTCCTGCTCCCAAATCGGCTTGTGTCCCTGCCAGCTCTTGCACGTCTGGTCATATTGCTTGCGTTGCGCCTCGGGAATCTTGATCAGAGCCTGATCCTCCACAAACTCCAGTGACAATCCCTGGCTCGCGTGCCACGCAATATGGCAGTGCACAAGCCAAGCACCGGGGTTATCCAACTCAAAAGCCAAGGCGAGATGACCCCGACCAGGGAGGGAGGCGACATCGCGGCGCGGCGGGTTGCGCGTGTTGAAGCCATTGGTAGTGCCATCCCATTTGCTGCGTGACTGGGAGACAACCCAGAAATCATGACCGTGCAAATGGATGGGGTGATCGATGCCGAGGGAAGACGAGTCCTCTATGATGAGGACGGCCCATTCTCTCTCGGTACCGGTGCGGTTGACCGACACGACGTTGTAGGGCGTGGGGAAGAGGGGCTCCTTGTTGAAAACGTGCGTCATGGTCGGCGTCTTCCAGTCAAGGACCAGACTGCTGGTGTTTAGTGTCCAGTGGAAGAAGGAGTTGACGTCGCGAGTGTTGTTGAGCACCTGCAGGTGGCTGTTGACCGGAGCCATCTTACCCACGTCGAGCTTGAGGTGGGGCACCAGCTTTTCCAGGGGCTCATCCAGACAGTGTTCGTTGAGCTTCAGGTTGGACGTGGTTGTGGGCAGGGCCGTGCTCTTGGCGTCGTAGCGGACAATTCCCGTAATGTCAGCTGGGTTGGAGTTGAAACCGCAGTTTCGGGTCCAGCCAGATCGCAGCCAGTAGTCGCCAGGCTCAGCGTCAGCGCGGACAATCACGTCGTAACGCTGGCCAATGTTGACTTGCACACTCGATGTGTTGTAGGGGACGATGGGCACAAAGTCGTTGGCGATGACCTCCAGGCTGTGGCCATCAATGTTGAACTGGAACACGCTGTCGGTCGAAGAGTTGACCAAGCGCAGCAGGTACTTCTTGCCGCGTTGGAAGATGGTCTCAAACTTCTTGCCCTTGCCGCCAAAAGTGTTGGTACCGTTGATAAGGCCGCCATCCATGTTGACGATGCCACCCTTGCGGGCTTTGGCGCTCCACAGCTCAAAGGCGCCCTTGTGCGCCCAGTCCTGCATCAAGAGGGTGCCGAGATCCTCGTCGTAGTTTGCCGTGGCCGGACCCTTGATCACGATGCCGCCAACAAGACCCTCAGCGTACTGCAAGCTGAAGTGGCTGTGGTACCACGAACTTCCATACTGGGTTGCGCGGAACTCGTACACCATGCTCTCACCCGGAGCAATCGGGCACTGTGTGACGCCGGGAACGCCGTCCGCCAGGAGGGACTCGCGCATGTGGACACCGTGCCAATGTACGGAGGTGCCGTTGCTGCGCATGTTGTTCTTGACGTGGATCCGGACCAGGTCGCCCCAGTTGGCCGTGATGGTGGGGCCCGGGATCGTCCCGTTGAACATCATGCAGGTCCGCTGGAATCCATCGGGAGCGCAGGGGCCCTCCTCGGCGACGAGCCAGTGCTCTGACAGGCCCCCTTCAGGAACAACCTTGTAGTAGTCGGTGTCAATATTATACTTGCCCCAGCATTGGCGGGATGTGGGTGTATTCTGGCACTCTTCCCCGTTCGAGCCAAAGTCGAACTTGGGGAGTGTGTTGTCGTTGTTTTTCTTGTCCTCTTCGGTAAAGTTGAACTTGGGAAGCGTATTCCCTTGCGAGTTCTGACCTGCTTCGGTGAAGTTGACCGTGGGAAGAACTGCGGCCTGTGAGCTCGCCACGAAGGCGAGCAGTGATGGGATTAAGTATCTCATAGTGGAAGAAAAGAAAATAATGAACGAGTGTCTGAAGTTGGTGATGTGCGTGGTGGAGAGGGATGAGATGTGAATGGTGAGAGTATGGAAGGTTCTTTATATCCTTCCAAAACATCAGACGATGCATGTTTACAACGTTCCCCTGACGGGGATGACGGTGGTGACGGGGATAGCGGGGGTGATGGGGGTGACGGGGATGACGAGGATGGAGCGCCAGGCTGACGGCGTCCACAAGAGGTAGGAGGTATCGTGGTGGGTATATCCAAGGCCGGGCACGCCTCAACGCCGCCCGGACCGGTGCTATTTCGAACCCAGCCATGGAAATCGGAGTCATGGCGGGCAAGGACCTGTCACACACCATCCACCACGTGGTGGCTGGCGCTAACCTTGTCATGGTCTTGGGTGAGCGTGGGTAAGGCATAATAGCATTTGACCAGAGGACCCTTGACCGTATCACAAGGACTCCCAGTGAGCAGATGTTGTAACGATACTCCTGAAGAAGCGGGCGGTAGAGGCAGCCGTTGGGCTTGTCGAACCTGCGAAAAGAAATAATGGGATGAGAATACGCCGGGCAGTGTCAGTTCAGCCTCTGACGATTTTTGGTAAGATTTCGCTTCCACAAGCGAGGTAAGACAAACAGCAAGCAGAAATAGCTCCCATTTGCTAATTTGCCGCCTTCCCGGGGTAGGACTTTGTGGAGAGGCCGCATCGACTTTCCTTTGCCCCTTAGAGCTCAGGGGTAAAGACGTTTCTGGCTCCAAAACCGCGGATTTCGTGTTCCAAACATCTGCAGGGGAGAAACCCCAAGAAAGGGGACCCCCTGTCGCGATTCTAATCGAAACGATCCTTGACAAAACGTTTTTCTATCGTTAGACGCTGCTCTTGGCTCGCGTGGCACAGTTCAGGGCTGAGCCCGTCCGACTAGACCGGAAGAATAGAGTGATGGGCTTTAGCGAGAGCCCGTATAAGATCCCGGGTAAGCCGAATACCTCGCTGGAGTTCAGTCAGAACCGGGAATTTCGATTTCCAACTTCCCCTCTGGGACGAGCCGGTGCTGTTTATCTGACCACCTGCGTTGAGATATTATTGATCTATGACGTCCATCGGTCCCGGGTTGGCGTTGCGAAGGAACCCGAGCTTTTGAGATGGGACGACATGACCTCAAGTCCTGGAACTTGCCGTGTACAAGAGCCCTAGAATATGGTTACTAGCACTGCGCCCATCCCACTGTGCTAATTTGATCGGCCGCTAGGGGATTAGCCTTCCAGAGTCCCCTTCGGCAGGACCCGCGAAAATCCAGAGCTTGTTGTCCACCGCATAAATCATATTTCCCCAGATGCGAACCGAGGGGCCAATACGATGGGGTCATCTCGCTCATCCAATCTTTCGTATCACTGGCGGCGGCGCAGATTTCCGGGGGAGAGAGGGGGAGAACCAACAGACTTGTGAGGCACATTTTGTCCCCGACTCGAACCAGGTACGAGGTGGGGAGCGTGCCGCGGGTAAATTAACCCCCCCCCCCCCCTCTCGCCCCCCCTTGTGGTATTTTGCGGCACGGCACGCGACGTGTCATCGGCCCTGTGGCACCTCATGGGAGACCATAAGCGAGATGCCAATCCATCAAAACGCCGGCAATCGATATTGATAGTTGAACATGACAGCGGCAGGAAGGTTGTCCTTGGTTCCAAATGATGCCTCGTTACATCCCTGGGACGCTGAGCTCCTCCACACAGTATGGCAGCCTGGCAGGGGTCGATGGTTTTGCGGTTCTCTGTCTCGGGGAGTCCCGTCAAGGTATTGGCTAAACCTCCGGCCCATGTTTCCCGGCCTGTGTCACCAAAAACTCTCCGCTTCATGACCAGCAAGTCTCCCCTCGCATTCGTTTCGGAAAGCTCGGCGTTCTTCATTGCGAACAAGTGACCAACTCGTGACAACCGAATGAGTGATCGACAACAGTTTGGTCGACCTGCTGTGTTCTTTGCATGTCAGCCGACGCCAGCCAGAATCCGATAGTTCCGATCCGAGAGCCAGTCAGAACTATAATCAGCGGCGGCCTTCTTTCCAAGATCTCTCAGCCAAGCAATCGGCAAGTTGACGGCACAGTCGGCGAAGCACATTTGGTGTAATGTTCCACCTGTGATGCACCGAGTTAGCGTGTAGGAAGGGGTTCTTAGTCCAAAAGGTTCCTCAAAGACACCTAGGTGACAATCGAAAGCCTGGGTCGCTGAGTCACAGAGGGGAGGGAGTCCTATGTCGAGGTTCAAGCCACACCAAACTTAGTGGTCAAGCCTTTCTTGGTCATCCCACCGTTCAAAGGTGAGCAATGGGTTTCCAGAATCGGCAGTTTGGGAAATCGAAGCCACAGATTTAATCTAAATCGCCTCATCCAATCGAGAACACCTGACAGCGTCCCCCGGTGAACAAAAAAGGGACCCATGGACGCCTGAAGGATTTGCGGCGCCGTCATCCTCCATAGCGAATGGCAGGCCATCATTTCCCAAATGCAAAGCATCGCCCAGAATGGTGGGCTCGCTCTCGTCATTTTTAATCTATCAGGGCGGCTCGGCTCCACGGTTAGCTCTCGCCCGACCGGGTTTTCCTCAATCAGGCCATTTAAGCTGGCGCGGCCCGCTGACAGTATGTTATGGAAAAAACTCTGAATGCCGAACATCCTATCTCTTCGTAGCAATGTAGCCTCGGATGTAGTTACTTCGTGCGTCAGAGACATCCGAGGCCGTGAGACATGTGTAACGCTGCCTCCGAGCGTACCGTCGAACAGTTAGCGGTGAAAGAGAGGGAACCAGACAAACCGCCCATGTGGAACAAGTCATGCCAATGTGACATTGATCTTGAGCGACAAAAAATCGTTGAGGGTCCTTCCCGTGCTGTTGCCAGGAGGAATGATGCAGGAAGAAGCTATTCTCTCACCAGCATGACTGCCTTGCTCATCCCTCGTATTCAGCTGGGCCGGGGTGTCGACACCTAGTAGCCACACAGGGAATGTGGGATCCGATGGTCTTGGATTTAGAAGCACTCCGTGAACTTAATGTCGAACCCGGGCGCGTGGATACGATGAAAAGGGGGTGACAAGGCAGACCGTGCCTTCGAACGTCGAATCATCAAACTGACGCCCGCTTCCCCGCTCCTCCAACTATGCAGTTGTTTTCCCTCCATCGCTCGTCAATATTCCTATCACGCACGCACAATGAACCAGATGTCGATTTCAGGCTGGGAAACCTTGAGAACCTTATAGTCGAGGCGGACTTGCAGGAGGTCGGCGAGATCCCCGCGTTTCATGACTGCGGAATCGGACTTGAATATGCTGCCCAGTGATTCCAGATAACCGGAAGACATCCCAGCGGCTTGTCCCACCGGACCGGCTGTCTTATCCCTCATGAATGAACACGTGATAATCTCACCACGGTAGTTCCTTCGGACGACCAGTGTGGTATCGCTGTTGCTGCCGATTGGTATTGTGGGATTCGGAGAAAGCACGATGCTTGAGACACCTCCCCGACGATCTCGATCTCCAAAGAAGCCGTTGAGTGTCCCCATCCACCCATCAGGGACTGATATGTTGTGGATGAGGTCCACAGCGTCACCCACCGGCCAGAAACCGATGCCACATTTCCATGGCAAAGAGAGATAGGGTTGAGTCTCGTGGGTTCTGGCGACAAATACGGAGGTGTCCTCTGTGTTTTGAGTGAACTTGGCGAGGTCCTGCTTGCTGAGGTCCATCAAAAGTAAGGAACCTGACTCAGGAACTCTGGCGTATGTCTTGGTTCTGGTGTTTTCCAGGACAAAGCAAGCTGTTAGGCCATTTATCGTTTCCACATCGAGAAACGCCATTGCGAATTTGCGCCTTCGGATGGCTTGAACTGGAAGCGGGGGCGCTCCGATGGGCATCAGTTTGAGACGAATGGAAAGCCCATAGTTGACAACGGAAGTTGGTGTTGGTAGCCCGTCGTGCTCCGAAAACAAGAATGTTTTGGGCCTGAACTGACCAGTGAAGTAGTAACAGACAGGATCTGGAGCCAACATCCCGGATCTATTTTGGAACTCCCACGCCGGTTCGAGATCTTCGAGGTATTGGAGCCTGAGTCTCGGCAGATCTGCGGAGCGTGGTGCCTGAGCTAGGAGTTTATCATGATGATAATCCCAAGCAAAGATTGTGCCATCATCGGAACTCTTGAGCAGCTCCTCCTGAAGGCGGATAAAGGCCTTTGGTCCCTCGCCGTACAGAAGCGGCATGTTGATGTTGAAAAGCCCCAACATGCAATACGCAATGTCCTCAAGTCTAGTGGTGACACGGTTGGAGACCCATGACATCCGCTCGCTGATAGATGCGCTGTGGATCAAGGCGAGGCCTTCGATGTAGGGTCTCGGTATTCCGGTTGCAGACATGACGAGGTGTGAGAGATCAGCTCTGCGTCCCAACTCCTGCCAGCGGACGTCGTAGAACTTCAAGTTTCGGGGGGCTAGCAATTCCTGGAGGGTCCATCCACGAGTAAACCACTGGCTGGCAACGAAGTCGGAAGCGTTAAGGTCGCGGCGTGTGCCGAGAGACACATCATCGAGGTAAGCGAAGCAGACAGCTGAGCGCCGGTAGTATTCGAACATGGAGTTAATAGCTTCAGACAGCTCGGCACTGCTGGTCTTGTCTATGCAAACCGTATCGGCCCTGCAGAGAGGGGTCAGGCTCGGGCTCAGGCCGCGAGAGGGGACAACCTAGACCAAGCGAGAAACCTACCAGAGATAGACCTGTCCTTCGTTTGCAAATTCTTCCTCAAGAGCGGCGTGACACGCATCCAGCAGCTTCCTTACGCCAGATTTGGACTGGTCGAGATTCCCACTCTGCCATTCCTGGAAGCTCGTTTCCGCTGGGCCCCAGCGGTGCGAGAGGATCGCGTACCGCGGGGGCTTTCCAACGAAATATTCGAGTTTGAGAGTCTTGGCGTTAATCAGCCACATGATGTTGTGTGCTTTGACCGGGTGCTGTTTCCGATGTTTCGCTGTTGGTGTAGATTTCGGGAACAACTTGGCAACAGGCAAAAGATGACAGCTGGGGCATCAGGGCTGGGCCTGCAGGCAGCGCTTGCCTAAAATGGGTCCGCATGCTGTGCGGCTGCTAGACGAGCCAATCGAGGCAAAAAGTTGTAGCGCATTGCAATCCAGCCCCTGAAAGGTTGTTAGCGTGGGACTTAGTTGTCATTCTGCAGGGACTTGTAACAGTTTGCTGACTAGCTTCCTGGTTGCCCGTTTTTGAGGCGTTGAGTAAGGGCTTAAATTTACACGATAAGCCTTGAAACTTTTCTTTAACGCTTCGAAAGCTCCGCATCGAGCCCTTGGTAACGGGTAAAATATTCCAGAGGAAGGCTAGTGCTTACGCTTGTCGCCAAGCCGTAAAGTACCAAGCGAACAATCTTTCAGGGGTTAAACCGTATCCGATCAAGATCTCAACTAGGCAGCTGAGCAGCGCTGGGCACCAAAGAACGAACATTGAAGTTACACCGATCGCTATGCTATTTTGTTACATGGGGAGCATCCGGTGCGCCAAGAACCCCTGCGAGGACTGGTATCATCCCTAGCATCCATGAACCCCGGTAAATGCGAGCCATTTTCCACCACGAAATGCAAACGCGCCAAACACCATTGCAGAAGCAAGAGACCCAATCGCTCAATGACCAGAAAACCCATCATGAACACCGGGTATCAAGGTAAAGACTGCCATCAACCGGCTGATGCGGAAATTATAAAAAACGGACTCATATCGCCTTGCCAATCGCCGCCCACTGATTCTGAACCTGCGCCTCATTAACTGTGTATTCGACAGACACCTCCTCAGTCTGTATGATCTTGCCCGGTGGCGGCTCCGGGCCTGAATCGCTGTTGCGGTTGCTGTTGCTGTGGCTGCTGAACCCCATACTGATCCCACTGAATCTGCTCAGCTTGCTGAGCTGCCGGAAATGGCCGTACTCCCTGCCGAGTTGACTGGTGCTGCGGCTACCTGAAGTGATGATAGTGCTGCTTCTGCCTGTTCCCCGCTAGTTTTCCGTTCCGGTGTACAGATCAAAGCTGTGGTAAAAGTCGGCGGGGCCAGGGGGTGGCCGCCCGTCGCGCAACAGGGCGCGCAGGATTGGAATGGACGCGGCCATGATGGTGATGGCGCTCTCGGCAGCGGCAAGGATGACAAGCGGAACAGGTTTATTGACAAAATCCGCGTCCGAGATTGTTCCCAGCTGGGTGAGTTTGAATACTAGAATAGCAATGTTAGATTGGCAACAGCCAACTTGGGCTCTGGGGACTTACTAGAAGTGACACCGGCAAAGACACCCATGCTCATGGCGACCATCACGCCAAACTTCTCTTTCTTGTTCATGGTTAAAGTCCAGATGACCTTCCAGGGAACGAATGCCAGTACAATATCCAGAGCGCCAGAGTAAACTATATCAAAAGCTGATTAGTCAAGGCCCTCGATCAATCCCAAATGACAGACGAAGACTCACCTGCTGTGAAGTTGTTGTACTGTATTTGGACGCTCTTGGGCCAACAGTGTCCCTCTACCCGTGGTTGCCATATCTTCACGAACGGAGTGCACTGTGCCCAAGTGATGGCAACAGCAACGCCCAGTGCCAAGTTGACTGTGATGATGATGAACCACACCAAGATCTTGACCCATCCCGAGGAGATACGCAGAACCGTGATGGCGAACGACGTTTTACTCCAACATGCAGCAAGAATAGAAAAGGTGCCCGCTAGGTTGGTGAGGAGCAAGTAGGTATTGAGATTGTCAAAGTTGAACTGAGAGAGCGGCCGTCCAAATCCGAGGTTGATAGTCACAGAAACGAAAGCGTCAGAGATAGCCAGAGAAAGCTACAGAACCTGTTAGCTGAGCTCGGGAGAAGACAACAAGATTATAGTACTCACCCAGGATGCGATCAAGATATGGTCGTCCCACCATAGCCCGCGATGGCGGAGAAACTTGCAGTACACCCGAAGCGCAAGGAAGGCAGCCGATAGGGCGGTTAGCAACCATATTGTGAAGTTGACTTGCGGCCCGTAGTCGTCCATCTGGGTCACGCGAAACGGTGACGTGCCACTGACGCCGGCTGTCCTATTCGACGACGAGATTGGCCTGAAACCGCGGAAGCGTGTCCCATTGCGCGACCTCGAATGAGAAGCGGCGGCCAAGGTGAGGTTGAAGCTGGGCAATCCTGTTGCTCCTGTGCTGGCGTCGAAGAAGCCCGACATGGGAGACGGCCGCGGTCTCGCCGTGGGGCCTTGGTCTTCTTAAGCGACAGGAGCAATGACAACGGCGGAGCCAGCCCGACGACGCTGTGGCCCGGTGAGAATGTCATGAGGGCCGAGGGATTATGAGTCTGCAGAACCAAAAAGATTTTTAGCAGATCTTTCAGCCCAGGGGCAAGAGCTGGGACTGCCGCCGAGATATTGGATGGGCCGGCGCATCATGGGTTCCCCGGACTCGCTCTGCCCTCCATCTTGGATAAAAGACGAAAAGGAGTAAAACGAGACGAGCTAGGTTGATCCCGCTGTCGGAACCGGACGATCCAGCGTCTGCCCTCCCAATGCAAGGGGAAACAGTGGGCCCACGTCAAGCTGCCGACCAAGCTCGTGCCTAGGTGCTTTGCCCTCCTTGGGCAACCCTCTTCCGTGGTGGTGGCCCATCCGGCGGATTGACGTGCAGTGACACGCAGAGGGGGACAGTTTGTCCCCGCCGAGCCGAGGACCGAACCGCCTGCTTCGAAAGGTTGGGGGCTGACAGACAGGACGGGGCATGACGTGCCGTGTCTGAGCTTGGACTTCATGTCTCACAATGCCTCCAAGCTCCTGGAAACCCCGCCCAGGCTGGAAGATCAATCGCGAAAGACTTGCCCTCGTTAGAGCTGCATGCAATGCGATCATTACGGCGCGGTGCATCGTAGCATCGCATCTGCTGCTTTGCGCGGAGAAGTTGGGGTGCAGCAGGTGGATGCAACCTTCCGCTGGTGATCTCGTGGACTTGGGGCGTTTCTTGGCAGTTCGGCTCGTTGCTCGCCGCAAACAAAACTGTCGACAGGACCTGGTCCCTGTTTTCCGAATGCCGGTCCGCATTGACGGACAAGGGCAGAGATGGTATGTTCGATGTTAGAGAGGATGCGAGGTGCCAATGATGTTCGTTGGGACATCTTTGTTTCTCTCGGCTGTGGACGCTCAGTCAAATTTGGCTGTAGGCATCGAGACACTGCAAGATCTTTGACGGTTGATGAGACGAAAAGACCGTACTCGGCCATGTCAAACAACGGATAGTAATGAATCAGGAGGCAACAGATATACCGCAATCGGTCTGAAGCCTCGGAGGAATAACTCCAGCTACAGACGATTTAGCGTCGAGGGATGAAGCTCCGAGTTTGAAGCACCAACCAGTGAACCAAGAGCTTGGATGCAAAACAGCACTGACCGCCCCCACCTTCCGTCTGCGGAGCCGTCGCCCAAACCACCACCCCGCCTGAACCGAGCCAATTGCAGGCAGAGAGATTACATGCAGCCGATTCCAAATCGGAGAGAACTTCGCTCCCAACCTGGTCGCAGTAAAACATCCAGATCTCCTGGACGTTTGGCTCTCGCCCGATCCATTGTTTGTTCAAGCCTTCAACAGCCCAGTTCCCCATCATGTTCCGTTTTGATTTTCCGGGCTTTCATGTGTCCGCCCCATTATGCGCACTGCTGAATTGCTGGAAATGTGTAGGGCCAGGCCCAACGTTTTGATGCCATTTTTATCTATCTGACGACTACACTTTCAGGTCCAACCATAACCCACCGACAGGGCAGCTGTAAATCCGGGAGAACTTAGCCCGAGCCACGAGGATTACCCTCGACGATTCAGTCCCCCATCAAGTCATGACAATATCGACATGTCCGCCGTTGGACCACCCTTGGCAGCCACCAGTCGGGTTTCCATCCGCATCCACGCTCTTCACCGCATTCTTCCCTTCACACTGCAGCAGGGCGTACGTGCCTGGATCTCCGCACGAGACTATGCCCTTATCACAGGCATAGACGCACTTCTCCATGTCAGACACACATCCGCTCGACACTTTGATCGTCATGGGGTTTCCAGACATGTTCACCAGCCTCGACACGTCAATGGTGGCGAATGTACCCGTGCTGAACTCTCCAAACGTGTTGTCGATTTGTCCGTATTGCGTCAAGGACGTTGAGCGATTGTAAAGAGCCGCCCATGCACCAGGCACCCCGTTGTCCATGGAAATCGCAATGGCGTTGCCCCTTGTTGGCAACGAGTACGTGATCCTGGGGGATCTTGCGTTCATGAACGAAGCCTGGTCATCGTGGGCGGCTCGGTACCACAGAACAAGAATGATAGGGACCGTTGCGCCGCTGATGAAGGTGAGAACATTCGGCCCATCCATGCCAATCCATATGTCCCTATTATTTCCAGACTGCGCGTTCTCGCCTTGAGCGAGCATGCCGATTGATGCCATGTACTGGCAATCCTCGAGCTTCAGACCCGGAACGAGTGTTTTACAGGTCATCCGGGACTGCGAGGCCATCACCGACTGGCTGACGCTGTGACGAGAGTTAGCAGGTGCTGCAACGCCTTCTAGTGCTACGCTGACGCGCCTCTGGGGTGTTGCTGCTCTTAAGGGTGGCAGTCGCATCGCTGCCGTCAGAACAGGCATGATACCAACGCACGCAGTGAAACCAAGAAGAATGTGAAGTAGGCGGTCCATTTTGTCTTTGGGCACCCCGGCGTTCAGAGAACTGGTCTTATGAGGTAGTCTTCGCTCGTCTCGCGATGAATATGGGCGACAACGGGGCTGGGCTGGCTTTTATCCTCCGCCGCTGTCAAAAATTTTTAGGGCTCGAAACCCCGTAACCTCCATGGCCGATCGAGTCCGTTCTTCCCGACAATATGGTGCAACGGCGACGTCATGTCGTCTGTGTAGCAGTAACACTCCGAAACCTGCATCAAGTGGAGAGTCTCATGGGTAGTTCAAATACCAGAATTTGTCAAGATCGAAGTTTGGGTAGTTAAATTCCATTGTCGCGTGAATAACTGACACGCGGATGACTGGCATGGGTTTGTCGCCTCGACAGGAATCGAACCCGTTTTGGAGGTTTCGCGATCTCGATGGCTGATGGCGCTGTTTGTATTCCCATGTCAGCCCCTAGCTCGGCGATTAGGAGGCAGGAGGCGAGCTGGCTTGTGGATTGAAGAGACTGAGAAGGGGGGGCTGTGTTGCCAAGAACACCCAGAGTTCCTCGCATCTCGCATGTTTGCAGGGCTGCAGGCGGCCGAATTTGTCCTGTTGCAGCGACACCATTTTTAGGTTCTCGCTCCACAACTCAATCCGGGGTCAACTGCTTCCGGTCTTCCTTCGACTGGCACCTGATTGGTGGTAGACCAGCAATAGCAGATCCTGTCCTGGGGGTCTGACGATCCTGCCGCCGGTTGGATGGCCCCACCCACGGCCCCGGAAGAGGCTTGCTTTTAGAGGCTTGCTTTGACAAGCATTCACCAAGGAGAGTTGACTTCCAAATTCCGTGCAACTTTGAGTGAAAGACTCTAAATCTTGGACCTCATGCAGTCTTTCTTGACAATGCCTCGTCATGTTCTTTTCTCGACGTCGAACATGAAGCCCCAATCACGGCAGCATTTGATCATTTCCGCAACGTAAGCGCGATCCTTGTCGCTGTTTGCTGACGCCGCGGCATGGGAATGGCCGACCAGTGGCTGAGCGGTCCATCACCGGGCAGGGAATCGCTAAGCCGCGAGGGCAACCGCAAAAATACCGTAGGCGGCGAGTTTTACCAGCAATCTTAAAACATGTTGCGCGCCAGCCTCCGCTCCATCATCACTTTTTTTTCTCTCCGTTTCCCGGAAACCCTCGCGCCAAGAGCCCCGGTCGACAGACGCCACGACTGATTCACAACTCGTCATGACTAGCCAATTCGGACTCAGTTGCCCATCGGGCGGCAAGTTTTACATTTGCACAGGGAGTGCAACCGAGTTCGTCGGGTGTTGCACGAGCGATCCGTGTGCCGGTGGCAAGGGCGTCTGTCCCCAGAACAACGTCAAGCCGCTATCCTACTCCGGGGACAGCTTCAAGGACATTCCCGTTCAGGCATGCAGCAACAGCGCGGCGAAATGGTATTCCTGCCAGAAGAACACGCCGCCATTTCTTGGATGCTGCACCAGCAATCCGTGCTCTAGTGGCTCGTGTCCTGCAAACGGACTGGTCCCAGCCAAGTTGAGCAACAACGCGTCGGCACGGGCAGCATTTCTGTCCGGCAGCCCGCAGACGACCACCCCTTCCACAAGCACGAACCCAACCAGCTCGCCAACCTCGGCATCCACGACTGGAAGCACAACACCGACAGGGTCCACTCTACCCAGCAACGAATCAAAAGGTTCGGGGGGCATCAGTCTTGGGACAGGGGCAATTGTCGGCATCGCCATAACTATCGCGGTCAGCATCTTGATCATCCTGGGCTTCATTGCCTACAGGCGGGGATGGTTCACCAGGAGGAGAAAGGATCGAGACACCTACACGACACCGTTTATCACGGGCGGGAAAGGCCCGTATGATTCGGGCGCCCCCTCCCCCATGCCTCCCCAAGGCAAGTTCCATTTTCCCCCGTTGCAGTAAATGATGATGTCCCATTCTAACTCCTCACAGGCTCTCCCAGCTTTGGCCAATTCCCCCAATCGTACACGCCCACCCCAGTCTACGGGTCACCATCCATTCCCAGCACGCCACCCCATGGACAACAACTCCACCCCATGTATGCTGCTGCCAAACTGCCCCCACAGTCACCGCCTCTTCCCAGCCATCCCGGGAGCGCACATACCAGCCCGCGCATGGGATATCATCACCACAGCTCAATGCACTCGCAACAGTTATCTGAGCTTGAGGTACCGCTGATGTTGTCTGAAACGTCAAGTCATGTGGCCGAGTTGCCGAGCAATGAGCCGGCAGAGCCACAAAGACCCGTGAGCAACCTCTCGGGACCTCTCCAGCCACCACCAGCTGGGACGCAGAGGTTTAGTACGGAGATGCATCTGTGGGACGGGGGTAGACAACCTGGGCGAAGGTATTAAGTGTATGAATATTGGATTGGGAAAAATGGTAAAAACGGTGTCTTGAGCATTTACATTTGTTTTGTTTTGCATTGCGGGGCGTTGGGTGTCTTGATAGCACCCTGAGATTAAGCTACACCTTACCTTACCTTATCTTACCTAGACATTGCGCTCGATGCAACTTGTAAATAATAACCTTAATGGTACATTTTGTCACCTTGTTTTTTGTCCTTTATTTTAGTTCTTTTTTTTTATTCATGGTCCCTCTTGAGCGCTCTACCTCTCTTCTGATCCCACATGCAAAGCCGACCTGAATTATGTTGGACGGTGACCAGCCCTCTTTTGTCTCTTGCACGTCATAGCAGCACGTGGCTAATCGCATTCCTGGGTGGACAATACTAAGCTTTAATTCCTGGGTATTATTACCCCAGTTATTCGGGACAGCCCCCAGAACCAAGCGACCTGCGCCAAAATGGGGGGGGGTGGATGGGTGGGTCACATTCTTGATATTGTTCCCAACCCCTTACCTATCATTGTTCTTTGCGCCGTCTGTGGTACCCTGGTCATCTACCATTCTGGTGGGAACAAATAGAAGGCTCGGTAGGTGGGTAGCTATTGTGTCATGATTTTTTGTCCTGTCATGACTTGACTTGGTTGAGGTAGATAGGTAGGTAGATATAAACATGGTATCCCATGGTCTCCTTTCCAAGATGATCATCGACAGCTGGGGCTTGTTGTAGAGCTGAGCAAGCAATCGCAACATCACTGAGACTCAACGAAAACGCAACAACCACCATGAAGCATCGTTTTCTTTTCCTGTTAGTGTTTCTCCATGCAGCGTGTCCGGTCCACGCAACGGCAGCGACAACGACGCTCTTTCGCGACAGGCATGTTCACAATCATGGTCATAGTCATGGTCATGGCCTCCGAGGAGGTGGAGGAGAGAAAAGAAGAGGAGGTAACCCGGTCACTATCCCCCTAACCAACTGGATGAGAGGGAATACCGATTTGCAATGGTACGGACAGATAAGCGTGGGCACTCCGCCGCAGATTTTGTAAGTCTTTTCTCTTTTTTTTTCTTCTCTCAGCCCAGGCCTAGGCTTTCCCCATTTTCCCTTCCCCTTTTTGTGTGCGAGACTGTGACCATCTATTGTAGGTACATGTAGACACTTGACTGACTAGGTTTATAGCAACGTCATCTTCGACACCGGATCTACAGCCCTCCTCCTCCCCCGGAGCAACTGCAGCACCTGTGGTCCTCACCATCTTTTCGACCCCACCAACTCTTCAACTTTCTCTCCGTTTCCCGCAAACCTCTCGGTAAACCCAATGTTTGCTACCGCAGGGGATACCATCCCCCTTGTCGCTCCGGAGGGTGCCAACTGCACTGTTGTATCCGACACGGTATCTTTCGGAGATAATCTCGCGGTGAAACATCAACAATTCCTTCTCTGTGATGAATACAGCGTCGGTTTAGCTTCTCAACCAGCCGATGGGATTGTGGGGTTAGGCTCCGCAATCACATCTTCCTGGGATGGAACTGGCGAAAATAAATTCGACGCGCTTTACTGGAGGTTCGTCCAGAATGGACTGATCCCCTCGGAGGAATTCGGTTTGGATTTACATTCCGGTGTGGTTTCTGGAGGAGGGATTACTTTGGGGGGAGTGGATAAGAGGAGATATAAAGGTGGAATCAAAACAGCGCAGTTGGATGGGGAGTTGATGAAAGTTACCCAGAGTTGGGTCGCTGAGGTGCAAGGTGTGACGGTGGGAGGGCCAGGGGGAGGGGGAGGGGGAGGGGGTAAAAGGTCATTGCGGACCATGCCTGGTTCAAGGAAGAATCATACCTCCTCCTCCTCCCCCTCGTCGCCGTCAACATCACGAGAGGGGATTCCACCCGGCGTGGCCTTGCTAGACACCGGTACGGCCTACATCATGGTACCGGACGTGGACACGGCAAGAGCCTTGTACGGAAAAATCTCCAGCGAGATCCAACCGATTGATGAGCGCGGATCATGGGGCGCTGCATGTGCGACACTCGATCGCGTAGCGAGAGATGCGGTCATTTCGGTGGGCAAACCCGGACGAACCGTGGATGTCAAGGTGTCGAGGGACTTTTTCAACTTGGGCGAATATCCCGGGAAGAGGGGAATTTGTCAGGCCTTGTTCCTGAACCCACTACAGCCGGCGAGAGAGCCGCTGCAAAAAAGACCGGCTTGGGTTCTGGGCAGTCCGTTCGTCAAGGGGTATTATACTGTGTGGAATGGGAAAGCCATGACGATTGGGTTTGCAGAACGGTCGGAGGGACTGGGAGGTCGGTGGTCGTGGTCTCGTTTTGGTTTTTTCATGTTTGGCAACTGATAGCTCCGGTCTTTCCAAGCGTATATTTCTCGATTAGGCATTCCGTACTTTCCTACTTACCTACCTATGCACGCTAGAACATGTCCGAAGCCTTGCACTGATCAAATGCAGACGGAGATATCCGACAGGATCTGGATGGGTAGGCACGAGGGGCTGCGTTGGGTTGCCCTTGCTTGCGAGCGGATTACTGCAGCTGTGCCGTCAGCCCACTTTAGCCCGCCACGTTGTGCGTTGTTCAACGGGGACAGATAAAGAGCATCCACCCAACCACCCCGCTGGGACGTCAATTCTGAACGCATTCTGGGCGATTTACTGTCGCATTCTATTTCTCGAGCTGCATACCTATGTTAAGTCGCCCGTTGCCGCAGTCAACCCCTAAAAGCCAAAATCGATCAACTCCGTCTGCTGAGTTTAGGTCAGGTATCATGGGTTTCCTTCCCCGCCCCTCCTTCGCGCAAGCCTCTCTCGCAATAACCCTCTTCGCCACCATCATCGGCACGTACAAAGCCGTTGTGCCTCCACATGCCAACAACACGGCCGCCCCTCCACCACTTGAAACAGGCGACTTTCTCCTCCGCTCGCGACTTGCCTCGCAACACGGCACCAAGATTCTTCTTGCGCCTCTGGCATTTCTCGCACTGCATACCTTTCTACTAATTCTTTACTACCCTACTATCCCAAAATTTCTTCTTCGCCATAATCATGGCGAAGTCAATAAGTTAAACCCAAGGTTAATCACCTGGTCTCCCGCCACGGCTATCCCCCTCGCCATCGCGTTATTCATCGGCATCCCCCTCCGCTTGGTCCCATACGCGGAACTCGGAAAGAATTTCACATTTGCGCTAGCCCAGCCAGATAGGTTGGTGACAACTGGAATATACAGGTTTATTCAGCATCCGAGTTATACGGGGGTTGTTACCTTACAGGTTTCCCTGGCAGTGTTACTCTGTAGAATGGATGGGGTATTGAGCTGTTGGGTATCATCGCGGAGATGGTATTACACCTCGTGGAGAGCGGAATTGGTGGCATTCCCGATCATGTTGGGGGGACTATTGTTTGTGTTGAGTAAACGGGTCGAGGAGGAAGAGGCTATGCTGAGAGGGGAGTTTGGAAAAGAATGGGAGAGATGGCATGCGGCGACGGCGAGGTTTATTCCGTGGGTGTGGTAAACCTTCCCAACATGTAGTACTTACCTAGGTAAGGTAGGCTTGGGTTGTTGTAATCGGCGCAGGTGGGTTGGCTACCTAGACTATTGAGGAAATAGGAGGTGATTATGGGAAACGAAAGAGTGGAAAGGGAAATGGATGACGGAACAGGGCATCAATATTTCACTGCCGGATAGGATGAAGACAAAGTCCTCGGGTACCAATATCTCAGATAGGTAGGTAGTAGCCAATCGGGTCCTGTCCCGCGTTCCCCACTCCGGACAACAGCGTTCCTTCCTCCAGACCACAACTTTCCTCACAGCGTTCCCCACCACTCTGATCAAGCTCTCTCCATCTCGCATCTAAACCCGCGGTTGCGTGCCCACCTGTCTCGGCTTCCATTTTCTTCATCTCCATCCTCCCGAGCTCCTCTCCACAATGCCAATGGTCTCTACAGACAAGGATTTGTCCAAATTGCTCAATACCCTGTCGAAGCAGGTCAAATGGGCAAAGAAACTGGTCGTCGAGCATCTAGGCAGTAGCGCGAAACGCATCTACAAGCCTCCCATGTAGGGAATGTTTAGTAGGACCCTGTTCGTTAGCCTTGCTGACGGTCTTGAGGTGGTTGTGCAATTTCGTACCGAACCGCTTGACGTCGACGCGTTCAAGACCGCCAAGGGCGCACTGAGCTCATTTGTCCCAGATGCTGAAGCTCTCGGTAACGAAGAGTTGGAAAACGCAGGTGCCTGGGCTTACTCGCTCACCCGTATGTCGGGTAAGATGTGGCTGCACGGAGTCGCTGGCAAGGGAGCCGAAGGGCGTATTGCCATCAACAAGTCACTGGGCCGTGTCTTTTCGCAGGGTTATCTCGCCGAGGCTAGCCACAAGGCTGTGGAAACCAAGCTTCGACCTCACCTAAACGCCCTCTTGGCATCGCCGTTGGAAGAGGTCCTCCCCTATAAAGCAACTGCCGAGACCTTGGCCAAAAGGCTTGACGAGTTTGGCCTCCTTCCGCTGTGGGTTGCCCATTACGATCTCAACGATGTAAACGTACTCATCGACGAGAAATGTGAGGTCACCGCCTTGGTCGACTGGGAACTATCTACGCCGCTACCTTTCGGGGCCGGATTCGGCCGTATCCACACCCTTGCCGGCGAATTTACTGGAGGCGAGTTCTGGATGCCGGATGAGTTTGAAGTTGCGGAAAGGGGATTCTGGACTGAGCTGTTTGATGGAATGCCGGAACACATTCGAGCCATGTTGAAGAAACGCCTTGATCTGGTCCAGGATATTATCATCCTTGCGACCTTGCTGGATTGTTTCTTCTTTGAGGATGGGAAAGTCGGCGTTGGCCGGGTTGCTTTGAAAGCACTTCCCAAGTTTATGTCCTATCGAATCCCTTTTGTCCGAGGTCAAGAGCCGCCGTATAGAGAATGATATGATATCATGTCTGGGGATAGAATATAAAGGGGGGCATGGGGAAATAGCCGAGAGAATCTTGGATCTGAGGGCGAGGAGAGTTTCACAGACCTAAAACACACACACACACATAAAAGATTGCCAAGGCAATCCCATCTCTCCAAGCACGTTGATGGGCGGAGCATTCTGAATCTTGCGGGGACGATCCCCACAGTCCTCCACAAGGGATTGCGCGCGAACCAGTTGTGGGCCTCCAACTTGCCCAGTAGGGCCGCTCTGTTTATTCACGTTGCTTCTTGGACACGTAAATCCGGCCAATCTTTTGCAGTCGTCCCCAACTTTTAATGCCTAAAGTGTTTTTTTATTATTCTTTTATTTTTAGCTTGAATAAGACTAACTAACGACCATACAGGTCTATTGCGTCCGCGACTGCAGGACTAGACGCATATGGCACCTGAAAAGAAAACAAAATTCCTCGGCTAGTGGCGAATCAGTAGGAGGCCAAGATGCCAACTCTGCGACGACCCCGGCACGCATGTTGGGAGCATGAGATGCGCGACGGTCCAATCAACTTTTATTCCGTGCGTGTGGTAATACCTACCTACCTACAGAGTACCTACCTACCTGCCTGCCTACTTACCTACCTACCTACCTACCTGCCTGCCTGCCTGCCTGCCTACCTACCTAAGTATACTTTGGTTGCTATGATCGGCAGGTGGGCTGACTAGACTAGTGAGGCATTAGGGATGAAGGTGGAGATGAAAGAGTGTAGGATATCTATATTTCACTGCAAGTATAAAT